>JAESGM010000454.1_pt1 | contig 32342 bp, 34 predicted proteins | sample 9269721 | NCBI WGS metagenome assembly JAESGM01 (sample SAMN15720920, study PRJNA650825) | algae metagenome | isolation source: Komarekiella atlantica HA4396-MV6 and co-occurring heterotrophs from... | place: USA: Theobald House, Kauai, HI | collected 2009-07-29
GAGCCCGGAATCCAGCGACACTTACCGAAGCCAATGTTTGCATCTGGATTCCGGGTTCCGGCCTTCGGCCGGCCCCGGAATGACGGCAAGAGCCGTCACCTCTCCGCCTCGACCAGCCTGCCGGTAAACACGATCGGCCCGGTGGCCTGACCGGTCGGCGAGCCACCCGGCGGCTCGACCGACACCGCATAGGTCGCTTCGTTGATGATCTGCGGATCGTAATTTGCGAAAGCCGCCGGCCGCGTGAATTCATGTTCGCTGATCACACCGAGCGAGCGCGGCGCCGGGAATTTATCGTGCACCAGCCACAATTCGTAGGAACGACCGGCCGGCGCTTCGGCGCCGACCTTGCGCACCGTGAACGACTTGTTGCGCGTGTCGACGGTCAGAAGGAAGGCCGGCGCATCCTTGCTCTGCTGGATCACCGCGACAAAACGCTGGCCATCCGGACGCAGGGCCGCCGGCAGATAGTCCGGTGCGAAATCCCGCAAGCCGACAAACAGCAGCAGCGACGCGGCGAGTGCCGACGCCGCAACAGCCGCGCCGCGCCAGCGATTGAGCCGCCTTGTCAGGTCGATCACCTCGGCGCCGCCTCGCCCGCCATTCGCAATCCGCGCCCGAATGAGCGGGAACAGATCGCGCCCTGGCTCGACCGGCTCGACACTTGCGATCAGCGCGCCGAGATAATTCTCCCAGTAGCTTACACGCGCGGCGAACTCCGGATCAGAGGCAAGCAAAGCTTCCGCCTGCGCCCGCTCGTTCGCATCGAGCGTGCCCAGCACGTATTCGGCAGCCATCACCTCGCGGTCTTCGCTCAGCATCGTTCGTCACTCGTCATCCGAAAGGCCCGCCAAGGCACTCGCGGATTTCAATCAGGCTGCGCCGCAGCCAGGTCTTGATCGTGTTCACAGGTTTGGACAGGCGCGCGGCGAGTTGCTCGCGCGACAGCCCGTTGAAATAGGCGAGCAGCACAAGCTCCTTGCGCTCCGCCTCGAGCTTGCCGAGGCAAGCCATCAGCCGCTGCAAATCTTCCGTCATCTCGCGCGCGGCGAGCGGATTGGGCAACTCGGCCGCGACATCCATCGCTTCCGGCTCCTCCTCGATCGAAGCCTCGCCCCGCTTGCGCACAAGATCGATGGCGCGGTTGCGCGCGATCGTCGCCATCCAGGTGATCGGGGATGCTACCGTGCGGTCGAACCGCCCGGCGCTGCCCCAGATCTTGACATACGCCTCCTGCACGACCTCCTCGGTCAGGTCATGGCGTCTCAAGATACGCAGCGCCACGCCATAGAGTTTCGCCCGGGTGGCCTCGTAAAGCCGCTGAAAAGCGGCCTGATCGCCCTTCGCGGTGGCGGCCAGCAGGTCGGAAAGGTCGGCGGGGGTGAGAGCCAAGGCGGAGGCGTCCGGGGGCAACTGAATTGTCGGGGCGACTTATAGCAGGTTGCGAGCCGAGTTTGTGACGGGACGCGCGGTCCTCCGGAGACCGCTCATGTGGATCGACGCCGCCGCGCCAACAAGTTCTGGACGATCGCACTGCTGGCCTTTGCGACCATTGATTGTAACGCGACCCAATTGTTGAGTGTGGCCAATTGGGGGAGATGTAAATGTACAGATATATTTTGTTTATTGCTTCGCTCGCTGTTTTGAACCTGACCGCCGCACGCGCTGAAGAACCCATGTGCAATGCCAGCTTCTGGTTCAGATGGGGCCAGGAAGTGTCCGGCACGCTTGACGCCAGATCCGGCACACCCTGCCGCATCCTGACCGGCACGAGCGGAAACACGGTTTATGTCGGCAGTCAGGTGGTCACCCAGCCGCGGCATGGCAGAGCCTCGCCGCTCGGGGCCGCATCGATCCGCTATCAACCCCGCGCCGGATTTACCGGACAGGATTCGATGACCATCCGCTTCTTCGGTGAGCGCCAAGGCCGGCGCAATCAGGCAACCGTGAATCTCAAGATCACCGTCTACTGACCGGCGCAGATTTGTTCACCGGCATGTGAACCACGGCCCCCGATGCCGCGACCAAGCCCTCATGAGCGAGATCGTTCCCGCAAATGAGACGCCTGCGAAGGGGGCAGCCATCATGTATCCGGTCAAAGCGGTCGGCGGCGCACTCGCCGTTATTGCCATCGGCGTCATCTTCTGGATGACCTATTACACCGTGCGGCCCTATGAGCGCGCGGTGCTCACCCGTTTCGGCCAGCTCGTCGCCGTGAACGGCGAGGGCCTGCATTTCAAGATCCCGCTGGTCAATTCGGTGACCTATATCCGCACCGACCTGCAGACGATTTCGCCGCGCAGCCCAGCCAACACCTACACCATCGACAACCAGGAAGTGGATATCGTCTTCAACCTGTTCTACCGGGTGCCGGTCGACAAGATCGAATTCATCTATCGCAACGTGCAGGACTACAAGGAACGCCTCGAGGCGATGGCCATTGACCGCCTGAAGGCCGAAATGGGCAAGGTCAACGTCGCGCATGTCGCCGAGAAGCGCGGCGAACTGCGCGAGCAGATCAGGAATGTGCTGGTGCGCGACGCCGAGCAGATCGGCATCCAGGTGACCGACTTCCAGCTCACCAATCTGGAATACACCAAGTCGTTCAAGGCCGCGGTCGAACAGGCGGCCGCCGCGAAGGCGATGGTGGAGACGCGCGAGCAGGAATTGCAGCAGTCGAAGAAACAGGCCGAGCAGGCCGCGATCCAGGCGGAAGGCCGCGCCAATGCGCTGCGCGCGCAGGCACGCGGCGATGCGGACGCCAACGCGACCCGCGCGAAGGGCGAGGCGGAAGCGCGCCTTCTGATCGCGACAGCCGAAGCACGCGCCATCCAGTTGCGCGGCGAAGCCGAGGCCGCCGCCATCAAGGCGCAGGCCGACGCCCTCACCGCCAACGCGCAGCTTGTCGAATTGCGCAAGGCCGAGAAATGGAACGGCTCGCTGCCCGCGACCATGCTGTCGAATGTCGTGCCGTTCATGGGCGTCGATCAGACCGGGATCAGGAAGTAAGCGGACGCTCGCTTCTTTCGCAGCAATGTCGATGCGCGATCCCAACAGCGCGCTCGACAATCTTCTGTGGTCTTTGCGCAATGCCGAGACGCATGAGGACGAAGAGCAGCTTGGCCGCAGCGCGCTTGCGAGCCTGCTGCATCGTCATCCGGGATTGCTCGACAAGGTTCTGAAGCAGGCAAGGCGCGACAACCGCATGCGCCGATGCCTCTCCGCGGCGCGCTATTATTGCGGGCTCGGCAAGGACATGTGCGAGAGGATCGACGCCGTGATCCAGGCGCCCTTTCCGGCGGCAAAGCCGGGCCAGAACGGCAAGGGTCGCCCCCGCAGATAGGCCGCGAACCCCGTATTGACCGCCTATTAAGGTTAATAGGTCACGATCCCCTCAGGTGTTTTTCCAGACTCGCCTTTTTGGGGGATCGGAATGCGTTTCAGTCTGCGTGCCGCGTTCGCGACGGCGTTCATTTTCGGTGCAGTGTCCAGCGTATCGGCCGCCGATGTCGCCGCACCGGTCTTCAAGGCGCCAATCGCCGCGCCGGTTTCCAGCTGGACCGGTTTCTATATCGGACTGAACGGCGGCTATGCCTGGCAGGATCGCCCGGTTGCGCTCAACATGAACGACCCGGCCGCGATCAACGGCATCAGCCTGGTGGGCTCGCTCAGCATTCCGCACGAGATCGACGGCGGCTTTGCCGGATTCCAGGCCGGGTATAACTGGCAATTCGCACCGCGCTGGCTCGCCGGCATCGAAACCGATTTCCAGTTCGGGAATCTCGAAGGAAATCCATCGTTGCCGCTGATCACCTCCGGCGGCGGCATTCCTGGTATCGTCAACTTCAGCGAAGGCGTGGAGTGGTTCGGCACATTGCGCGGCCGAATTGGCGTCATGCCGTTCGAGAACGTCCTGCTTTACGGCACCGGCGGTCTTGCCTATGGCCGCGTGAAGCATGCGGCGGATTTCAGGACCGACCTTGCCGTCGACGCGCTCTTTGCCACCTATTCGTTCAGTTGCGCCGGCGGAGGCAATGTCTGCTTTGCCGGCAATTCCTCGCAGATCCAGTTCGGCTGGACGCTGGGCGGCGGCGCCGAATGGACCCTGTGGAAGAACATCACGTTCAAGAGCGAATATCTCTATGTGAATCTTGGCCATGGCTCCGTAACCATGAGCGCCCTCGCGATGCAATTTGGCGGACTCATCTCCTCGTCAATGACGCTGGATACCGGCGACGTCGATTTCCACGTCCTGCGCGCCGGGTTGAACGCCCGGTTCTGATCCGGCAACCGCACATGCCGCCCGCCGGTTGACATTCCGGATCGGCTCCCTACCTTTGGATCATGACTTATATCGCGCACCAGTTCCGCCTTCTTCGCGCCGGTCGCCTGCACGCAGGCCACTGACCCGGACGGCTGCGCGCGTCAGCCTTCCGGGCTGACACCGTCATCTGACCCCATTCCCATCATCCGAACACCCGCCGCGGACACCCGCGGGCTCGCGATGCGTCCGGTGCGGCGCATCGCCCTGCTGCTCAGTGAAAGGAGAAAAACATGACCAGTTATCTGCATCCCGAACTGCCGCCGATCGCGATCACGCGCGGGGATTCCGAAAAGCTCGCGCGCCTCACCAACGCCGGCGGACAGTTTCAGCCGGCAGCGGAGATTCTCGCGCGCGAGATCGACCGTGCGCAGTTGATCGACGATGTCGAAATCCGTCCCGGCCTTGTGACGATGGGCTCGCGCGTCACCTTCCGTGACGACATCAGCGGCCAGGAGCGCACGGTAACCCTCGTCTATCCGGAAGACGCCGACGTGAGCGCGGGCAAGATTTCGGTGCTGACTCCGGTCGGCGCCGCGCTGATCGGCCTGTCGGTCAGCCAGTCGATCTCCTGGGAAACCCCGAACGGGGGTCTGCGCTCGCTGACGGTCATGAAGGCGACAGCGTAAGGCGGCGCAGTTCGCAAGGGCGAGGTGACGGAGTCAACGCGCTCCGTCACACAGCCGTGGCTCTTGTCTTTGCTGTCCCCCGCCCGTCTAATCCCCGCACAAGGCCCATCGCCAGAAAACGGGCCATTGGGGAGAAACGCCATGCTTGACCGCAGCCTCAGGGCTTGCGCAGCGATCGTTTTCGCTGCGCTGCTTGCGATTCCGCGACCCACCGCGGCGCAGGAATATCCATCGAAACCCATCACCTTCGTTGTCGCCTTCGCGGCCGGCGGAGTCGCCGACGGAATCGGCCGCCTGGTCGGGCAGAAGCTGTCCGAAAAGCTCGGGCAAAGCGTGGTCGTGGAAAACCGCGGCGGCGCCGGCGGCAACATCGCGGCGAAGCAGGTCGTGAGCGCGGCGCCCGACGGCTACACCATCCTCGTGACAACAACGGCGCTCGCCATCAACGAGACGCTGCACAGGAACAAGGGCTTTGCCGCGTCCGATCTGACCGCGGTCGCCATCGCCGCGTCATCGCCGGAAGCCTTCGCCGTGCATCCGTCGAATGCGGCGGCGTCGCTGAAGGATTTTCTCGCCAACGCCAAGGGCAAGACCATCTCCTTCGGTTCAGCCGGCGTCGGCTCCGGCTCGCATATTGCGGCGGAATATTTTTTCAAGGAGATCGCGAAAGTGCCGGCGACGCATGTGCCGTTCCAGGGCGGCGCTCCGGCAATCAACGCCGCGGTCGGCAACCATATCGACCTGTTGTCGATCACGCTCGGCGGCGGTCTTGTCGCGCAGGTCAAGTCCGGCGCGCTGAAGGCGCTGGTCGTGGCGAGCGACAAGCGCGTCGGCGCCATGTCGAACGTGCCGACGCTGGGCGAATCCGGCTTTCCGAATTTCCAGGCCGCGTCCTGGGTCGGCTTTTTCGTGCCGGCGAAGACGCCGCCGGCTGTCGCAGCAAAGCTCAATGCCGCAATCGACGAGATCGTGAAGCAGCCGGAAATCCAGCAGCGCCTCGCGACCCTGGGATTCGACCCCGTCACCGGAGGTCAGGGCGACGCCGACAAACGCTTCAAGGCGGAAGTCGCGCAATGGGGCAAAATGGTCAATGCGCTCGGGCTGAAGGTGGAGTGATCGCCCATCGCATCGTTTGCTGACGACGCGGTTATGCGCTAGAAAGGTCGAACGGGGCCTTCGACGGTCGCCCCGTTCTCAAGGCTCGCGGGCCCAAGCACCGTCTCCTCGCATGGAGGAGACAATGTGTGCTGGGCCCTGACTTTTTCCGCTAGCGGACATTGCGGACAAGGGGATATCGCGGCCTCCCCTCAAGATGGACATCGCCATCCAAGCGCTGCTCGCACCTCGATCTTGGGAGCGGGTTATGGATAGTGTTGTTCTTGGACTGTTTCTTCTTGCCGCGTTCATGGGCGGTTTCGCGTCCGGCCTCGCCGGTTTTGCGATGGGCTTCGTGGTCTCCGGCATCTGGCTGCACATCATCACGCCCGTGCAGACGGCCGTGCTGATCACAGGCTACGGCCTGTGGACGCAGGGCTATGGCGTGTGGAAGCTGCGGCACGCGCTGAACTGGCGCACGCTCGCGCCCTTCATCGTTGGCGGCGCGCTCGGTGTGCCGCTCGGCACGATACTGCTCACCTGGATCGATCCGGCGCATATGCGCAGCGGCGTCGGCCTTCTGCTGATCGTGTACAGCACTTACGGGCTGATGCAGCCGAAATTCACACCGGTGCAGACCGGATCTGCCGCCGACAGCGGCGCCGGATTCCTGAATGGCGTGCTGTGCGGGATGACCGGGCTTCCCGGCTTCATCATCACCGTCTGGTGCCAGTTGCGCGGTTGGACCAAGGATGCGCAGCGCGCGGTGTTCCAGCCGGTGATGCTCGCGGCCATTGTCATGACAGCGATATCGTTGGGCATCGGCGGCGCCATCACCGCGGAGATCATCAGGCTGTATGTGCTTGGCCTGCCGGCAATGCTGGCCGGACTGTGGGTCGGGTTCAGGCTCTATGGAAAGCTCGACGATGCCGCCTTCCGCAAGGTGATCCTGTGGCTCCTGCTGCTGTCGGGACTGGCGCTGATCACCGCGCAGATGTGGCCGCGGTACCGGTAGCCGACAAGCACGATAAAACTAACTCCGTCACCCTGAGGTGCCCGCGCTTGCGCGGGCCTCGAAGGGCGACGGCCCAAACACTTGCCAGTTTTTCCGAAAGATCGGGGCCGTCATCCTTCGAGGCTCGCCGCTCAAGCGGCTCGCACCTCAGGATGACGGATTTGCCTTACGCCCGCGCCGCATCCCGGATGCGCATGATGCCGATGGAGTCGAGCTCGCGCTGCTCCTGCGCATTCTGCTCGGCGCGCTCGTTGGCCTGGTCGCGCTCGTTGAGCAGTTCGACCTTCTTGAGTTCCTCGAACGCTTCGGCGAGTTCGGCCTTTGCCTCGTCGAGCTGAACCTTCAGGTCGTCCGCGGACCGCACAAGATTCTCGCGGCGCTGCTTGGCGGCCTTGGCGTAGGTCGGATAGGCGAAATGCGCAGGATCGGAAATGCCGACCTTGTCCTGTTCGGATTTGATTTCGCGGTCGAGATCGGCGGTCATGCGCTCGAACTCGGCAATCATCATTTCGATCTGGGCGGTGCGGCGGCGCTTTTCGTCCACCTGGAATTTACGCAGCCGGATCAGCGTTTCTCGCGACTTCATCGACTCATACTCCCCGAAGCCCCACAAACGAGGGCCACGCCGGCAACAGGCAGGCGCGGATTACACAATCGCGGCGATTGTGTCCGGCTAACGTTATTTTTCCGTATCCAAAGTCGGGAGGATTTGTGCAAGCTGCTGATATCCTTCGAGGAGGCCGGTGGCTTCGTCCTTGCCCTGGCCGAGAAAGGCCTCCAGCGGCTTGTGCAGCCGGATCGCCTCGTCCACTTCGGCGCTGGAACCGGGCCTGTAGGCGCCAAGCCGGATCAGCTCCTCCATGTCGGCATAGGTCGCCATCACCTGCTTGGCCTGGTTAACGAAGTGTAAATATTCCGGATTGGCGGCGCGCGGCATGGTGCGGGACACCGACTTCAGAATATTGATCGCCGGATAGCGTCCGCGCTCGGCGATGGAGCGCTGCATGACAATGTGTCCGTCGAGAATGCCGCGCACGGCGTCGGCCACCGGCTCATTATGGTCGTCGCCATCGACCAGCACGGTGAAAATGCCAGTGATCGAGCCCTGCTCCGCCGTGCCCGGCCCTGCCCGTTCCAGCAGCCGCGGCAATTCGGTGAACACCGTCGGCGTATAGCCTTTCGCAGTCGGTGGTTCACCGGCCGACAAGCCGATCTCACGCTGCGCCATCGCAAAGCGGGTGACCGAGTCCATCAGCACCAGCACGCTTTTCTTCTCATCGCGGAAATACTCTGCAATCGACAACGTCAGATACGCCGCCTGGCGTCGCATCAGCGCCGGCTCGTCGGACGTCGCGACCACGACCACCGATCGCGCAAGCCCCGCCTCGCCCAGATCCTCCTGCAAAAACTCCTGGACCTCGCGGCCACGTTCGCCCACCAGGCCAATGACCGACACGTCGGCCTTCACGTTGCGCGCCATCATCGACAGCAGCACCGACTTGCCGACGCCGGAGCCGGCGAAGATGCCCATGCGCTGGCCGGCGCAGCAGGTGGTGAAGGTGTTGAGCGCGCGCACGCCGAGATCGAGCGGCGCGCCGACGCGCTGGCGTGCATGCGCGGGTGGCGGATTGTTGCGGAAGGGAACGGGATCGGGGCCGGCCGGCAGCGGCCCCTTGCCGTCGATCGGCTCGCCCATGGCGTTGACGACGCGACCAAGCCAGCCCGGCGTCGGCCGCACCTGGCCTGGCACCGCCGTGACGATGGCGCGGCAGCCGCGCCGCACGCCTTCCAGGTTCGAGAACGGCATCAGCAGCGCGTGCGGGCCGGTGAACCCCACCACTTCGCAGGCGATCGGCTTGCCCGGTCCGGTCTCGACCAGCACCCGCGCCCCGACCGACATGGCATGAATGGGCCCGGCGACCTCCACCATCAGGCCGCGCACGCCAACGACACGGCCGTAGATCTCGATGCCGTCGAGTTCGTTGATCTGCTCGGCCAGTGCCTTCATGCGCGGTTCCGGGTTTCGGCAATTTCTGCCTTGCGCTTAACCACCTGTTTACTCGCGTCGTTAATCATTGCGTCATCGTTCTTGCGGGCCTGACGCGGACCTGCCGTAACCAGAAGGAAGCGGCGAGTCCTGAGAGTCGGTTAACGCTGACTCTTAAAGTGGAACTTTAACTGGCTAATGGGGAAAAACCGCTTTCCGTGAAAGATTTTAGGCCGATTCGACATTTTCTGCCTAGTAATGCTTGCAACGGAGAATCAGGTTTTGTTAACCATGCCTCGTTAATGTTCCCGAATCGTGGCGTTGCAAAAGCGTTTTCGATGGCCGCCCCTGTGGCGTGCCAACCTTAAGCCCCGCAGCGGCGAAGAAGGGGACTGGCATGCGCGTTTTGCTGATCGAGGATGATAGCGCGACAGCGCAGTCCATCGAGTTGATGCTCAAATCCGAGAGCTTCAACGTCTACACCACCGACCTCGGCGAGGAAGGTGTCGATCTGGGCAAACTCTACGACTACGACATCATTCTCCTGGATCTGAACCTGCCCGACATGTCGGGCTTCGAGGTCCTGCGCTCCCTTCGGGTTTCGAAGGTGAAGACGCCGATCCTCATCCTCTCCGGCCTCGCCGGAATCGAGGACAAGGTTCGCGGTCTCGGCTTCGGTGCCGACGACTACATGACCAAGCCCTTCCACAAGGACGAGCTGATCGCCCGCATCCACGCGATCGTGCGCCGCTCCAAGGGCCACGCCCAGTCGGTCATCAATACCGGCGATCTCGTTGTGAACCTCGACCAGAAGACGGTCGAAGTGAACGGCGCCCGCGTGCACCTGACCGGCAAGGAATATCAGATGCTGGAGCTGCTCTCGCTCCGCAAGGGCACCACGCTCACCAAGGAGATGTTCCTCAATCATCTCTATGGCGGCATGGACGAGCCCGAACTCAAGATCATCGACGTGTTCATCTGCAAGCTGCGCAAGAAGCTGGCGAACGCCTCGAGCGGCAAGAACTATATCGAGACCGTCTGGGGCCGCGGCTATGTGCTGCGCGAGCCGTCCGACGAAGAGGCCCGCATCCCGGCCTGATCCTCTCGATCAGAGACAAACAAAAACCCCGCCGGAAACGGCGGGGTTTTTGTTTGCGCCGGCGAACAGAACCGCCGGCGCATCTCCTCTAAACCATTGATCGTCATCGATTTTGCAAGTCGCACGGGCGTGAATTGATCCTCTGTGACAGGCGGCGCAATCTTCTCCCGCAGGCCGGTGCGGAAGGAGCGCCAACCGGCATGGGGCAGCGCGCGAAGGGAGGCGCGACGGGACGCCAAGGGATGGGAGACCGGGATGCATCGCCAGGCTTTCGCTGTTCCACTCCTGCACGGAGGTCCCCATGCGAGCCCATTCGAACGCGTACATCGACACTCGCCTCACACCCGCTGCCTGCGTTGTCCTTTTTGCTCTTTTCAATGACTCGGCTGCCGCGCAGCGGCCCAGGGAAACGCCGCCCGATATCCTCGCCGTCCAGCTTCGCAGCCAGGGCTTTGCCTGCGACAAGCCGAAGAGCGCGGAGCGCGACGCCGAGCTGTCCAGGCCGGACCAGGCGGTCTGGGTGCTGAAATGCGAGAACGTCACCTACCGGATGCGTCTCACGCCGGGCATGCCGGCCAAGGTGGAGCGGCTCGACTAGCTGCGCGTGCAGACTGACGCGCCACCGGGACAGAATCGGCAATTCATGCCAGAATTGGTTATTGCAAGTTATTGCAATATGTCGCGTCGAACCGACGGTGGCCTTGTCATGAAAACCTATCGCTATCTTGCCGGTGCATGCATCATTTCGACTCTCGCGGCGGTGGGCGCAATCAACACGCGCCCGTCCGCCGCGCAGGACATGCCGCCGGAGATCATCGCGGCGCAGATCCGCAGCCAGGGCTTTGCCTGCGAACGGCCGCTGAGCGCCACACGCGACAAGAAGCTCTCAAAACCCGACCAGGCGGTCTGGACTCTGAAGTGCCAAAACCTCGTCTATCGCGTACGGCTGGACCCCGGCATGGGCGCAAGGGTGCAGCGGCTCAAATAGCGGTCGCACGCCGTAAACGCTTGATCGTCCTTGATTTATTACATCTCAATTCAGTGAATTGATTCCGCGCCACGGCGGATGCAGTCTTTTTGCGACGCGCGCAGAAAGGTGCGCGCGGCGGTGAAATATTTTTCTTCCCGCAAGGAGGAGGCGCCCATGCACGCGCATGTCCCGGTTTCTTCCGCAGTGGCCGCAATCTTGCTGATGGCCCTGCCCGCGCAGGCGCAGACCACGGACAACATGCCAGGCTCACCCGGCGCAGCAACCTCCATCGACGGAAAGCAGCTTCCGCCGCCTGACCCCAAATTCGGCGGCGTGATCCGGGATGACGCGCTGCAATCCAAGCCCTGGTGGGCCCCGCGCATCGTGCCACCCAAGGGCGCGCCAAACGTGCTGCTGATCATCACCGATGACGCCGGCTTTGGCGTGCCGAGCACCTTTGGCGGCGTCATTCCGACGCCGGCGATGGACCGCATCGCGAATAACGGGCTTCGCTACAACCGCGTCTTCTCCACCGCCTTGTGTTCGCCGACACGCGCCGCCCTGATCACCGGGCGCAACCATCACTCGGCCGGCTTCGGCGTGATCTCGGAGCAATCGACCGGCTTCCCCGGCTACAACAGCATCATCGACCGTGACAAGGCGACGATCGGGCGGATCCTGCTTGAGAATGGCTACGCCACGTCATGGTTCGGCAAGAACCACAACACGCCAGCCTTCGCCGCAAGCCAGGTCGGACCGTTCGACCAGTGGCCGACCGGCATGGGCTTTGAATATTTCTACGGCTTCGTCGGCGGCGACGCCAACCAGTGGCAGCCGAACCTGTTCCGCAACACGACGCAGATATTCCCGTTCGAAGGCAAGCCGGCCGGCACATGGAATCTGGTCACCGCGATGGCCGACGACACCATCGACTACATGACGCGCATTCACCAGACCCAGCCGGACAAGCCGATCTTCATCAAATACGCGCCCGGCGCAACGCACGCGCCGCATCACCCGACAAAGGAATGGGTGGACAAGATCGGCGCGATGAAGCTGTTCGATGAAGGCTACGAGAAAGTGCGGGAGCGGATCTTTGAGAACCAGAAGCGCCTGGGCGTGATCCCGAAGGATTCGAAACTCGCGCCCTGGCCCAACAGCATCCTGAAAACCTGGGACCAACTCTCCGCAGACGAGAAGAAGCTCTTCATCCGCCAAGTGGACGTCTTCGCCGCCTACGCGGCTTACAGCGACCACGAAATCGGCCGCGTGATCCAGGCGTTCGAGGATCTGGGCCGGCTCGACAACACGCTGATCATCTACATCAACGGCGACAACGGCACCAGCGCCGAGGGCGGACCGATGGGAACGCCGAACGAGGTGGCCTTCTTCAACGGGCTGAACGAACTGCCTGTCGAAGTGCAGATGAAGTTCTACGACGTGTGGGGCACCGAGCAGACCTACAATCACATGTCCGCCGGCTGGTCATGGGCGTTCGATACGCCGTTTGACTGGTTCAAGCAGAATGCTTCCAGGCTTGGCGGCATCAACCAGAACATGGTGGTCTCGTGGCCGGCGCGCATCAAGGACAAGGGCGCGCTGCGCGAGCAGTTCGTCCACGTCATCGATGTCCTGCCGACAATCCTCGAAGCCGCCGGCATTACGGCGCCCGAGATCGTCAACGGCATCAGGCAGAAGCCGATCGAAGGCACGAGCTTCGCCTACACTTTCGACGCGGCGAACGCCAAGGCGCCGTCGCGGCACCGGACGCAATATTTCGAGATGATGGGCCAGTGGGCGCTGTATCACGACGGCTGGTTCCTCAGCACCAAGGTCAATCGCGCGCCGTGGGATGCCTTCGGCCCGGCCAACTCGGACCCGCTGAACAATCAGGTGCTCGAACTCTACGATCTCAACACCGACTTCAGCCAGACCGCGGACCTCGCCGCCAAACATCCGGACAAGGTCAAGGAGATGAAGGAGATGTTCATCGCGGAAGCGCGGAAACATCAGGTCTTCCCGCTGGACGCGTCGGTGGCGGCTCGCATCGTCGCGCCGCGCCCGAACATCACCGCCGGACGCAGCGAGTTCGTCTACACGCGGCCGATGGTCGGCCTGCCGCAAGGCGACTCGCCGCTGCTGCTGAACAGCTCCTATACGATCACCGCCGATATCGAGGTGCCGCAAGGCGTCGCCGAAGGCATGATCCTGACTTCGGGCGGGCGCTTTGGCGGCTACGGCTTCTACCTGCTCAAAGGCAAGCCGGTGTTCCTGTGGAACATGGTCGATCTCGAACGCCTGAAGTGGGAAGGCCCCGACGGGCTACCGCCGGGGAAGCACACGGTCGAGTTCGACTTCAAATATGACGGCCTGGGTGCCGGCACGCTGGCGTTCAACAACTTCAGCGGAGTCGGCCGCTCCGGTACCGGCACGCTGAAGGTGAACGGCCAGGCTGTCGCCACCAGGAAGATGGAAAGAACACTGCCGATGATCCTGCAATGGGACGAGAGCTTTGACATCGGCTCCGACACGCTCACCGGCGTGAACGACGCCGACTACAAGCCGCCCTTCCCGCTGACAGCCAGGCTCGACAAGCTGACCATCAGGTTGGATCGCCCGCAGCTTTCGCAGAACGACATCAGAAAACTGGAGCAAGCGGCCCGCAACAACAAGATGAGCGAGTGACGCCGCGCTTGCGTCGTTGACCGGCCGGACTGCTTCGCATGCCAGGGCCGGCCGGCAAGGCGCAGCGGCTCCAGTGAATGCGGTTCGGCACATTGCGCGTGCAGGCCGCAAGGGATTACCACTCGTCCCGAAGCGGCCACTTTTCCGCCCCGGCCGCTCCCTTTTGACGCCCTTTACCCGCGCTTAATGATAGTCGGGGAAGGTCACGGGGACCTGTCCGGTTCGGGGTGTAGTCGAGTAGTGCGTAACATGTCGGGGGACACCGCGTCCGTCAGGCGCGGCAGGGCGCGCAATCGTCATCGGGCGCCTTCGGGAATTCGCTGGACCACAACGCTTGCGCGCGGCGGCGCCGCCGCGGCGATTGCCTGCGCCGTGGCCGCAACGACCATTGCCGCGGCTGGGCATGTGCTGGCGCTGGCGGTCGACGCGCATTCGGATACCCGCTCCCTTGTCGGCCGCGCCAAACAAACGGGCGGCCTCGCCTGGTTTGCCGAGCCCGACACGACCATGATCCCGCTGCGGGTCAAGGCGACGCCGTCGCTGCAGGCCGGCGCCCTGCCCGCCGATCACTCGCGCTTCGTTCTGGCCGCGGCCTCCGGCTCCATCAACGACGACGATGTGGTTTTCACCGGCTCGATCGGCGGCAACGCCGCCAGCTTCAGCGTGGTCCCCACAGCAAAGCCGGTCCTGCTCGACGATCCCGATGTAGTGGATGAGCCATTGCCGCTGCCGCGCGCGCGGCCGCGCCTGGCCTCGCTGACGCCGTCCGACCTCAACCTGAAGCTCGACGGAGATCCTGCACCGGCCATGCCGGCCGCGAAAACGGCGATCTACGACATCACCGCGAAAACCGTCTACATGCCGAACGGCGAGAGGCTGGAAGCGCATTCCGGCTACGGCGAGTACATGGACGACCCGAAATATTTCAAGATGCGCATGCGCGGCGTCACGCCGCCCAACAGCTACAGGCTGACCATGCGCGAGGCCCTGTTCCACGGTCATGAAGCCATCCGCATGAATCCGGAGAACAAGGAGGCCATGAATGGCCGCGCCGGCATTCTCGCCCACCCGTATCTCCTGGGACCGAACGGCCAGTCGCATGGCTGCGTGTCGTTCAAGGACTATTCGAAGTTTCTCGCAGCCTTCAAGCGCGGCGAGGTGGATCGCATGGTCGTGGTGTTCCGCATGGACAAGCCGCCAGCAGTCGCGGCGACAGCCAGCTTCTGGTCGAAACTGTTCCGCTGATTACGCCCCGCCGGCGGCCGCCAGCGGACGCGGCGCGGGGAATTGCAGCAGCACCGGGGGATCGGCCCTGTCGGCAACGCCGCTTGGCATGTAGAGGCCGCGCTTGTCGTTGACCGCCTTGAAACTGTGCGTAAGGCCGATCACCGTCTCCGCCGCGCCGAGCACGAGATAACCGTCCGCCGCCGTGACTTTCGCGACGCGGTCGAGAATGTCGATCTTGGCCGCCTGATCGAGATAGATCAGCACGTTGCGGCACATCACGAAATCGAAAGTGCCGAAGCGCGAAAAATCGTGCAGCAGATTGAACGGCCGGAACTGCACCATGGCGCGGATGTCGGGCGCGATCTGCCACATCTCACCGACCTTGGTGAAATACTTCACCAGAAGCTGGATCGGCAGTCCGCGCTGCACCTCGAACTGGCTGTAGATACCGGATTTCGCCTTCTCCAGCACCTCCGTCGAGATGTCGGTCGCGAGGATCTCCACACGGCAGCCGTCGAGCGTGTGCGCCATCTCCTTCAGCATCATCGCCAGCGAATAGGGCTCCTGGCCGGTCGAGGCCGCCGCGCACCAGATGCGGATGCGCTGATGCCTGCCGCGCGCGGCGAGCAGCGCCGGCAGGATGAACTCGCGGAAATGGTCGAAGGGAATCCTGTCGCGGAAAAAGAAGGTCTCGTTCGTCGTCATCGCTTCGACGACTTCCGTCGTGAGCGCTTCGGCGTTGAAGCCTTTCAGCTTCTGCACCAGTTCGGCAAGTCCCGCAAAGCCCGACTTGCGCGCGACCGGCAGCAGCCTGCTCTCCACCAGGTAATGCTTGTCGGCCGACAGCGTCAGCCCGGACCGCTCCTTGAGCAGCTTGCGCAGGAAATCGTAGTCGGCCGGTGTCATGCGCGCTCCCCCGCGGCGAACATGCGGACAAGTTTCGGCGCGATGTCGCCGAGCGGCAGGACAGCCGAGCACAGGCCGGCACCGGCGGCGGCGCCGGGCATGCCCCAGACCACGCTCGTCGCCTCGTCCTGCGCGATGACCGATCCGCCGGCGGCGACGATGTCGGCGCCGCCGCGCGTGCCGTCCGAACCCATCCCGGTCAGGATCAGGCCCAGCACCCAGGTGCCCCAGACGTCGGCGGCGGACGAGAACAGCACATCGACCGCCGGCTTGCAGAAATTCACCGGCGCGCTGTCGTCGATGACGATCACCGCCTGGTTGTCGCGGCGTGCGATACGCATGTGGCGCGCGCCCGGCGCGATATAGACGCAGCCGGAGCGGACATGCTCGCCATGCTCGGCCTCGCGCACCGGCCGGTCGATCGCGCGCGACAAGTGTTCGGCGAGAATGGTGGTGAAGGTCGGCGGCATGTGCTGGGTGATCAGCACCGGCGCGTGGTCGATGATCGGCACAATGCCAGCGCAGAGTTCGGTCAACGCCTGCGGTCCCCCGGTAGAGGAGCCGATCACCAGCACGCGCGGCGCCGCTTTCGCGAATGGCCGCAGCCGGATCTCTCCGCGCCGCACCGGCTCGAAGGGAATGATGGAGGCTTCGGTGAATTCGGGAGCGGGCGCGGAAACGGGAGCGCGCCGCATCTCGGCGGTCTGCGGCGCCTCGCGGCGCGACCCCACGCGGCGGGCCCGCGCGCCGAACTCGCGCACCTTGGCGATCAGGTCGCGGCGGAATTCCGGGCTGGTGACGACGCCGTTGGCTTCCGGCTTCTGCACATAATCGAGTGCGCCGAGCGCCAGCGCCTTCAGCGTGATCTCGGCGTTGCGGCGCGTCAGCGTCGAGGCCATGATCACCGCGAGATCGGGACGTTTCTTCAGCATCAGCGGCAGCGCCGTGATGCCGTCCATGTCCGGCATGTCGACATCGAGAATGGCGACGTCGGGATGCGTGCGGTCGAGATACTCGATGGCCTCGCGCCCGGTGCGCAGCGAGGCGACGATTTCGAGATTGGGCTCTTCCTCCACCCAGCGGCGCACGAGACCGCGCGCGACGGCGGAGTCGTCCACCACCATGACGCGAACCGGCCCGCGGAGGATGGGCGAAACCTGCTCTTCAGCTGATACTGCGACTGTCACGATACGCGTACTCGACACAACAACTAAAAACGGAGAACGAAACTCAGATCAGTCCGACTTCCTGCAGCTTGGCTTCGACGATCTCCTTGTCGAACGGCTTCATGATGTATTCGTTGGCGCCGGCATGCAGCGCGCGGGCGATATGCGCGACGTCGTTCTCAGTGGTGCAGAACACCACTTTCGGCCGGTCACCGCCGGGCATGCGCCGCAGCGCCTTGAGGAAGTCGTAGCCGTCCATCTTCGGCATGTTCCAGTCGAGCAGGATCGCATCCGGAAGCAGCTTCTGGCAGGCATCGAGCGCCTGCTGGCCGTCCTCCGCCTCGACGATCTGGAAGTCCAGGCCCTCGAGGATGCGCCTCGCCACCTTGCGGATGACACTGGAGTCATCGACCACGAGACACGTCTTCATCACATCCTCACTTTCACCGGCGCGTTCTGCGCCCGGCATTGCCCATTTTACGGCCGACGTCAGGCCGCCATCTCACGCGGTTTGACATCGAGCAGACGCACGACGTCGAGAACGACAAGAAGTTCGCTGTCCAGCCGGTGTACGGCGGCTGCAACCTGCGCCAGCCGGCTGTCGAGATTGATCGGTACCGCTTCGCGGGTGCTTTCGCGCAGCTTGAGAACCTCGCCGACCGAATCGATGACGAGCCCATACGACTCGCCGTTCAGTTCGATGCCGACCGCCATCGAATTCTGTTTCTTGCCGCGCTTCGGCAATCCGAGCCGGCAGCGCATGTCCAGAGCCGTCACGATGCGCCCGCGCAGATTGAGCACACCCGCGATCTCGTCGGGCGCCAGCGGCACCGGCGTCAGATGCCCCGGCACGAAAACGTCCTGCACTTGCCCGATCGGCAGACCGAACAGCTGCTCGCCGATTGTCACGGTGACGTATTCGAGAACGTTTTCCGTCTGGGCGTCTTTGCTCATCTCACGCGGCCCTGTGGACATGGGCGATCTGCTCTTTCAGCGCGGCGATCAGGCCCTGGCGATCGAACTTGGCGACAAAGTCGTGGAACCCGGCCGCGCGCACCCGCGTCACCGCGTCGTCGGTCGCGACCGAGGACAAAGCGATCAGCGGCGTCGTGGCCAATTGCTTGTCGGCGCGGATCGCGGCCGCCAGCGCGATGCCGTCCATGTCCGGCATGTCGAGGTCGGTGACGATCGCTTCGAAGCGGGCGCCGGCTTTCAGGATGGCGAGCGCCTGCTCGCCGCCGGTGGCCGTGGTGACGCTGTAGCCCGCCGCCGTCAGCACCGGCACCAGCATGTTGCGGAAGAAGTCCGAATCCTCGACGAACAGAACGTTGCGCCGGATGTCGCCGGTGCGCGCATCCTTGCGGCGGAACCAGTCGGCAAAGGCCATCGGCAGGAAATGGCCGATATCGATGATCTCGGTCGCCTCGCCCTTGACGATGGCCGAGCCGAGAACACCCGGCTTGTCGCCGGTCACCTGGATGTCGAGCGTGTCCTCCACGATGTCGACGATCTGGTCCACGACCAGCGCCATCGAGCGCGCCCCGTCAGAGAACACCAGAAGCGGCTGCGTGCCGTCCTCCCTGATCCTGACATCGCTGTTCACCTGAATCAGCGGCATCAGATGGCCGCGATACTGGATCATGTGCCGGGCATTCGCGATTTCGATCTTCTTGACGTCGATCTCTTCAAGCCGCGTCACCAGCGAGAGGGGCACCGCCTTCGGCGCGACCGACCCGGCGCGGAATACCAGCAGCGAGGTCTTCTCGCGTCCAGCGTCCGCGTGCATCTCATTCACGGCTGCACCGCTGACCTTCACCGCCTGCGCCGCCGCCGAGCCGAACGCATTCGCGATGCCACTCGGGTCGAGGATCATGATGACGGAGCCGTCGCCAAGAATGGTATTGCCGGAGAACGTGCCGATATGGCGCAGCCGCGTCGCCATCGGTTTCACCACGATTTCCTCGGTGTGGAAGACCGCGTCGACGACCATACCGAAGCTCTGCGTTCCCACCTGCATGACCACGACGAAGCCGCTGTCGCTTTCGGCGTCCGGGTCCTCGCCGAGCCGCAGCAACTTGCTGAGATAGACCAGCGGCAGCAGCTTGTTGCGCAGGCGCAGCACCGGCGTGTTCTTGATGCGCTCGATCTTGTGCTCGGAGCCCTGCTTCACGCGCACGAGTTCCACCACCGCGAGCTGCGGCACGGCGAAGCGCTCTCCTTCCGCCGAGATGATCAGCGCGGAAATGATCGCCAGCGTCAGCGGAATCTTGATGACAAAGACCGAACCCTCGCCGCTCACCGACTTCACATCGATGGCACCGCCGATCTGGTCAATATTGTTCTGCACGACGTCCATGCCGACGCCGCGCCCGGAAATATTCGTGACCTGGCTTGCGGTGGAGAAACCCGGCGCGAAGATGAAGCGGTGAATCTGCGCTTCCGACATTTTCGCGATCTCGCTTTCGCTGACCAGGCCTTGCGCCACGGCCTTGGCCCTGATCTGCGCGGTGTTCAGCCCGTGCCCGTCGTCGGCGAGTTCGATAATGATGTGGCCGCCTTCGTGATAGGCGGTGAGGCGGATCGTGCCCTTTTCTGGTTTGCCGGCGGCGATGCGCTCCTGCGGATATTCGATGCCGTGATCCGCCGAATTGCGGATCATGTGCGTGAGCGGATCCTTGATGCGGTCCAGCACCTGGCGGTCGAGCTCGGTGTCGGCGCCGTGCATTTCCAGGTCGATATGCTTGCCGAGTTCGCCGGCGAGGTCGCGCACGATGCGCGGCAGCTTCTGCCAGGCATTGCCGATCGGCTGCATGCGCGTCTTCATGACGCTTTCCTGCAGCTCGGCGGTGACATGCGAGAGCCGTTGCAGCGGCACCTTGAATTCGGTTTCGGATTGCCGCCGTGCCAGCTCCAGAAGCTGGTTGCGCGTCAGAACCAGCTCCGAGACCATCGTCATCAGGTGCTCGAGCGTGTCGACATTGACCCGGATCGACTGATTGGCGACGCGAATTTCGGCCTTGTCTTCTTCGCGCTCCTTGACGCCCTCGCGCTTGGCGGGCGCGACGGAGGGTCCCGGCGTCTCGCGGAAGGCGCGCTCCAGTTCGTCAAGAGTCGCTTCGCCCGGACGCAACGGGCGTTCCAGCACCTGATAGACGAGAGATCCTGCAGTGCGCGCGACCGGCGCCGGCTGCGCGCCTTGCGCAGCCATGCGGTCCAGCTTGCCGATCAGGTCGGCGTCATCACCGTCCGGCTCGCGCTGCTCCTTCTCGAGCGCGTCGAGAATGTCCTTGATGCGATCGATGGTGGCGAGAATGAGCGTGATGGCGTCGGCCGTGACAGGCGCGCCGTCGCGGAATTTGCCGATCATCGATTCGGCGGCATGCGCCAGCGCCGCGAGGCGCGGCAGGCTCAGGAATCCGCAGGTGCCCTTGATGGTGTGGACCAGCCGGAAGACGTTGGCGATGATGTCGGCGTTGCCCGGTTCTTGTTCCAGACGCACGAGCTCGACGTCGACCACGTCGAGACTCTCGTTCGTCTCCGTCAGAAACTCGCGCAGCAACTCGTCCATAAGCAACAGGCCCTCAGGCGCCAGGACAAGTCCCGCGACCTCCACCGAACGGCTGTCGCGGAGTGTGTTCGGTAACGATTAAATTTTGGGTAAGGCAGACCGCAAACAGGCGATTAACGGGTTGTTAACGCGCCGGTTCAGGCAAACGATCAAATGCCATGGAGCTTGAAAATTGGCCGTCGCGGCTGGTCATTCGAACGCTTCTTCCGATCAAGTCCGGGCGGCCGAGGCGCGAGCCTTTCGCTCGTCCTGAAGCGCCGCGTTCAGCAGCGCACGCGCCGCCCAGACCGACAGTTCTTCCCCATCTGCCGCGTTCAGGCCGCAGACGTCACGCTGCACAATCAGCGCTTCCCATCCAATCACCATGGCCAGCGCGGAGACGAGTCGTTGCCAGCGCGCCGGATCGAGGCGGTTGCGCCAGGGCGACAGGGCCGCTTCGATCCACGCGATGCGGCGATAGCCCCGGCGGGGCCGGCCGTCCGCGGCCGGCTCTGCGCTGGCGTCGACTGTGAGACGGACCAGTGCGCGTCCAAGCCGTTCGACCTCGGGACTGACGTGATGCACCGCGCGGACCAGGCGCTCCACGCGGGCGTCTTCGTCGTCGCTGGCCGATACCTGTTCGATAGCGCGGTCGACCGGGGTCTGGCTGAGCGCACCAATCGTGGCATCGAGCAGCAACTGATCGAAGCTCGGAAAGTAGAGATACACCGTGCGTCGCGAGACATCCGCGGCCGCCGCCACGTCGTTCACGGTCGGCGTCTCGCCACCGGCGAGCAGCGCGATCGTCGCGTCGACAATTGCCTTGCGGGTGCGCCGCTTCTGCGCAGCCCGTTCGGCGCGGGGCGGCGCGGCAGTGCGGGCGCGTGGCTTGACACTCATGCGCACAAATTATACTGATATGCACTCATTGCACAAGAGTGTAATTACATAATCCGTCGGGATATTCTTCATGACAACGCCGCCCCGCACGTCCGACCACGCGCACTTCCTGGGACCAGGTGAAGGACAGGCCCACTGGTTTTTGAGGAACCGCATGACGGTAAAAGCCACTGCCGAGAGCACTGACGGCAGATTCAGCCTGCTCGAAGCCCTGATCGCGCCGGGCTTCTCCCCGCCGCTGCACGTCCACCATCGCGAAGACGAGTCATTCTACGTGCTGGAAGGAGAACTGACGATGAGGTGTGGCGACCGGACCTTCCGCGCCACGGCCGGCGCGTTCGTGTTTCTGCCGCACGATGTTCCGCACACTTTCGTTGTCGAGGGCGACCAGCCGGCGCGGATGCTGACGCTGCTGACACCGGGCGGCGGTGAAGGGCTTTTCATCCACGGCGGCCGGCCGGCAGAGGCGGAAGGGTTGCCGCCGGCAACGCCGCCGGACATCGAGGCGCTGAAGCGCGTGAGCAGCCGCTACGACACGGAAATCGTCGGGCCTCCGATGGAGCCGACCGGCAGGACATCCGCGAGCGGACCGCAATGATGTCTACATTGAGATGCGAGCGTCTGCGAACATCGCCCGGAGAAGTCGGCTGCGCTATTGCGCGCTGATCACCACCGCTTCGCCGTCCGGCGCAATCGTCACAGCAAGCCCGCAAGCGCGCGCCAACAGGCCCGTGTAATACGGCTGGATGGCATGCGCATCGACGGAGCCGTCATGCGTGCCGCCGGCCAGCAGCGGCGGAATGGCCTGCGGGATCTTGGCGTTGGTGCCGGTCGTGGTCACCTTGAAGCTGAGCGCGTCGCCCTCGCCGATCGGGTCCACCGTGATCATGCCGCCGCGCGGGATGGTCTGCCCGGCGATGACCAGCATGTTGAGCAGCAGCTTGACCCGGTTCTTGGCAAGCAGAAGACGCGGCAGGTTCCAGGTCAGCTTGGTCTTGTCGTCTTCGAGAAACCCGCGCGCCACCTTCTCGCCGTCGCCGAGATCGATCTGCGCGCCGGCGGAACCGGCGGCGCCGAAGGCCAGCCGGCAGAATTGCAGCCGGGCCGATGCCGTCTTCACGCTCTTCTTGATCAGTTCGAGCGCGAAGTCCTTGGTCTCCTGATCGTTGTCGTCCTCCATCACCTCGAGACCATTGACGATGGCGCCGACCGGGCTGATCAGATCGTGACAGACCCGCGAGCACAGAAGCGCGGCAAGATCGAGCGATTCGAGGGAGGTCTCGGCAGTCATGAACCTGTCTCCGGGTGGCGGTGACGCGGACAAGCGAATCAGATGAGCGTGGCAGGGCCGCCGGTCTGATACACTGCAGCCGCAGACCCGCCAAGATGCCGCGAAGGAAGAACCGATGACCGCAGTGACCCGCAACGAGCCACAGCGAGCGCGCGTGTGAAGGATGTCTTGCAATCGTCACTGATCGGCGAATTGACCGCCTTGGTGTCGCGGGCGGCCGCCGCGATCATGCAGATCCGTTCGTCGACGGTCGCGGTCCGGCATAAATCCGACGCAAGCCCGGTTACGGCGGCGGACGAGGCCTCCGAGGACATTATCGCAGAAGGCTTGCGGCGACTGCTACCGGGCATCGACGTGATCTCCGAAGAGGCGGCCGCGAAGGCTGCGCCGCGATCGATCGCATCGACATTCGTGCTCGTCGATCCGCTCGACGGCACGCGCGAGTTCATCGCCGGACATGACGAGTTCGCCATCAACCTCGCGATCGTCGCCGAACGGCGGCCGGTTTTCGGTCTGATCTCCGCACCCGCGCTGCAGACGATCTGGCGCTGCAAGGCTTCCGGCGGCGCCGAGCGGCTGCATCTGGCTGCGGGCGAATCGGAGGCGCGCGAGACAGCCGACATCCGCACCACCGCACCGCACGATTGCCTGCGCGCACTCGTCAGCCGCTCGCATCTCGACGAACGTACCACCGCATGGCTGGCGCAACGCGCCGGTGTCGAAATGATCTCATGCGGCTCGTCGCTGAAATTCTGCCGCGTGGCGGAAGGCGCAGCCGACATCTATCCGCGCCTTGCGCCGACAATGGAATGGGATGTGGCGGCGGGCAACGCGGTGCTCACCGCCGCCGGCGGCGCGGTGCTGACGCCGGACGGCCAGCCGCTGCTTTATGGGCACATCGACCGCGGTCTCGTCATCCCGGAATTCGTCGCCTGGGGCTCGCCGCCTTCGGGGAAAGACATGAACTAGAATCCGTGCCGCGGAACCCGTCGCGCGTTACGGTACCAAGGTCCGCAGCACCTCGGCCCATTTCTCGTCGGCAAGCGCCACTGCACCGCCGGGGTCGGCGAGAAACTTCGCTTTCGAGTCCTCATTGTAAAAAAGATAAAGGCGATTTTCCGCGATCGCCCAGATTTCCGGATGACCCGCCGTCCCGACGCCACGGCCGATCGCGACGGGATCGTAGCCACCGAAGCGCGGCCGGTAGACATGTGCGTCGGCGGCGAAGGCCGCGCGATTGCCCTCGCTGCGGAAGCGCCAGATCACATCCTCGGCGCGGTATTCGAAATCGGCGCGGCCGAGGCCGGGTGCACCGTCGGTAAAATAGGAGACCGGGTCGAAGCCGTAGATGGCAAGGCCAGAATGCTCATCGGTGACGACCCGCTCGGTGACATAGTCGTCCGCCCGGCCCGGGACCGGGAGCAGAACCGGCATAAGCGCCAGGCACCCGACCAGCAGACCGAGGACAGCCGCCAGACCGGTCCGTTGACGGCGCAGTGCGGTCATGATTCGGTCCATAAAGTGTTCCGATTCGGATGCTCATCCTCTAGCAGCCTCTCGGTGAGTATCGGGTTAAGCAGCCCTTTTCGGTTCAAGCGATGGAGCACTCAATGCGTGCGGTAATACGGTGTTTTGGCTTCGCCCTGCTGTTCGTCTGGCTGGCGGCCCAACCGGCCACCGCGCAGCAACAGTCGCAGACCCAGTATTCCTCCAATGAAATTCTGGATGCCGGCCATCGGTTTTTCGGCGGCGTCTCCCGCGGGCTGGCGCAGGTGGTCGAGAAAGCCTTCAGCCAGTGGGGACTGCCCAACGGCTATATCCTTGGAGAAGAAGCGGGCGGCGCCTTCGTCGCCGGCCTGCGCTATGGCGAAGGCACGCTTTACACCAAGAATGCCGGCGATCTGCGGGTGTTCTGGCAGGGACCATCCCTCGGCTTCGACGCCGGCGGCGACGGCGCCCGCACCATGATGCTGGTCTATAACCTGCCCGCCACGGAAGCGGTCTACGAGCGCTTTGCCGGCATCGACGGCTCCGCCTATTTCATCGGCGGCTTCGGCATGACCGCGCTGACCGCCAACAAGGTCGTGCTGGTGCCGATCCGCTCCGGTGTGGGTTTCAGGCTGGGCGCCAATATCGGCTATCTCAAATTCACGCCGAAGCCGACCTGGAATCCATTCTGAGGCTGGCCGCCGGCCGGATTGTCGTGGGCTGCTCGTTGCGGCGGCAACAAATGCGCTTCACCGACCCCGCCCTCCCGGTCTAGTGTAGCCGCCGGCCGCCGAAAATTGCCTTTGTCCTTCATGGTCTTGTCATGACAGCGTTTTTCAGTCGGGTTGGAGTTGGACCATGATCGAGCCGGCCATGTATCTCGGCATCGGCTTCCTGATTGCCAGCCTGCTCGGCATCATCTTCATCCCCCTCGTCCATGCCCGCGCGGTACGTCTCACCATGCGCCGGCTGGAGGCGTCCACACCCCTCTCGATGGCGGAAATCCAGGCCGACAAGGACCAATTGCGCGCCGAATTTGCCATGTCCACCCGCCGTCTCGAAATGAGCGTGGACCAGCTGAAGGCGAAAACCACCAGCCAGCTCGCCGAGCTCGGCAAGAAGACCGACGCCATCAATCGCCTGAAGGTCGAACTGGGCGACAAGACCGCCACAATCTTTTCGCTGGAGGCGCGCGAGAAATCCCTGAAGGACCAGATCCGCACCACCGAGGAGGAATACTCGGTCAAGACCTCGTCCCTGCGCGAAACCGAACGCACCCTCGCCGACAAGGAAGCCGACCTTGCGCGCATCTCCGCCGAACTCGGCGAGCACAAGGCGGAGAATGACGGGCAGCGCGTGGAACTGATCGCGCTGAAAACGCAGATCGATGCGCTGAAAATCCGCATCGAGGATTATGAACGCGAGATCAAGATCACCGAAGAGCGCCTTGCGCGCGAACGCGAAGAGGTTGCCAGCGCCACCAACGAATTGAACGACGAGCGCGGGCGCGTGCAGAATCTCGGCACGCGCGTTGCCCAGCTCGAACAGCAACTCGCCAAACAGACCGAAGAGGCCGAGAACTTCGCCCGCCGCGTGCAGGAACTGGAAGGTCGTGTCGCCGATCAGGGCCGGCTGCTGAGCGAGCGTGATTTCGAATGCGAGGCCCTGCGCAAGGACCTCGGCGCCAGCCGGCAGAGCGAGACGAACCTCCGGGAAGAAATCGCCTCGATGCGCGAGCAGCACAGCGAAGCGACCGCGAGCCTGCGCCACGAGAAAGACCAGCTCGACAAGGAACTGACGCAGGTCAGGGCCGACCGCACCAAGCTGGAGCACGACATCGCCGCGATGAAGCGCGACGCGGAATCCAACTGGGCGGCTGAACGTGTCGAGAATGCGCTGCTGCGCGAGCGCATCAACGACATTGCTGCGGAAGTCACCAAGATGGCGGTTGTGCTGGAAGGCCCCAATTCGCCGATCGAATCCCTGCTCGGTTCCGAACCGGCTCCTGCCCGCAACGCCGCCAATCGCCAGCCTGAAACCGGCAAGGCAAAGGCTGCGGCCGGCACCCAATCGCCCGGCAACCTTGCGGACCGCATGCGCGCGCTGCAAAGCCGCGCATCCAGACTGACGCCCACCACCTGACCGGGACGGCTTCAGATCATGCTTGCAGTGCATCGCCGCGCGGCGATCATGTAACGAGGCCGGAAACCATCGCGATGTCAGAGACCTTCTCCAGCGTCCATCGCGGCCGGAATCCGACGCAGCGTCCCCGTTGCGCCGGACTTGCGCTCCTGATCGCGGCGATGATCCTTCTCGCGCCGGCCTCGCGAACGGTTCAGGCGCAGACTCCGCAGATTGCGATGAGCAAGGCCGCCGAGCGCAAAACCTTCACCGACCAGCAGATCATCGACGGGTTCTTCAAGATCGTGTTTGGCGCCGAATTCCACGTCGCCGGGCGGACCGACCGCATCCGCAAATATGACGTTCCGGTTCGAATCTATGTCGACAGCCGCGCGAAGCCGGACCGCCGCCCGCAGATCGCCGCCGTGGTTGCCGATATCCGCGAGAAGATAAGAGGGCTCGATATCGCTATCGTGCAGAAACGCAAGGAAGCGAATGTCACGGTGACGCTTGTGCGCGACCGCGACATCGAGAAAACCATTCGCGCCTTCTATGGCCGCGCCCGCGCGAAAACAATCTTGCAGTCGCTGGAGCCGCAATGCCTGTCTGGATTCCGCAAGGATGACTTTTTCCGCATCATCAGGTCCGACGTGATCATCGTCACCGATGCCGGGGACTACATTTTCTATGACTGCGCCTATGAGGAAATCCTGCAGTCGCTCGGGCCGATCAACGACGATGCGAGCATCGCGTGGACGATGTTCAATGACGACGTCCAGATGGGCTATTTCGACATCTACGATCAGTATCTGCTGAACATGCTCTACGATCCGCGCATCAAGCCCGGGATGAGCGCGGAAGAAGTGCGGCAATTGCTGCCGCAGATCCTGCCCGACGTGCGGGCCTGGGTGGCCAAGGTCAACAACCTCAATTGAGTAGCGCGGGGCGCCGCAGTCTCACAGCGACTTGAGCCATTGCACGATCGCGCTGCGCGCCTGGAACGGCGTCGTCAGATGCAGGCCGGGGATGACCATGTATTTGCTCTTGGGATGCTTGGCGCCGGGATCGAAGCCGTAATCGCGCCCGTGCAGGAAGATCGGATCGCCGATGCCGACCACCCAGAGGAAGGGCACATCCCCCATCGCCGCGGCGTTGCGCGGGATCACAGCCGGGCCTTCCGGGTCGAACATGCTGAGATAGACGGCGGGTGTCGCCTTCACCTGAAACGGAATGCCCTGCGCGAGATCGGGGAACGACATCCGGACATCGCCCTGTCCGTTTGCGACAAGCTGCTTGGCTTTCGCGATCGCACCCTTGGTGCGAAGCCGCAGCGCCCAGGCTTCCGGCAGATGGCCAGGCGCCAGCGCGATGACCGCAGTCAGATCCTCACGCCGCGCCGCGTAGCCGATCGCGGCGTTGCCGCCGAGGCTGTGCCCGGCAATCACAATCCGCTTGGCGCCGGCCCATTTGAGCTTCTGCACGGCCAGATCGATCTCCGCCATCGCCTGGTCGTAGGTGGCGTCGTAGATGCGCCGGTGCGACCACGGCAATTCAGGCGCCTCGACCAGCGCGCCTTCCTTCTTCAATGCTTCGCTCAGGCCCTCGATCATGCTGGTCGGCGTGCCGCCCTTGCCGTGCAGCAGCACGACGCCGAAGCCCGCAAGCGTCGGGCTTTGCGCCGCTGCGGTCGCGAGCGGCGCAATCAGAAAGGCAAAGAGAACGAGGCGTGCAAGAACCTGCATGGCGCAGTCCGACCGTCCGAATCAGCTGGCACTATAGGAGATTGGCCGGGACGCCCGCTATTGCGGCGCCGGCAACGGCCCGGCGTGACCCCTATTGTGTAGGGCGCGATGCGCGCGGAAATGAGGCTGGCGGTTGGCGCTCCCTAGGGGAATCGAACCCCTGTTTCAGCCTTGAGAGGGCCGCGTCCTAACCGCTAGACGAAGGGAGCAACGGCCCACCAGATAGCCTCGAACAGTCAGCCGCGCAAGCAATCCCGCGAAATCGCGGTAAATGGCGGTCGAAGCTGCCATCACCGGGTCTTGCAGATGTCCTTGAGGGCACGCCATTCGGCGGCCGAGAGGATGTCCGGTCCCGTCACGGGCCGGTCCGCCTCCTTCATGCGCGCCAGCCGGTCCTCGCTGAGCGGATGGCTGTCGATGATCGTCGCCGTCTGCTTCCCCTTGCCGCCGGTCACCCGCACCAGGAATTCGCCCATCGGCTGCGGCGAGCGGCCGAGCGCATGCATGGCTTTGGTCGCGAAGGCGTCGGCGTCGGTTTCCGCGTCGCGCGAATAGGACGCGTCGAGAATGGAGCGGCTGGCGAAGATCACGGCGCTGCCGCCGGTGATGTCGCCGAACAGAAGTCCGATCAGGAACGACGTGCCGCCGGTCTGGATAACCTTGCGCAGGTTGTCGCGATGCTGCACATGGCCGATCTCGTGCGCGATGACGCCGGCGACCTCGTCCGGGCTCTTCGCTTTCTGGAGAAGGCCATCCATCAGATAGACCTTGCCGCCCGGCAGGGCGAAAGCGTTGGGAAGCGACGCGGACAGCACCTGCGCCTCCAGCGGCAGCGTGACGCCACCTGCAACGCGCAACTTGTCCACCATCGCGGCGAAAGCCGCCTGCCCGTCCGGCCGGTCGCAGACCTTGCCGCCGAAAATGGCGCGCACCTGTTTGTCGACGGCTTCTCCGATGCGCTTCTCGACGGCATGCGGCACAAGCGGCGCAAGCCGGTCGGCAAGAAGCGGAATGCCATAGAGCGTCACCGCCACGATCGAGCACACCGCGGCGAGCGACCAGCCGACGATGCGCCAGGTCTGGGCCGGGGACGTGGCGGCGTTCAGCGACGGGCTGCGCGACAGGATCGCCTGCGCCGTTGTCTCATCCTCGATTTCAAGGCGTGCCAGCGACGGCGCCGAGACGCAACTCAGGCGCAGAATATGAGGATTGTCGGCGCGGCGAATGTCGGCATAGGGCCAGTTCGCCAGCGGCGCGCCGTCCTCATCGATGCGAAGCGTGTCGGCAAGTGTCAGCGTCACGCGCCGCTTGCGGCTGGAGGTGCCGTCATAATAGACGGCGGCGCCTGCGGCGGTTTCATTCTCCATCATGTGACGCTTTCATTCCATGTCGTCGCCGGCAGCCGGAATATGGGATCAGAACCCGCCGATATCGAGACTGTCGGCAAACCCTTCGCCCAAGGCGCTCACCGCGCTGCCCTGCGCCGTGACATTGTCGGCCGCCGCGAGATTATAGACGAGCGTGTTGTCGGCAACCCGCGCCCAGACATCGCGCATCAGATAAAGCCGCAGGACCATCCCGAAGGCCAGCGCGATCACGACATAGCCGGCGGCCATGGCAATGAGAATTGCGGGTTGCTGCAGGACCAGCAAGAACTCCTGTTCGGACGTGCCGCCGCCATTCGCCGCGATGCCGGCCCCGATCACGCCGCCGATCCAGCCCGACAGCAGCACAAGGAACAGCACGCTCCAGCCAACGACTTTCCAGTAAAGCCCGATCAGCGCGCCGTCGCTCAATTTGGACTCGAAGCGGACTTCGCCAAAGCGAATCCCCGACACCCACCAGCGCCACTCGATGGACTTGTAGGCGCCATAGATGAACGGCAGCGGCACGATAAACGGCGCAGCCGGCCAGGCCAGCAGCCACAAATGCCAGGCTTCCCTGAAAAATGCGCCGCCGGTTGCGTCGAAGCGGCCTTGCAGGTCGCCATAGGACGTGTGCTGCATCTTGTAGCGTTCGAGCGCCGCCGTCCGCCACGGCAGCGCGAGGCCGAGCGTGACCATGACGAACAGGCCCCACAAGGCCGCGCGCCAGGCGTAACTCCAGCCCGATCCCGCCATCCAGAAGCGCACGCCGCGCCAGATCGTGCGCGTCAGCCGGTAGCGGCGTGCGCGATACATCGCGAACTGGGCGAACAGATAGAAAAACGCGATCAGCGGAAAGCTGGCGAATTCCTGCCACCGCTCCGCTTCAATACCGATGAAGAAATAGACCAGATAAAGCGGGACGAGAATCGCCATCGCGAACAGGAAGCCGATCAGCAATTCCTTGGCGGTGCCGGTATATTCCGGCGCGTCGCCGCCGACCGCAGTGTGCGACCACAGATGCCGGCGCATGTCGGTCGCCAGCCAGAAGCGATAGAAGCCGAGCGTCACCAGTTCGAGCAGCGCGCCGCGCATCACCAAGCGGCGGAACTCGCCGCGCTGGCCGCTGAATGTCACGCCATTGATCGCGCCGTCCGCGGGGACCGACGGAACGGACGTCTTCACCAGTTCGTTCATGGCAAATGCTCGCAAAATGAAAATCGGCGACGGGCGGGCCAATCCCCCGCCGTCACTATATTCAATATTGATCCAATATTATGTCTCGGCGAGCGGACGAAGGGTTCATCCCAACCCGAACTTCGCCGGCGTCCTGAACGGTATCTTACGGCTCGTTGACAAAACGCAGCCGCCCCGCAGGTTGCAGGGTCCGCGCGTCGAAGGCGCGGATTTCGGTCAAGCCCTGCACGTCGATGGTCACCACAATGCGCTCGCCAGCGGTGGCTGTGGAGATCACCTTGGCGCCTTTCGGCAGCATCGCGACGATCTCGGCCGAGGTGGCGACACTTCCCTCGCTCCTGAAAATGCGATAGCCGACGACCCCGATGACCACCGCGATGCCGATCAGGGTGGCGACCCCCGACAGCATCGACATCCAGCGCACGCGCGCCACCATGCGCTCCTGCTCGGGACTGAGAGGCTTTTCGTCGTCGTTCGCAGGATTGGCCATGAGTTTCACGCAGGAGCAGGTGGAGGAAGTGACGGTCGCCGACGCTGACGGCGGCGAGCGGCTCGACCGCCTGCTCGCCCGGGACATCGCAGCCCTGTCGCGCACGCGGCTGAAGGCCCTGATCCTGGACGGCGCGGTCGCCGTCGGCGGGCGGACCATCCGCGATCCCGGCCATCGCGTCAATGCGGGCGACAAAATCGAGGTTACCGTTCCGCCGCCGGAGGAACCGGAGCCGCAGGGCGAGAACATCCCGCTCAATATTGTCTACGAGGACGACCAGTTGATCGTCATCGACAAGCCGTCCGGCCTGGTCGTGCATCCGGCCGCCGGCCATCCCACCGGCACGCTGGTCAATGCCCTGATTGCCCATTGCGGCGACAGCCTGTCCGGCATCGGCGGGGTGAAGCGGCCGGGCATCGTGCACCGGCTGGACAAGGACACCACCGGTCTGATGGTCGTGGCCAAGACCGACAAGGCGCACAAGGCGCTGGCCGGCCAGTTCGCCGACCACGGCCGGACCGGGCCGCTGCAGCGGGGGTACATGGCCTTTGTCTGGGGCGCCCCCGACCGGCCCAGGGGCACCGTCGATGCCCCCATCGACCGGCACCCGCATGCCCGCGACAAGATGGCGGTGCGCCAGAGCGGCCGCGAGGCGATCACCCATTGGCAGGTGCTGGAGCGCTATCCCGGTCCGGACAAGAAGCCGCTGGCCAGCCTGATCGAATGCCATCTGGAGACCGGCCGCACCCACCAGATCCGGGTGCATCTCGCCCATATCGGCCATCCCCTGATCGGCGATTCGACTTATGGACCGGGGTTCCGGACCAAATCCGCCCTCCTTGCGGAACCGGCCCGCCAAGCCCTTGAGGGACTTGGAAGACAGGCCCTGCATGCTTATCTCCTCGGCTTCGAACACCCCGCCTCAGGCGAGGAGCTGGTCTTCCGCTCGGAACTCCCGGCTGACCTTGCCCGTTTGCGTAGTGCCCTGAGCGGTCATGGCACCACCGGTAAATCCACCGGGAAGAAGCGCTAAAATCTAGGTACGTCAAAGACTTGGCCGGCAGCGGCCGGGTCACGACGAGGTGACAGGAAGTTAACTTTC
>JAESGM010000455.1_pt1 | contig 32233 bp, 26 predicted proteins | sample 9269721 | NCBI WGS metagenome assembly JAESGM01 (sample SAMN15720920, study PRJNA650825) | algae metagenome | isolation source: Komarekiella atlantica HA4396-MV6 and co-occurring heterotrophs from... | place: USA: Theobald House, Kauai, HI | collected 2009-07-29
AGCGGCCGGGCTCCAACGCGCTGTCGACCTCGGACGCGGTGAAGGCCGCGATGGACCGCCTGGCCGCGAGCTTCCCCTCCGGCCTCGGCTACTCGATCGTCTACAACCCCACCGAGTTCATCAGCGAATCCGTCAACGAGGTCATCAAGACGCTGCTCGAGGCGGTCGCCCTCGTCGTGCTGGTCGTGATCCTCTTCCTGCAGACCTGGCGCACCGCGATCATCCCGATCGTCGCGATCCCCGTCAGCCTCGTCGGCACCTTCGTGGTGATGGGGCTCGTCGGCATCTCCTTCAACACGCTGTCCCTCTTCGGCCTCGTTCTCGCGATCGGCATCGTCGTCGACGACGCGATCGTCGTGGTGGAGAATGTCGAGCGCTACCTGCGCGAGGGCATGTCGCCGAAGGAGGCCGCCCACAAGACCATGGACGAGGTCAGCGGCGCGCTCGTCGCCATCGCGCTCGTGCTCTGCGCCGTCTTCATCCCGACCGCCTTCATCACCGGCCTGCAGGGCTCCTTCTACCGGCAGTTCGCCGTCACCATCGCCGCCTCCACGGCGATCTCGGCCTTCGTGTCGCTGACGCTGTCGCCGGCGCTCGCCGCGCTGCTGCTGAAGCCCCACAAGGCGCACGGCCACGAGGAGAAGCGCGGCCTCGGCGCCAGGCTCATGTGGCCGATCAACGCCTTCTTCCGCCTCTTCAACGCCGGCTTCGACCGGCTCTCGAACGGCTACGGCGCCTTCACCTCGCGCATGATCCGGATCTCGGTCATCGTGCTCGTGGCCTATGGCGGCCTCATCGGCCTGACCTACGTCCAGCTGCGGGCCGTGCCGACCGGGCTCATCCCGCAGCTCGACCGCGGCTACTTCATCACCGCCTTCCAGCTGCCGCCCGGCGCATCGCTCGAGCGGACGGACGCGGTGGTCCGGCGCGCCTCGGACATCATCCAGTCCCGGCCGGGCGTGAAGGATTCGATCGCCTTCGTCGGCCTCGACGGCGCGACCTTCACCAACGCGCCCAACGCGGGCGTGATCTTCGTCGGCCTCAAGGACTTCAAGGAGCGCGAGAAGGAGAACCTCACGACGGCCGGCATCCTCGCCGACCTGCGGCAGCAGATGTTCGCCCTCGGCGAATCCTTCACCCTCGTGATCGAGCCGCCCGCAGTGCCCGGCATCGGCACGGGCGGCGGCCTCAAGGGCTATGTGCAGGACCGCGGCGGACGCGGCCTCGCCGCGCTCGAGGGCGCGACCTGGATCGTCGCCGGCTCGGCCTCGCAGACGCCGGGCTTCCTGCAGGCCTTCACGCTCTATTCGACGCGCACGCCGCAGATCTACGCCGACATCGACCGCACCAAGTCGGAGCTCCTGGGCGTGCCGATCGGCCGCATCTTCGAGACGCTGACGATCTACATGGGTTCGGCCTTCGTCAACGACTTCAACATCCTCGGCCGCACCTACCGGGTGACCGCCCAGGCCGACAACCCCTACCGCCTGACGCTCGACGACGTGGCGAACCTGAAGACGCGCAACATCTCGGGCCAGTCGCGACCTTCTCCGACATCTCGGGCGCCTATCGCGTGCCGCGCTACAACCTCTATCCGGCCGCCGAGGTGCAGGTGGCGCTTGCCCGCGGCTTCTCCTCGGGCGAGGGCATCGCCGCCATCGAGAAGATCGCGAAGGAGCGCCTGCCCGACGGCTTCGGCTTCGAATGGACGGAGATCGCGCTGCAGGAGAAGCTCGCGGGCAACACGGCCGCCGTCGCCTTCGGGCTCGCCGTCGTCTTCGTCTTCCTGCTGCTGGCCGCCCTCTACGAGAGCTGGACGCTGCCGCTGGCGGTGCTGCTCATCGTGCCGATGTGCATCCTCGCCGCCATGGTGGGCGTCAGGTTCGTCGGGCTCGACCGCAACATCCTCGTGGAGATCGGCCTCGTCGTGCTCGTGGGCCTCGCGGCCAAGAACGCCATCCTGATCGTGGAGTTCGCGCGCCAGTCCGAGGACCACGGCCTCAACCGGCGCGAGGCGGCCATCGAGGCCGCCAAGACCCGCCTGCGGCCGATCCTGATGACGTCGCTCGCCTTCATCCTCGGCGTCGTGCCGCTGGTGATCGCGCAAGGCGCCGGCGCGGAGATGCGCCGCTCCCTGGGCACGGCGGTCTTCTCCGGCATGCTCGGCGTCACGCTGTTCGGCCTCGTCTTCACGCCGGTCTTCTACGTCGTCATGCGCTGGCTCGTCTCCTGGCGCGAGAAGCGGCCGGCGGCCCCGGAGCCGGCGGCGCAGGCCGCGCCCGCCAACGCACCGACGCCGTCCTGAGCCTGTCGCGGGATGGCAGATGCCATGCACCGCAAGACGACTGGTCACGGGCAGGCGGACGGCGTAAGGGCCGGGCGATGACGCATTCGGATCCAGTGGCGAGGCTTGTCGCGCGGGTGGCGACGCGCGAGGCGGTGATCGGGATCATCGGCCTCGGCTATGTCGGTATCCCGCTCGCGCTGACGGCGCTGTCGGCGGGCTTCCGCGTCGCCGGCTTCGACATCAACGAGGCCCATGTCGCGCAGCTGAGCCGGGGCCATTGCTCCTTCAAGCATATCGACGGCACCCTGATCGAGCAGGGCGTGAGGGACGGGCGCTTCTCGGCGACGACCGACTTCGACGGGCTGGCGGCGGCGGACGTCATCATCATCACGGTGCCGACGCCGCTGTCGAAGAACCGCGAGCCGGACCTGTCCTACGTCGTGGCGACGGCCGAGACGATCGCGCGGCGGCTGCGCAAGGACCATCTGGTCGTGCTGGAATCGACGACCTGGCCCGGCACGACGGAGGAGGTGGTGCGCCCCATCCTCGAGCGCGGCGGCCTGACGAGCGGCCGGGACTTCTACCTCGCCTTCTCGCCCGAGCGCGAGGACCCCGGGAACGCCACCTTCAGCACCTCGTCGATCCCCAAGGTGGTCGGCGGGGAGGGGGAGGCGGCGCTCCGCTACGCGCAGGCGGTCTATGACGCGCTCGTCGTCCGGACGGTGCCCGTCTCCTCCTCCAGGACCGCGGAGGCCGTGAAGCTCACTGAGAACATCTTCCGCGCCGTCAACATCGCCCTCGTGAACGAGCTCAAGATTATCTACGAGCGGATGGGCATCGACGTCTGGGAGGTCATCGAGGCCGCCAAGACGAAGCCGTTCGGCTACATGCCCTTCTATCCGGGGCCCGGCCTCGGCGGCCACTGCATCCCGATCGACCCCTTCTACCTCACGTGGAAGGCGCGCGAGTTCGACATCACGACCCGCCTCATCGAGCTCGCCGGCCAGATCAACACGGCGATGCCGGCCTATGTCGTCGACCGGCTCGCAGAGGCGCTCGACCGCCGGTTCGGCAAGGGACTCAGCCGGTCGAACATCCTCGTCATGGGCGTCGCCTACAAGAAGAACATCGAGGACATGCGCGAGAGCCCCGCGCTGCGCCTGATCGAGCTGATCGAGCACCGGGGCGCGACGACCTCCTTCCACGATCCGCATGTCGCCGTGATCACGCCGACGCGCGAGCATGCCGCGCTGGCGGGCCGCCGCTCGATCGCGCTCACCGACGAGGCCGTCGCCGGCTTCGACGCGGTGCTCATCGCGACGGATCACGACGCGATCGACTATGCCCGGCTCGCGGGGGCCGCGCGGCTGATCGTCGACACGCGCAACGTCTGCGCGCGGGCGGGGCTCGTGTCCGACATCATCGTCAAGGCCTAGGACGTCATCATGAGCAGCGCGGTCGAGGGCGACGGAGTGGCGGCCAGACGGCTCCGGCGGCGGAGCACGCCGGCGGTCCGGCTCGACGCCGAACATACCGGTGGCTGCGAGGTTCTTCCGAACCGCGAAGCGCTGATGGCGCGGCTGCCGCCGGGAGGCGTCGCGGCGGAACTCGGGGTCGCGCTGGGCGACTACACCCGCATCATCCTCGAGAGGAACCGCCCGCGGAAACTGCATCTGGTCGATCCATGGGACTCCGACCGCTACCGCCAGGGCCTCGCCGCAGTCCGCTCGACCTTCGCAGAGGCGATCGCCTCAGGCGTGATCGAGATCCACCAGGGCTATTCGACGGAGGTCCTCGCGACCTTCCCGGACAGGACCTTCGACTGGATCTACCTCGACACCGACCACAGCTATGAAACGACGCTGGCCGAACTGCGCCTGGCGGCCCCCAAGCTGAAGCCGGGCGGGTTCCTGGCCGGCCACGATTACTGCACCGGCAACGTCATCACGACGGTTCCCTACGGCGTGGTCGAGGCCTGCCACATGTTCTGCGTCGAGGCCGGCTGGCGCTTCGCCTATCTCGCGCTGGAGGAGCGCGGCCGGAACTCCTTCGCGCTGACGCGGCTCTGACGCCGGCGAGCCCCGTGATGCAGCCCGCATGACGCAGCCCATCTGCCCCATCTGCCGCTCCACCCGCTTCCGGGACTTCAACGGCAGGCCGAAGGCCCAGTGCGAGGGCTGCGGCGCGCTGGAGCGGGGGCGCTACCTCTGGATGGTCCTGGAGCGACGGTTCCCGGACCTCGCCGGCAGGACGATCGCCCATTTCGCGCCGGAGCGGTTCCTGATGGACCGGCTCGGGCGGCGCACGGATCTTTCCTATCGCGCCTTCGACCTCCATCCCGAGCATTACCGCCACGACCATGTCGCGGTGGAGAGGCTTGATCTCTGCTCCGGGCTGGCCGCCCTCGCGCCGCGATCCTTCGACCTCATCCTTCACAGCCATGTGCTCGAGCACCTGCCCTGCGACGTGGTGACGGTCCTCCGGCAAATGGCGGGCCTGCTGCGGCCGGGCGGCTCGATGATGTTCTCCATCCCGATCGACGCCGAGCACTCGCGCGAGGGCGTCGACGAGGCGAAGACCGAGGCAGAGCGGGAGATGCGCCGCCGGCAAGGCGAGCATCTGCGCGTCTTCGGCAAGCGCGATGTCGTCCCCTGGCTCGAAGGCGTGCTGGGTGCCGATTGCCTCGTCCGTCAGGCCGAGCTCTTCACGCCGGAGGAGCTGGCGGCCGCGGCCGTGCCGGTGTCCCGGCGCGAGCCCACCGGCAAGAGCGTCTTCATCTACACGGCGGCCTGAGCCATCGGGTCCGGCGCGAGCCCGGCCCACTGGCGGCATATCTCCGGTCCCGCGACATCCTCGCAGCGGGGGCCGCGCGCGAAATCGGCGTAGCGGACGCTCCAGCGGTCGGATCGCCCGCTCTCGCGGTAGGGGCCGAACTTGAAATATTGCGTGCGGCCGAGCTCGTGGCTTTCGTGCCCGATCCGGCCCGTGGCCGAGGCGATCCAGGCGCCGTTGGCGAAAAGCTCGATCGCCCCGTTGCCCCCCGGTCCGGGCTTCGTCATGACCACGAACTCGACCCAGTCCGTGCCCGGCTTCGGCAGCGCGCCGCCGCGCGGCGTGACCCGGACGTCGGGGCTCGAAAGGCCGAAGTCGCGGGCGTAGGGCTCCAGGCTTTCAGAAGATGTCGCGACCAAGAGCCGCGTCTGTCCGGCGCGGCGGCGCTGCATCGCCGGCGCCGCGCCGCCCCCCTCGCCGAAGAGCGGGGCGGAGGCGGGCCGCGGGACCGTCGCCAGCGCGTCGCTGTCGATCGTGACGGCGAACTCGCCCCGCACGATGCGGATGCCGAGGAACGGGCTGTAGTCGCCGAGCGCGCCGGGGTTCATCGCCCGCTTCCACTGCGCCACCATCATGCGATGCGCGTCGCTGGTCGGCGGCTGGTCGAACTTCAGGGAGAAGGCGTACCACGCCGCCTCGCCGTAATCCGCGCGCACGCTCGCATGCTCCCAGACCTCGGCCCGCTCGCTGAAGCCCTGGCCGGACGGCCGGCCCGACGGGGCGACCGTCAGCTCGACGGCGCTGCCGCTCGCCCGCGAGGCGTCGCGCACGAAACGGAACGAGCCCGCGCGCTGCTCCTCGTTGTCCTTGTAGAAGAGGCCGGCCACGAAGCTCTCGCCGTCGAACCTGTCCCGCAGGATCATGGACGCATTGTCGGACATGGATCGGTTCGCGCTGCTTCCCTTTTGCGAAGGGGGCTAGTTGCATGCCGGGGAGACAGGCTCAAGAGCGATCGCCGCCATCCCGGCTTGCCCGGGCCCTCGGCCCCTCGAGCATGGTCCGAAGAACGGGACACCCGCTTTTCGGGAAGAAGATGCTCAACGCATTGATCTAGCGCGTGAGGATGATCTGCAGCCAGGTCTCCATCAATGTCGATCGCGTGTGAAGGTCCCGCAGCGCCAGCAGGCCGGGGCCGAGCGCGACCGGCTGGACCGGCGGTCCCCGCCCGCCGCCCGTGCTGCGGTAGCGCTCGCCGTCGAGCCGCGTGCCACCACTCCGCTCGATCATCGCCTGACCGGTCTCCGACAGCACGAAGCGCATGAAGGCGAGGGCCGCGTCCACGGCCCGTGCCTGCCGCGGCATGAAGGCGGCGTGGGGATAGACCAGCCGCACGTCCTCGGCCCGCAGGATCGCGAAACGGTCATCGGACCGCAGCGCGCCCAGCTCCGACGAGACGGCGTTGTAGGCGATGTCGATCTCGTCCGTGAGCAGGGCCGACACCATCTCGGCCGTGCTCCAGTAGATCCGCGTCTCGACGAAGCCGAAGGCCCTGATCAGCCGCCAGTAGCTGGTGGAGAGGCGGGCCTCCTGCGACGCCAGCAGGAAGGCCGTGCCGTTGTTGCCGACGTCGAGCGTGCCGACGCGGTTGCGGAGCCGATCCCCGAGCCTGTCCAGCAGGCGCACGAGCTCCGTCCGGCTGCCCGGCAGGTCCGTCTCCGGGAAGGCCGCCTTCCGGTAGACGAAGACGCCTTCGTCGAAGGCGAAGGAGAAGAGCTCGTCGCGCCATGAGGACCAGCGCGGCACCAGCGGCGCGAGCGGCTTCAGACCCGTGCTGGCATAGCCGTCGTTGACCATCTCGACCAGGACATCCGCCGCATGGCCGATCACGAGGTCGGGGCTCGACCCGAGCGCCGCCTGCGACTGGATCCGGGTCAGCGCCAGCTGGGGATCGACGCGGTCGATCGTCACCCTGATGTCCGGCCTCGCCAGCTGGAAGGCCGCCAGGAGCGGGTCGAGCAAGCCGCGGTCGATGCCGGCGAGAAGGCGCAGTTCGCTCGATTGCGCGCGCGGCGCGCCGCTCGGCGTCGCGCCGAGGACCGCGGCCAGCAGCAGGAGGAGCGCGAGCTTGCGGAAGCTCAGGATCGCCGCGAGGCCGCCGCCGGGCCGGTTCGCGAGAGCCAGGCTGCCGCCATAGGCTTCCGCGACCTTGCGCACGATGTGCAGCCCGAGACCCGCGCCGGCGACCTCGGCCACGTCGCTCCCGCGCGAGAAGCGCTCGGTCATGCGCGCCATGTCGGCCTCCGGGATGCCGGGACCGGAGTCGGAGACCTCGATCCGCCAGTGATCGCCGTCGCTCCGGATCCTGATGTCGATCAGCCCCTGCGGCGCGTATTTCAGCGCATTGTCGACGAGGTTGCGCACCGCCTCCCGCACGGCGACGAAATCGCCCGAGGCGCGGCAGGCCTCCCCGTCACCGGCTTCGACAGCCAGGCGAACGGCGGGACGGAGCAGCGGATCCAGGCGATCGATGACCTCTCGGCAGAGGGCGGCCAGATCAATGGCCCGCGCGCCCTGCGTGCCGAGGCGATGCTGCATCGATGCGTCGAGGAGGAGCTGGTTGACGATCTGGCCGGCGGCTTCGGCGTTGGCCTCGACCCGCTGCAGCCGTCGCCGGACCCCGACCAGCGTAGTCTCCGACCGCGCCGCCGCCGCCTGGACGCGGATGGCGGCGATCGGCGTGCGCACCTCGTGCGCGGCGTGGCTCGCGTAGTTCTGCACGCGGTCCAGCGTCTCGGCGAGGCGGCGCATGAAATCGTCGAGCGCGCCCACGAGGCCGCTGACCTCGCGCGGCGCCGCCGTGGCGATCGGCGAGAGCTTGTCCGGCGTGCGCAGCCGCAGCTCCTCCTCAATCAGCGCCAGCGGCCGGAAGGCCCGGCGGATGCCGAAGAAGATCAGCATCATGGAGATCGCGAAGACGATGAGGACGGCGGCGAGTGAGGGGAAGAAGAGCCGCCAGGTCGCCGCCGATCGCGATTCCAGCGTCTCGGCGACGATGGCGCTCGCCCAGCCGCTGTCGAAATAGCGACCGACCACGGCGAAGCGCACCGGCGTGCCGCGAAACAGGCCCGTCGAGAAGACCGGATCGGCGCTGGCGGCGCGCGGCAGGTCAAGCCCCAGGATCACCTGTCCGGCGATCGTGGCGCCGGCCGGATCGGCGATGCGGTAGAAGACGCGCGCCTCGCTCTGCAGGCCGATCATGGCCAGCGCGGCCTGGGGGATCTCGATCGTCACCCGGCCCTCGTTCACCCGCAGGCTGTCGGCGATCGACAGGGCCGAGGCGCCGATCACACGGTCGAAGGCCTCGTCCGCGGCGCGCGTCGCGCTGACCCAGGCGGCCGCGAGGAGGGCGGCGCTCAGGATCCCCAGCAGCATGAAGGCCGTCGCCGTAACGCGGGACCTGATCGACTCGCCGGGCTGGACCGCTGGCATGGCGTCACGCGTCCCGCAGCGCGTAGCCGATGCCGCGCACGGTCACCAGCTCCACGCCGGAGCCCTCGATCTTCCGCCGGACGCGCGACACGAGGACCTCGAGCGCGTTGGGGGCGACGCCGTCGTCCTCGGTGAAGATGCGGTCGATCAGGCGCTCGCGGTCGATGGTGGAGCCGAAGCGGCCGACGAGCAGCTCGAGCAGCTGCTGTTCGCGCCGCGTCAGCTCGAGCGCCTCGCCGCCGATCTCGGCCACCCGCCGTGCGCGGTCGTAGAGGAAGTTGCCGAAGCGCAGCACGGCCGCGCGCTCGCCCTCGACCCGGCGCAGGAGGGCCCGCACGCGGGCCGTGAACTCGCGCAGGTCGTACGGCTTGACGATGTAATCGTCGGCGCCGAGGTCGAGGAGATTGACCTTGTCGTCGACGCCGGCCAGCGCCGTCGTGACCAGGACGGGCACGCGGCTGCGGCTGCGCCGGATGTCGGCGAGGACATGGAAGCCATCCCGCTTGGGCAGCATGATGTCGAGGATCACGAGGTCGAAGCTCGCTTCCTTGAGCGCCTCGGCGACGCCGTCGCCATCCGCCCGCCATTCGACGACATAGCCCAGCGACGACAGGTGAGCCCGCACGGCATCCGCCAGATCGACGATGTCCTCGACAAGCAGAATCCGCATCCTCTCGCCCATTCCCTCCGGTCTGACAGGGTCTTGTCAGCTTCGCCGGCTAGTGAATCAAGAGCAATCGGCCTCAAGAGCCGGTGGATGAGTGTCCAGGGAGGACAATGACATGAATAAGCGGTACGCCACCTTGCTGTGCGGGGCCGCCCTGCTCGCCGCCTCGGCCGCGCAGGCGCAGGATGCCTGTCCCAATCGCGGCCAGCTGGACACGCTCTATTGCGACGCCGATCGCGATCTCGTCGCCGACGCGCCGAAGGACCCCGCCAAGTGGCGCGACCCCTCCGCGCTGGTCTGGGCCTATACGCCGGTCGAGGATCCGGCCGTCTACGCCAACATCTTCAAGCCCTTCACCGATCATCTGCAGCGCTGCACCGGCAAGCGGACGGTCTATTATCCCGTGCAGTCGAACGCCGCCGAGATCGAGGCGATGCGCTCCGGCCGGCTGCATTTCGCCGGTTTCTCGACGGGTCCGACCGGCTTCGCCGTCAATCTCGCGGGCGCCGTTCCCTTCGCGGCGAAGGGCGTGGGCGAGCAGGTCCGCGGCTACAATCTGATCGCGATCGTGAAGGCGTCCAGCCCGTACCAGAAGCTCGCGGACCTCAAGGACAAGAAGGTGGCGCATGCCTCGCCTTCGTCGAACTCCGGCAATCTCGCGCCGCGCGTGCTCTTCCCGGAGCAGGGCCTCAAGGCCGACGAGGATTACAAGCCCCTGATGTCCGGCGGGCACGACAAGTCGATCCTCGGCGTCGGAACGGGCGACTACGACATGGCCGCGGTGGCGTCGGACGTGTTCGAGCGTATGGCGACGCGCGGCACGATCAAGGCGGACGACTACCGCGTCATCTACCGGTCGGCGGTCTTCCCGACCTCCTCCTTCGCCCATGCCCACGACCTGAAGCCGGAACTCGCCGCCAAGCTGAAGGAATGCTTCTACTCCTTCCGGTTCCCGGCCGAGATGCAGAAGGAATTCAACGGCGACGACCGCTTCCTGCCCATCACCTACGCGAAGGACTGGGCGGTGGTACGCGACGTCGCGGAGCGGTCCGGCACGCCCTACAACAAGGCGGCCTACGACGCGGAAGCGAAGCGCGAGGCGGATGCCCTGGCGAGGCGGCAGCAGGCCGCGCCGCCCGCCGCCCCTGCCGCGCAGCAGCCCAAGCCCTGAGGGAGCAAGCCATGAAGCGCATCATCATCGCGGCCGCGGCCGCATTGCTCGCCGGCTCGGCGTCGGCGCAGGATTCCTGCCCGAACCGCGGCCAGCTCGACACGCTCTACTGCGACGCGAACAACGACCTCGTGGCCGACGTGCCGACGGATCCCGCCAAGCAGAAGGACCCCTCGACGCTGATCTTCGCCTGGTCGCCGACCGAGAACCCGGCCGTCTACAAGTCGATCTACGAGCCCATCATGACACACATGTCGACCTGCACGGGGAAGCGGATCGTCTTCTTCAACGTGCAATCGAACTCGGCGCAGATCGAGGCCCAGCGCGCGGGACGCCTCCATATCGCGCTCTACGCGACCGGGGCGGTCGGCTTCGCGGTCAACATGGCGGGCGGCGTGCCCTTCGTGGGCATGGGTAACAAGGACGGCGTCGGCGGCTATCAGGTCTATGCCATCGTCAAGGCCGACAGCCCGTACCAGAAGCTCTCCGACCTCAAGGGCAGGAAGGTGGCGCATGTCTCGCCCTCCTCGAACTCCGGCAACCTCGCGCCGCGCGTCTTTTTCGCGGAGCAGGGCCTGAAGCCCGACGACGACTACAAGCCGCTGATGTCCGGCGGCCACGACAAGTCGATCCTCGGCGTCAGCCTCGGCGACTACGACGCGGCGGCGGTGGCGTCCGACATCTATGACCGCATGGTGGCGCGCGGGCAGGTGAAGGGCGAGAACCTGCGGGTCATCTGGAAGAGCGAGGTCTTCCCGACCACGGGCTTCGTGATGTCGCACGACCTCAAGCCCGAGCTGCAGAAGAAGATCACGGACTGCATGGTCTCCTACCCGTTCTCGGAGGAGATCAAGAAGGAATATGCCGGCAACGACCGGTTCCTGCCCATCAGCTACAAGGACACCTGGCGGCCCATCCGCGAGGTCGCGGAGCGCTCCGGCACGCCGTACAACCGCGCCGCCTACGAGGCCCAGCAGAAGCGCGACGCCGAGGCCGCCGCCAAGAAGGCCGCCGAGGAGGCGGCCAAGGCCGCGCAGCCCGCGCCGGCCCGTCCGTGACCGCGGCGACGAGCGCTCCGGTCGCCGGCGACCCCCGCGCCCTCGTCATCCGGGGGCTGCGGAAGGAATATGTCGCCGGCAAGCCGATCCTGAAGGGCATCGACCTGGCGATCGCCGGCCGCGGCATCACGGCGATCATCGGGCCCTCGGGCACGGGCAAGTCGACGCTGGTGCGCTGCATCAACCGGCTCGTCTCGCCGACCGCGGGGGAGATCCTCTTCCGCGGCCAGGACCTCGCGAAGCTCTCGGGCGTGGCGCTGCGCCATGCGCGGCGCCGGATCGGCATGGTTCACCAGGAGTACAACCTCGTGGAGCGCCTGTCCGTGATGGAGAACGTGCTCTCCGGCCGGCTCGGCTACATGCCGGCCTGGAAGGCCTGGCTGCGCCGGTACGAGCCCGAAGATATCGCCAAGGCCTTCGCGCTTCTGGATGCGGTCGGCCTCGGCGACTTCGCGACGCGGCGGGCCGACCAGCTGTCGGGCGGCCAGCGGCAGCGCGTCGGCATCGCCCGAGCGCTCATGCAGGAGCCCGACCTGATCCTCGCCGACGAGCCGACGTCGTCGCTCGATCCCAAGACCTCCGTCGAGGTCATGGAGATCATGGTGCGCCTCGCCGGCGAACGCGACATCCCCGTCGTCATCAACATCCACAATGTCGAGCTCGCCAAGCGCTTCGCCAGCCGCATCATCGGCATGGCGCGCGGCGAAGTCGTGTTCGACGGCCGGCCGCAGGACCTGAAGGACCATCATCTCGCCGACATCTACGGCGGCGAGAGCTGGATGGAGGCAGCGTGAGCAGCGTCGTCGCCCAGCGCGAGGCCTTCCTGCCGAACTGGCCGCGGCGGATCGGCTTCATCCTGCTTGCGGTCTACGTCGCCTATGCGATGTCGACGCTCGACTTCACCTTGGACCGCTTCATCCGCGGCCTCGACCAGGGCGCGAAATTCCTCGGCCGCCTGTGGCCTCCAAACTTCGCGCCGGACAAGCTCCTGCTGATGAGCGAGGGACTGGTCGAGTCCGTCCAGATCGCCATCCTCGCCACGGCTATCGGCATCCTCCTGTCGATCCCGATCGGGCTGATCTCGGCGCGCAACCTCGTGCCGGGGTGGCTGTCGTGGATCGGGCGGATCATCATCGCGCTCGCGCGCTCCTTCCATCCGATGATCGTGGCGATCCTCTTCGTGAAGGCGGTCGGCTTCGGCGCGCTCGCCGGTATCCTCGCCCTCATCGTCTCGTCGATCGGCTTCATCGCCAAGCTCTTCGCGGAGGCGATCGAGGAGATGAACATGAAGCAGGTGGAGGCCGTGCGCGCCACCGGCGCCTCCTGGCTCAACGTGCTGATCATGGGCGTCGTGCCGCAGGTCGTCGCGCGCTTCGTCGGCTTCTCGGCCTACCAGCTCGATTCCAACCTTAGGAACTCGACGATGGTGGGCATCGTCGGCGGCGGCGGCATCGGCGCGACGCTGTTCACCGCCTACCAGCGCTTCGACTACGATTTCGTCATGACGATCCTGCTCGCCATCATCGCCATCATCATGGTCAGCGAGCTCGTGTCGGGCTGGCTCAGGAAGGTGTTCCAGTGAGCGCCGCGGGAACCGTGGGCGAGCGGATCTGGACCCGCTTCACGCCGATGGAGCGCCTCGGGCGCTTCGCCGTCTATCTCGGCGCGACGATCGCCGTCGTTTGGTCCTTCCGACAGATCGAGATCATCCCGGAATTCCTCTACGACGCGCCGCAGCAGACCTGGGACCTGTTCCAGCGCATGTGGCCGATCGACTGGGCCTACTACCCCAAGGGAGTGCATGACGCGCTGATCGAGACGTTCCACATCGCGACGCTCGGCACGCTGCTGGCGCTGATCCTGGGCTTCCCCGTCGCACTGATGGCGGCGAAGAACATCACGCGCTCGGCGACGCTGAACTGGATCGCCCAGTTCATCCTCGTCGCGTCGCGCTCCGTCAATTCGCTGATCTGGGCGCTCCTCTTCGTGGCGATCTTCGGTCCCGGCGCCATCGCCGGCGTGCTGGCCATCGGCTTCCGCTCGATCGGCTTCGTCGGCAAGCTGCTGGCGGAGGCCTTCGAGGAGGCGCGGCCCGGCCCGATCGAGGCGCTGGCCTCGACCGGGGCCGCGCCGCTCGCGATCCTGTCGAAGGGCTACTGGCCGCAGGTCGAACCGAGCTTCTGGTCGGTCGCCCTGTTCCGCTGGGACATCAACATCCGCGAGAGCGCCATCCTCGGCCTCGTCGGCGGCGGCGGCATCGGCGTGGCGCTCGATAGCGCGCTGAACAATCTCTACTGGGACCAGGTCGGCCTCATCCTGCTCGTGATCTTCGCCATCGTGATCGCGACGGAATTCCTGACCTCGGCCATCCGGAAGAGGATCATCTGACCGGCGATCAAGCCGGCGAAAACGGGAGGATCACAATGACGTCCATGAAAGCCGTCGTCCTGGCCATGGCCGCCGCAGCCTGGAGCGGCGCCGCCAAGGCGCAATCGCTGAACCTCTACTGCTCGGTGCAGATCGAATGGTGCCAGGCCATCGCAGTCAATTTCCAGCGCGACACCGGCATCCGCGTGAACATGACCCAGAAGGGTTCGGGCGAGATGCTGGCGCAGATCCGCGCCGAGTCCCAGAACCCGCGCGGCGACGTCTGGTTCGGCGGCACCGGCGATCCGCACCTCGCGGCGGCCGAGGAGAACCTGACGGTCGAGAACGAGAGCAAGGCGCTCGCCGATCTCTCGCCCTGGGCGCAGCTCCAGTACACGGCCTCGAAGAAGCGGGCGATCGGCGTCTATGCCGGCATCGTCGGCTTCGGTCTCAACACCGAGCTTCTCGCCCGCAAGAACCTGCCGCAGCCCGCGAGCTGGGCCGACCTGCTGAAGCCCGGCTACAAGGGCGAGATCCAGGTCGCGAACCCCAATTCCTCAGGCACGGCCTACGTGATCATCGCCGCTCGTGCAGATCATGGGCGAGGACAAGGCCTTCGAGTACATGAAGGCGCTGCATCCCAACATCAACGCCTACGCCCGCTCCGGCACCGGCCCGATCAAGGCGGTGGCGCGCGGCGAGACGGCGATCTCGCTCTCCTTCGTGCATGACGCGGTGACCGAGAAGAACGCCGGCTTCCCCGTGGCCTACGCCACGCCGGCGGAAGGCACCGGCTTCGAGATCGGCTCGATGTCGATCATCAAGGGCGCCCGCAACATGGCGCAGGCCAGAACCTTCTACGACTGGGCGCTGACACCCGCCGCGCAGAAGCTCGGGTACGACGTCGGCAAGCAGCTGCAGACGCCGTCCAACACCAAGGCGCCGGTGCCGCCGGGTGCGCCTGACCTCAACGCCACCAAGCTTATCAGCTACGATTTCGCCAAGTACGGCCAGGCCGCCGAGCGCAAGCGGCTGATCGAGCGATGGGACCGGGAGGTCGGCTCCCTGCCCCGGTGATGATTGCCGTGTTGCCAGGTCTTCCTTCTCCCGCAAGGGGAGAAGGATGAACCGCCCGTCGATCCTTATCTGGCTCCTCGCCGTCCTCGGCGCAGCGATCCTGCCGTGGCACATGCCGAACGATGGGCAGACGCTGGCGGGCCTCTGGGCGCTCGGCCGGGGCGACGCCGACGGAGCCTCGGCGCTCTGGCAGGCGCTGGCGCACGGGCGCTGGTGGTTCTGGCCGATGCTGGTGGGCCTCGCCATCGCCGGCGGTGGCGTGTTCCTCGCCTCTGAGGCGCGAGCCCGCGCGCGACTGCTTCTCTGGGGCGGCGGGATCGCGCTCGTCGGGCTGGTGCTGCAGGGGCTCGCGATCGGCGTGCGGGGCTGGAGCTACGGCTGGCTGGAGGCGCTGTTCGGCGAACTCGGCGAGCGGCAGTTCGGCATGGGGCTCGGCGCCGTCGTCACCTTCGGCGCGGCGCTGCTGCTTCTGTCCGACGGTCTGGCGGCGAAGGGCTATTTCAAGGGCGACCGCTTCGTTGCCGGGTCGGTCGCCGTCATCGGCGCCGCGATCCTGCTCTTCACGGCCTGGCCGGTGCTGACCATCCTCGCCACGACCCTGTCGCCACGCGGCAGCCTCACCGGCCCGGCCGCCTTCGCGGACCGCCTGATCGACGGCAAGATCTGGGGTCTCGCCTGCGTCACGGCGCGGGTGAACTGCGGCGTCTTCTGGAACACGCTCGTCCTCGCGACGCTCACGGCGACCGCGGCGACGATCCTCGGCCTCGCCTTCGCGCTGATCGTGACCCGCACCGGCTTCCCGGCGAAGCGGGCGCTGCGCTGGCTGACGATCCTGCCGATCATCACGCCGTCCTTCGTGGTGGGCCTCGGCCTCATCCTGATCTTCGGCCGCTCCGGGGTCGTCAACCAGATGATCGAGGCCGTGACGGGCCTGCAGCCCGGCCGCTGGATCTATGGCCTGAACGGCGTCTTCCTGGCGCAGGTCTTCGCCTTCACGCCCACGGCCTTCCTCGTGCTGATCGGCGTCGTCGAGGGCATATCCCCCTCGATGGAGGAGGCGGCGGAGACCTTGCGGGCCGACCGGATGCGCGCCTTCAGGGCCGTGACGCTGCCCCTGATGACGCCCGGCCTCGCCAATGCCTGGCTCGTGGTCTTCGTCGAGAGCCTTGCCGACTTCGGCAATCCGATCGTGCTCGGCGGATCCTTCGGCGTCCTCTCGACGGAGATCTTCTTCTCCGTCGTCGGCGCGCAGCAGGACTTCGGACGGGCCGGCGTGCTCGCGCTGATCCTGCTCCTGATGGCGCTCGCCGCCTTCGTGCTGCAGCGCGCCGTCGTCGGGTCGCGCTCCTACGTCTCGGTCACGGGCAAGGGCGACGCCGGCCTGCAGCAGCGCCTGCCCCGCGCCATCGAGCGCTCGGCCTTCGCCGTCGCCATTCCCTGGGCGGCGCTCACCATTACCGTCTATGGCATGGCGCTCGCCGGCGCCTTCGTGAAGATCTGGGGGCGGGACTGGACGCCGACGCTCGAGCATTTCCGGCGCGCCTTCGCCGTCGAGCAGGCCGCCGACGGCTCGCTGATCATGGCCGGCCAAGCCTGGGGGTCGCTTTGGACGACGATCAAGCTCGCCTCGATCGCCGCGCCGATCACGGCGGCGATCGGCCTCCTGGCGGCGTGGCTCCTCACGCGGCAACGGTTCGCCGGGCGCACCGCGCTCGAATTCGCGCTGATGCTCAGTTTCGCGGTGCCCGGCACCGTGATCGGCGTCGCCTATATCCTGACCTACAACCTGCCGCCGCTGGAGATCACCGGTACCGCCTTCATCCTCGTCATCTGCTTCGTCTTCCGGAACCTCCCGGTCGGCGTGCGGTCGGGCGTGGCGGCCATGAGCCAGCTCGACAAGAGCCTCGACGAGGCGGCGATCACGCTGCGCGCCTCGACGCTGCGCACGCTGACCGCCGTCGTGCTACCGCTGCTCAAGCCCGCCATCGTGACCGCGCTCGTCTATTCCTTCGTGCGCGCCATGACGACGGTCTCCGCCGTGATCTTCCTGGTCTCGGCCGAATACGAGATGGCGACCGTCTTCATCATCAATCGCGTGATCAACGGCGATTACGGCCTGGCGATCGCCTATTGCGCCGTCCTGATCCTGCTGATGATGGTCTCGATCGGCCTGATCCAGCTGGTCGTGGGCCGCCGCAGGCTCGGCCGCCGATCCGGCGCCCCAGAGGTCCGAGGAGCTCCCGCTTGAGCATGAAGAGGGGAGGGGCCGAGGTCCGGCTCCAGGGCGTCGGCAAGAGCTACGGCAAGGTGCAGGCCGTGAAGCCGCTCGACCTCGTGATCGAGGGCGGCACGCTCGTCACGCTGCTCGGGCCGTCGGGCTGCGGCAAGACCACGCTGCTGCGCATGATCGCCGGCCTCGAGCAGGCGACGGAGGGACGGCTTTTCATCGGGGGGCGCGACGTGACGCTTCTCTCCGCGGGCGCCCGCAACGTTTCCATGGTCTTCCAGAGCTACGCGCTCTTCCCGCACATGAGCGTCCTCGACAATGTCGCCTTCGGCCTCGTCTCCTTGGGGCTCGCGCGGAAGGAGGCGCAGGGCAAGGCCGAGGAGGCCCTGGCGACGGTCGGCCTCGAGGGCTTCGGCGGCCGGCTGCCGTCGGAGATGTCGGGCGGCCAGCAGCAGCGCGTGGCGGTGGCGCGCGCCCTGGTGCTGGAGCCCGACGTCCTGCTCTTCGACGAGCCGCTGTCGAACCTCGACGCGCGGCTGCGGCGCTCGATGCGCGAGGAGATCCGCGCCCTGCAGCAGCGCCTCGGCGTCACCGTCGTCTATGTCACGCACGACCAGTCGGAAGCCATGGCGGTCTCGGACATGATCGTCGTGATGCGCAATGCCGAGATCGCCCAGATGGGCACGCCCTCGGCGCTCTACAGCCACCCGAGGACCGTGTTCGTCGCGAGCTTCATGGGCGAGGCGAACACGATCAGGGGCATCGTCGAGGCCGTCAGCGGCGACATCGCGACGGTCTCGCTCGACGGCCACCGGATCCAGGTTCCGGCGCAGGGCCTTGGGGAGGGCGAGCGCGACGTCGTGATCCGCCCCGAGGCGATCGCCATCGGACAGGCGGGCGCCGGGCTCAACGGTACGATCCTGAAGGCCACCTACATGGGGCCTCACACGGAGTATACGATCCGCACGGCGGTCGGCGACCTGTTCGCGGTCTCGGCCGACACGGTCGGGCGGCGTGCCGCGGGCGAGGCCGTGGGCCTGAGCTTCGCGACCGGCGGCGTCATCCTCGTGCGGCCCTGACGGCGCCCCCGGCGATCCCGGGCGCGGCCATCGCCGCTGGATCGATCAGGCCGGGAGGCCGGAGAGCCATCGCGACAGCCCGTCCGCCAGCCCATCGAACAGGGCGCGGATCGCGGTCGTCTCTTTCTGGTCCTGGTGGACGACGAGCCAGCATTCGAGATCGATCGCGACCTCTGCGGACAGGATCGGCACGAGGGTGGGATCATCCTTGGCCATGGCCTTCTGCATCATGCCGATGCCAAGCCCGGCCCGCACCGCCATGACCTGGGCGATGTCGGAATCGACCCGGAACGAGAAGATGTCGCGCGAGATCGGCAGCTTGCCGGAGGCGACCGAACGGGCGGAATGATCGTCCTGGTCGAAGCCGACGATGTCATGGCCCGTCAGGTCATCCAGCGCCGTCGGCTGGCCCCTGCGGCGGGTGTAGTCACGGTGGGCGAAGAGCCCGAGGCCGACGATCCCAAGCTTGCGCGCCACGAGGCCGTCCTGCTTCGGCCGGGTCATGCGGACGGCGATGTCCGCGTCGCGGCGCAGCATGTCGTCCGTCCGGTTGTTGAGCACGAGCTCGAGCTTGACCTCCGGGTAGCGCACCCGCAGCCCCGCGAGGATCGGCGGCAGGACGAAGGTGCCCATCACTTCGCTCGCCGAGATCCGCACCGTGCCGCGCGGCCGGTCGGCGTCGCCGCCCAGCGTCGCCGCCCGCTTGAGCGCGGCGAAGGCGCTTTCCATGGCTTCCGCATGGGGCTGGAGCGATCGGGCCGCGTCGGTCGGGATGAGGCCAGCAGGGGAGCGCGTGAACAGCGCCACGCCGAGGCCCGTCTCGAGTTCATCGACATGGCGGCCGACGGTCGGCTGCGTCAGTCCCGTCGTCCGGGCGGCGGCCGAGAGGCTTCCCCGCCGCAGCACGGCCAGGAACGACCGAAGGAGGGTCCAATCGTTCAGTTCGCTCATACAAATTCTTATAGCCACCCAATGGAAATTGACAATTTTCGTATTGGCTTCGGCACCGGAGAATGGCGTCATCAACGGAGACAGCCATGCTTACGCCGGAAACACCCACCGCCCTCGTGCTCGGCCTCACGGGCGCCATCGGGCAGGCCATCGCCGCGGCGCTCGCGCGCCGGGGATGGTCCGTCCGGGCCCTGACCCGTCGGCCGGCCGCAGATCGGCCGACCTACGGATTTCCGGTGGAGTGGCGTGCCGGGGACGCGCTCGACAGGGCTGCGGTCATGGAAGCCTCCGCCGGCGTCCAGCTCATCGTCCATGGCGTGAACCCGCCGAACTATCGCCGCTGGCGCGAGGACGGCCTGCCGATGCTGGAGAACACGATCGCCGCCGCGAAGGCGGCAGGCGCGACCATCCTGTTTCCCGCCAATGTCTATGTCTTCTCGTCAGCCTCGCCGGATGTTGTCGACGAGACGGCCTCGCGCGCGCCGACCACCCGCAAGGGCAAGGTGCGGCTCGAGATGGAGCTCATGCTGGAGCGGGCGGCCCAGGACGACGTGCAGGTCATCGCCCTGCGCGCCGGCGACTTCTTCGGGCCGGGCGTCGGCAATTCCTGGTTCGCGGGCGCCATGGCGAAAGCGGGCGCCGACACGAAGACCATCCGCACGCTCGCGCCGCATGGCGTCACCCATGCCTGGGCCTTCATCCCGGATCTCGCGGAGGCCTTCGCGCGGCTCGTCGACCGGCGCGCGACCTTGCCGGCCTACACGCTCGCGCATTTCCGGGGCCATGCGGACATGACCGGGCGCGAGATGGCCGAGGCGGCCCGGCGCGCCATCGGCCGACCGACCGTCCGCGTGAAACCCTTCCCCTGGTTCACGCTCTGGCTCGGCGCGCCGTTCGTGCCGTTCCTGCGGGAAGCGCTCGAGATGACCTGGCTCTGGAAGAAGAGCCTCACGCTCGACAACGCCCGGCTCAAGGCCCTCATCGGCGAAGAGCCCCATACGCCGATTGACGAGGCGGTCGAGGCCGCTCTCCTCCCGGCCCGATAAGCCCCCAGCCCTCGCTCAGGAAAGTCGCCACAATGTCTTCCGCATCCTCCGCGGCGCCGATGACGCGCGCCGAAACGACCCTTCTCGTCGGCCTCGCGCTGTCGCAGGTCGTGCTCTTCCTCATCCCCATCGTCGTCCTGGGACAGGCCATCGGCTGGCCCGCGAGCCTGCGCCTGCCGGCCCAGGAGGCGCTGCCGCTGGTCCACCGGAACGCCACCGCCATCCAGATCGGCTACTGGGGCTATCTCCTCACCGTCGTCGCCATGGTCGCCTTCGTGCTCGCGCTCAGGCGGTTTGCCGGGGCCCATCGGGTCCATGGCCTGCTGCCGGACATGATGGCGGCCTTCGGCATCCTCGCGGCCGTCCTGAAATCGCTGGGGATCGTCCGCTGGCTGGTCGCGATGCCGGAGCTGGCGCGCCTCCATGCCGGCACGAGCGACTCCGCCTTGCGGGCGATGATCGAGGCCAGCTACGTCGCCCTGAACGGCTACGCGGGCAGCGTCGGCGAACTGCTGGGCGTGCAGCTTTTCTCCGGGATCTGGCTGATCCTGCTCGGCCTGGTCCTCAAGCGCGCCGGCCTTCCCCGCAACGCCGCCGCCAGCGTGATCGTCGGCGCCGGGTTCGCGCTGACGGCCTTCCGCACGATCGTGCCGGCGCTCAACCTCCTCGGCGCTCTCGTCCCGCCGGTCGCGCTGCTCTGGCTGCTCGCCCTCTCGGCGACGTTCTGGCGTCGCCGTTGAGCGGGAGCGCCTCTCAGACGTGGCGCTCGATCCATTGCGCCGCTTCCGCGACGTCGGCGGCGGTCAGCTCATGCCCGGCCGGGATTTCGCGGCGCTGGACCTGCGCGCCCAGCGCCAGGAGGAGGTCCGCAAGGGCGGACGCCGCGCCGGCGAAGGGATCGTCCCGTCCGTCGAGCAGGAGCAGGCTCGTCCCGGAAAGATCCGCCGGCGGCGGATCGTCGAGCGCCTGAAGGCCGCGCAGCAGCACCGCGCGGCGCACGAGGCCGGGCTGAAGCTGCATCACCGACGCCAGGAAGTTCGCGCCGTTCGAGTAGCCGAGGAAGACGAGCCTGTCCGGGTCCAGCCCGTAGCCGGCGACGGCCCCTTCGACGAAGGCCGCGAAGGCCTCGGACTCGCTGCGGATGTCGGCCTGGTCGAAGGTCGCGGCGTCGAGGCGGCGGAACCAGCGGTTGGCGCCCTCTTCGGTCGCGCGGCCGCGCACGCCGAGGAGCGTCGCGCGGGGCGCCATGCGGCGGGCCTTCGGCATGAGGTCGGCCTCGTTGCCGCCGGTGCCGTGCAGCAGCACCAGAACCGTGCCGTCGGGATCCGCCGGCCGGTTGAAGCGGTGGATGAACGGCAGGTCGCGGACCGGGAACCGCTCCTCGCCGGGCATCGCGAATTGCGGCAGCATCGCCTTCAGATCGTCGGCGGCTGCGGCCTCGCGCGGCGGCACGAACAAGGTCCGCCCGAGGTCCTCGGGCGCCTCGTCGATGGTCATGCCGGGCCCGTCGGTCGCGTACTCCAGCAGGATGCCCGCGGGATCGCGCACGTAGAGCGACAGGAAATACTTCCGGTCGTGGACTTCCGTCGGCCCATGGTCGCGCAGCGCCAGCCTCATGGACCGGACCGCGTCGGCATCCGGCGCGCGGAAGGCCACGTGATCCGGCACGCCCGCGCCCGGCAGGCTCTCCACAAAGCCCGAGACCGCCCGGATGTCGAGGACGTCGGACCCGGAGATCATGCGCTGCGTCAGCTCGACCCGCTGGCCTCGGGCGTAACCGAAGCGCGTCAGGAAGTCGGCAGTCTCCGACGGCTTGTCCGTGAGGAGCGTGACGCCCCGCAGCCGCGTCGGCGCGTCCGGGAGGGGCGCCGGCGTCGCCATCTCGGCGCCGACCAGCTTCACGATCAAGCCGTCCGGGTCCTTCAGCCGGATCACCGGTTCGCCGAATTCGCGCGACGGCCCTTCGAAGCGAAGGCCGGCGGCGACGGCCCGCGTCAGCCAGCCGCCGAAGGACTCCGGCGGGACCGCGAGGGCCACGTCCAGGACCTGCCCGACGCCGGTGCGGCCGCGGCCCGCGGCCTCCCAGACCAGGAAGGTCAGGAGCGATCCGGGGCTGCCGAGGTCGTCGCCGTAGATGAGATGCAGCTGCTCGGCGTCCGCGTAGCCCGCCGTTCGCTTCACGAGCCGCAGGCCGAGGAATCCCGCGTAGAAGTCGACATTGGCCTGGACGTCGGCGGTTATGCCCGTGACGTGGTGAATCCCCGTCGTCATCGCCGCGTCTCCACCTGCCGCAAGCCGTCGGCGTCGCGCCGCATCACCGTCCGCACCGCCGGTCCGCCCGCCGACGGCCTCGCGACGGGCTCATGTCCCGCCACGGCAAGAGCTCGCCTGGGACGCCCTGCAGGATGCGTGAACGTCCGAAGCGAAGCAAGCCGCCCGCCGAGGGTGGCGCCCGGACGGCATGCACCTCTCGGCGCAGTCCGGCCGGGCACCGCCGGCCTCTCAGGCGAACAGCCCGTCGGTGGAGGCGAGGCCCGTGACGCCGGCCAGCCTGATCTCGACGCCGTTGAACCTCAGCTCCGTCGCATCCACGCCGCCCGAGCCGTCCGTATCGACCTCGCGCAGGCTCACGAGGCGCATGCCGTCCGCGATCTCGAGCCGGTCGCCCTCGCCGAGGTTGAAGTCGACGACCGTGTCGCGCCCGCCGCCCCTGGCGAAGACGAAGACATCCGCGCCGGCGCCGCCGACCAGCCAGTCGCTGCCGTTGTCCCCCGAGAGCCGGTCCCGGCCCGAGCCGCCGTAAAGGCTGTCCTCGCCGTTGCCGCCGAAGAGGATGTCCGCGCCATCGAGACCGCGCACCACATCGTCGCCGTTGCCGGCGGAGAAGGTGGTGGCGGAGCCCGCGATGTCGGTGAAGTCGTCGGCCTTGTTCGTGCCGGCGAGCGAGCGGGCCGCCGTGCCGAGGTCGAGCCCGACGAGAAGCGGGTCATGGTCGGACACGCGGGCCGCGACGTCGCCGTCGAAATAATAGGGGTTGCGGCCGAAATCGAGGTTGTAGTCGAGGGCGTCGGCCTCGTCGGCGTTGATGTGCCACTCGGTGATGCCGGTGACCTGCCGGCTGAGGCTCTCGTTCGTCAGGATATAGTCGAGCGAGCCGACCTGGCCGTCGAACACGTAGGAATAGGGGTTCTCGAGCCTCGTTTCCTGCAGGTTCTCGAAGCCCGCCGCCTTCAGCAGGTCGATCGGGTTCTCCTGGAAATAGGCGTTCAGGTCGCCCAGAACCAGGACGTCGCCGTCGTCGGTCCCGGTCGGGTTGGTTCCGAGCCAGTCGGTCAGCGCCTCGGCGGCGAGTTCGCGCTGGTTGTCCCAGGCGCCGGCGCCGTCCCGCTGGTCGGCGTCCTCGCCGGTCCCGTTGCCGCTCTTCGACTTGAAGTGGTTGGCGACCGCCGTGAAGGTCTCACCCGAGGCGATCTCCTCGAATGTGACCGCGAGCGCGGCGCGGCTCGTGTTCTCGCCGTTGAAGATGCCGCCCACGGTGCTCTGCGGCACGAGCGCGGCGGCGGCCGCATCCGTGTCGTCGAGGATCTCGATCGTGGTGTTCATGGCGACCCGGACCTCGCTCGGCTTGTAGATGAAGCCGACCGCGATGGCGTCGCCGCCGACGAAGTCCTGACCCGGGCGGATCCAGTCGTACCGGACCTCGCCGACCGCGGCGTTCAGCTCGTCGACGAGGTAGGCGACCGCGTTGCCCGAAGACCCTTCGATGAAGTTGTTCTCGAGCTCGACGAGCCCGAGCACATCCGCATCCAGTCCGAGGATCGCCGTGACGAGCTTGTCGGTCTGGCGCTCGAACTCCGCTGCGCTGTTGGCGCCGCGCGGCTCGAACCCGTTCGCCGTGGTGGCCCCGCCGGCGTTGAGCGTGGTGAAATAGTTGAGCACGTTGAAGCTGGCGACCTTCAGCGTGCCGCCGACGTCCTCCGGCTCGGCCGGCCGGGGGTTGGTCGGCGCGAAGCTGTTGTCGCCGTCCTCGACGGCGCGCACGCGATAGGTGTTGGCGGGCCCGAAGCCGAGCACGCCCGTGAGCCCCGTGATCGTATCGCCCATGCGCGGCGCGGTCGCGGTCGTGTAGCCGGGCTCTGCCGGGTTTGCGGTGGAGACGCCGATGCCGTCGTCGTCGGGATCGAAGCCGTCGAGGTTATCGATCGGCTGATTCTGGCTGTTGAGGCCGTCGTCGTAGGTGATGGTGCGCGCGCCGACCTGCTGCAGATGGGCGGCATAGCCCGCCGCATCGGGATGGTTCGTCTGCGTGAACTGATAGGGCCGGCCGTCGGCCGACTCGTCGATCGCTCCCCCGAGCCCGTCGCCCTCGCTCGCGTAGAGCTCGATCTCGTTGAACCGGTCGAGATTGAACTGCTCGGTGACGGTCAGCGTCTGCGGGATGGTGACGAGCATTCCCTCATAGGCCTCGAGGTCCGGCTGGTAGCCGGCCGTCACGGAGCCGATCACGCCCGCCGTCGGCAGGGCGAGCACGGCCGCCAGCGCGCCCACGTCCGCCACGGCGCCCGGCGCCACGACCTCAATGGCGGAGGCGCTTGTCACGCTCAGCTGCGTCTCGCCGTTGAACTCCGTCACGGTGCCCGTGACGCGGACGCGGTCGCCCTCGTTGACGTTCGCTCTCAGGGCGCCCGACCCTTCGAAGACGAAGAGGCCTTCCGACGTCAGGGCGTTGCCATCCTGGTCGCCGGCCTCCTCCTGGAGATAGAAGCCGCCGAGGTTGCGTCGTCCGTCGGCATCGCCGTTCTGGAAGTCGCCGACCACGATCGCCTCGATCGTGGCGGTGCGGTTGGCCAGCGGACTCACGCCACCGCTGCCCTGGACCTCGCTGATCCTCGTGACCTGGATATCATCGTCGCGGATCGTGCCGATCGCCTGCGCATCCGCGAGGGTGGCGCTGCTCGGGTTCGACAGGGTGAGCGCGAAGGTCTCGTCGCCCTCGCCAGCCGCGGCGTCGTTGGCGATCGGGACGACGATCGTCGCCGTCGTGGCGCCGGGCGCGAAGCTCACCTTGCCGCTGGTCTGCGTGTAATCCGAGCCCGCCGTCGCCGTGCCGTCAGCGGTCGCGTAGGTCGCCGTGACCGTCTCGGCCGAGGCCGCGCTGAGGCTGACCGTGAAGGCGATCGTGCCATCCGCTTCGCTGACCGTGGCATCGCTCACCGACAGCGTCGGAAGCCGGGGCCCGGGATCGCCGCCCTGGAGCGTGAAGCTCGCGGCGTAGGGCTGCGGAGCGGTGTCGTTCAACGTCCAGTTGCTCGCAGTCGCGATCGCGGAGAGGAGTTCCGCGCGGCTGCCCGTCGTCGGACCCGTGTAGGCGCCGTTGTCGGCTCCGAAGGCCAGGGCGGTGACGCCGAAGGTCAGGCCGGTCGGGACGGCGGAGGTGTTCGAATTCGTCGCGTCCGCGGCGTAGGCGTCGTTGCTGTCGGCGAAGTCGAGCGCGAAGAGCGGGCTCGGGTTCGCAACGGTGCCCTGGAAGGCGATGAACTGGTCGCCATCGACGTTCGGGTTGAGTTGGCCGGTCAATCCGGCGACCGTGATGACGGTCCCGGCACTCGCGCCGCCGGCCGGCGCAGTGTAGCTGACGACGCCCTCATTGGCACGAAACCCGCCGTTGGCGCGCCACCCATGGTCGGTGAAGCTGATCTGCGTCCCGGCCTCGATGTCGCGCAGGAGGACGAACGCGAAGGACTTGCCGGCCGTATCTGAGCTGAAGCCAATGAGGGTGAGGTCCCCGACAGTGAGAGCGGTGGCCATGGTCGTCTCCTAGGATGTGGAAGGCTGTTGCGCGTTCGTCGAGATCGCCTGCCGAGCGGGCGGCGGAACGCGGTCGCCGTCGGGGCTGTTTCCGTGGACAGGCTGGATCGCGTTCGACTTCAAGTCCGCTCCCCTTGGCGGCGGTGTATGACCGTTTGATGGCTCCGCTCGCGCCAGGGTTGTGGCGCGGCGCCTCGGTGCCGAACGGCGGTGCGATCAACCCCGGTCCCGTGGGCGCGGAGCTCTCGCCCCGAAGGAACGCTGCCGGGTCACGGGAGTTCGGCGGAGCGGGGCCATGGCGGGAAAGCCTCCGCGATTTGGCCGCGCGAGGCGCCGCCGCCGGCGTTTGGTCGAGCTCACCGCGCCTGCAGGCTCTTGCCGATCGGGGCCACGCGGTTGAGATAGGCCCCAACCGCGTCGCGATCGAACGGTCGCGCCGCCTGCCGATCCTGGAGCCCCCTCGTGACCGCCCTTGCAGCCTTCGACGCCGCCTTCGAGACCTCTCCGCTGATCGCCATCCTGCGCGGCATCAAGCCTTCGGAGGCGGCAGATATCGCCTTGCGGTTGCATGCCGCCGGCTTCCGGCTCATCGAGGTGCCGCTGAACTCGCCCGATCCGTTCGACAGCATCGCGCGAATCGTCAGCGCGCTGGGCGACCGGGCCATCGTCGGCGCCGGCACCGTCACCTCGGCCGCCGAGGTGCGAGAACTGGCGGGCATCGGCGCCCAGATCGTCCTGTCACCACATTTCGACGCCGATGTCGTGGAGGCGACGGTCGCCTCCGGCATGGTGAGCGTGCCCGGCGTGATGAGCCCGACCGAGGCCTATGGCGCGCTGAAGGCCGGCGCGCACGCGCTCAAGCTCTTCCCCATGGAGATCATCGGCGCTGCGGGCGTCAAGGCGCTGCGCGCCGTGCTGCCGAGGGGAGCGCGCACCATCGGCGTCGGCGGGATCGACGAAAGCAACATGGCCGGCCTGAAAAAGGCCGGCTGCAACGGCTTCGGCCTCGGCTCGACCCTCTACAAGCCCGGCGACAGCCCCGACCATGTCGCGGCCCGGGCCGCGGCGCTGCAGGCGGCGAGCCGCTAGGCCAGCCCCTGCGCGGCCCGGCTGCCGATCGTGATCAGCGACCCTGGTTGATGGTGATCGGCGAGAGCGTGTTCGACTGCAGGCCGTACTTGGCGATCAATGTTCCATAGATTCCCTTGGCCTGCAGCCGCTCGATCGCGCCCTTCACGGCGTCACGCAGCTGGCTCCCTTCGGCCGTCTTGGCGAAGGGGATGCCGACGAGCTTATCGGTGAAGGGCTCACCGACGCCGGCGTAGGCGTTGGGTTCCAGCTTCTGGAAGTAGGGCAGCGTTTCACTGCCTTGCACGCCGGCGTCGAGCCGGCCCGTCTTGAGCTGCGCCCGCGCATCGACGGAGCCTTCGGTGCCGACGATCTCCGGCATCTTGAGGCCCTTCGCCTCGCAGTTCGTCTTGGCCCACTCGGCAATGTCGGCGGGCCAAGTCGTCGAGCGGCTCGCGCCGATCCGCTTGCCGCAGAGATCCGGCCATGCCTTGATGTCCTGACGGGACGCCTGGGTGTAGAACTGGGCACCGGAACGGATGTAGTTGACGAAGTCCGCCGTGTCGCGGCGCGTCGGCACGTCCGACATGAAAGCCATCACCATGTCCACGCGACCCGTCTGCAGCGACGGCAGCATCTGGGCGAAGGCGGTCTCCTGCCATTCCGCCTTGAGGCCGAGCTCGGCGGCGATCGCTTCGCCGAGCTCGATGTCGAAGCCGGTGAGCCTGTTGGTCGCCGGGTCCTTGTAGGCGATGGGCGCGTAGTTCGGCTGCGTCGCGATCACGATCTTCCCCGCCCCCTTCACGCGATCGGGAACCGCTTGGGCGAGCGCGGGGACGGCAAGTGCGGAAACGGCGGCGGCGACGAGGAGGCGGAGCATGACCAGGATCCTTTCGGGGGCTAGCGGAGCACGGCGGAGATGAAATCGCGGGTGCGGGGCTGGTTCGGCGCTTCGAGCACGACGGCTGGCGCGCCGCGCTCCACCAGCTCGCCCCGGTCCATGAAGGCGACGTCGGTCGCGACCTCGCGGGCGAAGCCGAGCTCGTGCGTGACGACGATCATCGTCATGCCGCTCGCCGCCAGATCGCGCATGACGGCCAGAACCTCGCCGACGAGCTCCGGATCGAGCGCCGAGGTCGGCTCGTCGAAGAGCATGACCTTCGGCCGCATCGCCATGGCCCGGGCGATGGCCACGCGCTGCTGCTGCCCGCCGGACAGCTCGATCGGATAGGCGTCGCGCTTCTCGGGCAGGCCGACGCGCTCGAGGAGCGCCAGCGCCTCGGCGACGGCCTCCCCGCGCGGGCGCTTCAGGACCGTCACGGGCCCCTCGACGATGTTCTGCAGCGCGGTCATGTGGTTGAACAGGTTGAAGCGCTGGAAGACCATCGCCGTGCCGAGCCGCTGCCGCGCGATCTCGGCGTCGGTCAGCTCGTGCAGTGCGTCGCCGGCGCGGCGGTAGCCGATCAGCTCGCCGTCCAGCCACATCGCGCCTCGGTCGATCTTCTCCAGCTGATTGATGCAGCGCAGGAACGTGCTCTTGCCCGATCCGGAGGGGCCGATGATGCATTGCACCGAGCCGCGCGGGATCTCCATGGACACGCCGTTCAGCGCCTTGAGCGTGCCGAAGAGCTTGGTGACGCCCCGGGCGACGACAATGGGCTCGGTCGTGCTCATGCCCCGCCCTCGGCCGCGGGCCTGGGCCGGCGTTCGCCGCGGCCCTTCGAGAAGAACCGCTCCAGGAAGAACTGCCCGATCTGCAGCAGCGTCACGACCATCAGGTACCAGACGGCCGCGACGATGAGCAGCTCGATGACCCGCGCATTGGCGTAGTAGATGGTCTGCGCATTCCTCAGGATTTCCGAATACTGGATGACGCTGGCGATCGAGGTGAGCTTCACCATCGAGATGAATTCGTTGCCGACGGGCGGGATGATCACGCGCATCGCCTGCGGCAGCACGATGCGGCCGAGGATGGTCAGGCGCGTCATGCCGATCGACTTCGCCGCCTCCGTCTGGCCGACGTCGACCGAGAGGATCCCCGAGCGGATGACTTCGGCCGTGTAGGCCCCCTGGTTCATGCCCAGGCCGAGCAGCGTCGCGACGAAGGGCGTCATCACGTCGACGGTGCGCATCTCGAAGAGGCCGGGGATGCCGAGCCTCGGGAAGACGAGCGCGAGGTTGAACCAGAGCAGAAGCTGCAGCAGCAGCGGCGTGCCCCGGAAGAACCAGATGTAGAAGAGCGCGACGCCCCGGAGCACCGGGTTCGGCGACATGTACATGACCGCGAAGATGACGCCGAGGGCGATGCCCAGCACCATCGCGCAGGCCGTCATGATCACGGTGTTGACGAGGCCGGCCATGATCGCCGGCGCGGTGAGGAACTGGGCCACCACGCTCCAGGCGATCTGGCCTTCGGCGAAGGCCTTGGCGATCCACAGGAAGATGGCAAGGATGACGGCCGCCGCCACCCGGCGGCCCCAGTAGCGGCGCGGCACGATGCGCAGGCCCGCGACGTCTCCCAAGTCGCGCAGCGCTGGGGTCGTGGCGTTCATCGGCCGCTCCCCAGCGCGGCGACCCGGCCGCGCAGCCGCGCTATCTGCTCGCGCACGCGCTCCGGCTGCGTTCCGCCGGGACCGGAGCGGGCCGCGACGGCGGCCTCCAGCGTGAGCCGCTCCATGAGGTCGGCTTCGAGCCGGGGATCGACGGCCCTGAGGTCGACGGGGTCCAGCGCCTCCAGGGCGCGGCCCATGTCCTCGCAATAGCGGACGAGGCTCCCGGTGATCTCGTGGGCCTCGGCGAAGGGCACGCCCTTCAGCGCCAGATAATCCGCGACCTCGGTGGCGAGGCTGAAGCCGTCGGCGGCCTGCCGTCGCATGGCCTGCGCATCGACCTGCATGCTGGCGATGAGCCCGGTCAGGGCCGGCAGCACCTCGTGCAGGACGTCCACCGCGTCGAAGGCCGCCCGCTTGTCCTCGGCGAGATCGCGGTTGTAGGCGAGCGGCAGGCCCTTGAGCGCCACGAGCATGGTGACGAGATCGCCGGTGAGACGCGCCGCCCGCCCCCGCGCGATCTCCGCGATGTCGGGGTTCTTCTTCTGCGGCATGATCGAGGATCCGGTCGCGAAGCCGTCGTCGAGCACGATCCAGCCGAACTGCCGGGAGGCCCAGAGCGTGACTTCCTCCGCGAGCCGCGAGAGATCGACCGCCGTCATGGCGGCGACGAAGAGAAACTCGGCCACATGGTCGCGGGCGCTGACTGCATCGACCGAATTCTCGAAGCTGGCGGCATAGCCGAGCGCCCGGGCCGCCGCCGCGGGGTCCCGGGTGATGGCGGAGCCGGCGAGCGCCGCCGCGCCCAGCGGCGAGACCGAGGCGCGGGCGGCGAAATCCCGGAAGCGCGTGGTGTTGCGCAGCAGCGGCTGCGCATGGGCCATCAGCCAGTGGCCGAAGGTCACGGGCTGCGCGCTCTGGAGATGCGTGAAGCCTGGGCAGATGCTGCCGGCATGTCGCTCGGCCTGATCGGCCAGCGCCTGCAGCAGCCCCGCCATCGCCTCGACGAGCCGGCCGCTCTCCTCGAGCAGGTAGAGCCGGAGGTTGTTGGCGGCCTGATCGTTGCGGGAGCGTCCGGCGCGCAGCTTGGCGCCGGTCGCGCCCAGCCGCTCGATCAGCACGCGCTCGACGAAGGTGTGGATGTCCTCGTCCTCCGCCGTTGGCGCCAGCTTTCCGTCGGCGCAGAGCGCAGCGATCGCCTCCAGCGCGGCGACGATGCCATCATGCTCCTCGTCGCTGAGCAGGCCCGCCGCGCGCAGACCGCCGGCATGGGCGATCCCGCCTCTGATGTCCTGGGGAACGAGGCGCTGGTGCGCATGGCCCGCGCTGGACAGGCGCATCAGCGCCGGATCCGGCGGCTTGCGGAAGCGTCCGCCCCACAGACGGGTCGTGGCGTTCATGCGGCTCTCGTCCTGTTCCGCCTCAGCTTCGCGCTTGACGAATGGGCTGGCAAACGAAACGATTTCCCCAGCTAGTCGCGATTGGAATAGGCATGGCGCCGGACGGCAGGCTCCCCTCGACGGTGTCGCTTCGGGTCTTCGCGGCCGTGGCGCGGTCGGGTTCGACGGTGCGCGCCGCGGAGGCCGTCGGCCTGACGCAGAGCGCGGTCTCCAAGCAGGTGCGGCTGCTCGAGGAGGCGTTGGGATGCACGCTGTTCGAGCGCGCGCCGAGCGGCCTGCTGCTGACGGAGGAGGGCCGCATCTACCGGCCCTATGCCGAAGCCGCGCTGGAGCAGCTGGCGCGCGGCCGCCGGCGCCTCGACGAGCGCGGCTTCGCGCGCCGGCCCGTGCGCCTGCACATGCTGGCCATCGTCGGCGAGCGCTGGCTGATGGCGCGCTTCCCCGATTTCACGGCCAACCACCCCGACATCGACGTGCAGTTCACCCATTACGTCTCGGAGAACGAGACGGAGGAGCCCGACATCGACATCCGCCACGGCGACGGACACTGGCCGGATCACGAGTCCAGCTATCTCTTCGGCCGGGAGATGGCCTTCGTCTGCGCACCGGCCTTCCTCGACCGGCACGACGGCCTCGTGCGGCCGGCCGACGTGCAGAAGGCGACGCTGCTGCAGCATTTCCAGATGCCGGCCTATTGGGCCGAGTTCACCGAAGCGCACGGGCTGCGCGGGGCCGTGCCGGCCCATACGATCCGCTACGGCTACCTGTCCGTCATCGTAAAGGCGGCGGTCGCCGGCCTCGGCTTCGCCCTGGTCCCCCGCTGCTTCGTCCGCGACGAGATGCGGGACGGGTCGCTCGCCGAGCTGCCGCATCTGCGGTTCGACAGCGGATCCGGCTACTGGGTGACCCGCCGCAAGGGCGGAAAGCGGCGGGACGTCGATGTGCTGGCCGACTGGCTCAGGAAGGAGGCGGCGCGCTTCGCGGCCGACTGACGGAGCGGCTGGACCTCGCGGGCGCATCGTCCCTAGGACGTTCCCTCGTAAACGTCCTAGACTGCCCGCTCCTGTTCGGGGGCTCCCGAAGGCGAGGTTCGACCATGGCTGCCGATCGGACGGAGGCGGCTCCCGGCGGGAGCGGAGGAGGCGTCGCCCGGCTGGCGCGCTTCGTCAGGCGTCAGCTGGAGACGGCCGTCCTCACGCCCGTCCGCGCCTTCCGCT
>JAESGM010000456.1_pt1 | contig 32210 bp, 31 predicted proteins | sample 9269721 | NCBI WGS metagenome assembly JAESGM01 (sample SAMN15720920, study PRJNA650825) | algae metagenome | isolation source: Komarekiella atlantica HA4396-MV6 and co-occurring heterotrophs from... | place: USA: Theobald House, Kauai, HI | collected 2009-07-29
GTTGGAACCGTTCTCGACGCGGCGTCATCCCGGAAGTCGATCGAAGCGCAGCGGAGATCGGCTGTCCGGGATCCATTCCGTGAGTTTCGAGGTCACGGAATGGATCCCGGCTCTCGCCTCGCTTCGCGCGGACTTCGGCCGGGATGACGCGGCAACTGCGTAGCTAGAACCACTCCAGCTTGGTGTTTTGTCGGGCCCGATTTAGATTGCAGACGTGGACGTGACGCGTTGGAACCGTTCTCGACGCGGCGTCATCCCGGAAGTCGATCGAAGCGCAGCGGAGATCGGCTGTCCGGGATCCATTCCGTGAGTTTCGAGGTCACGGAATGGATCCCGGCTCTCGCCTCGCTTCGCTCGGACTTCGGCCGGGATGACGCCCCGTTTTACAGCCACTCCAGCCTGTCGCCATCCCACCGCAAGATCTTGTCCTGCGGGATGACCAGCGCGGCGGCTTCGGCTGCGCCCAGGCCGCCGGCTATGCGGAAGACGGCGCGGATGATGCCGCCATGGGTGACGCAGACGGTGGGGTGGGTGATCTCTTCGAAGAACGGGCGGAAGCGGGACATCAGGCGGTCGTAGCTTTCGCCGGCCGCGCCCGGCGGCACGAAGTGCCATTTGTCGGCTTCGCGCGCGGCGGTCGAGCCTGGCCTTCCGGCCTCCACCTCTTCCAGCGTCTTGCCCTGCCAATCGCCGAAATGAACCTCGATGAGGCGCGGGTCGGTCAAATAGCCGCGGCGCGGCAGGCCGGCGCCGGCGCGCACGCGCTCCATCGTCTCGCGGGTGCGCTTCAGCGGGCTCGCGACGAAGCGGAACGAGCCGATGTCGGGCTGGAGTTCGGCCAGCCGCTCGCCATTGCGGTCGGCCTGCGCGCGGCCGAGATCGTTCAGGTCGGTGTCGGCCTGCCCCTGCAGGCGCATGGTGGCGTTCCAGTCTGTCTGGCCGTGCCGGATGAAATAGATGAGCGTTGCCATGCGTTTGGATTAGCGCGACCCGTCGCCGGGCCGCAAGTTACAGGCGGTCATTTGTTGGTGAGTAGGCGTCCTCAGACCGTCGAGATGTCCGGTGCGTCGACCGCCTTCATGCCGACGACATGATAGCCCGAATCGACATGCAGCACCTCGCCCGTCATGCCCTTCGACATGTCGGAGAGGAGGTAGACGCCGGTCTGGCCGACTTCCTCGATCGTCACCGTGCGGCGCAGCGGGGCGTTGTACTCGTTCCACTTCAGAATGTAGCGGAAATCGCCGATGCCGGACGCGGCGAGCGTCTTGATCGGGCCGGCCGAGATCGCGTTGACGCGGATGTTCTTCGGGCCGAGATCGACCGCCAGATACTGCACCGACGCTTCCAGCGCGGCCTTGGCGACGCCCATGACGTTGTAGTTCGGCATCACCTTCTCGGCGCCGTAATAGGTCATGGTCAGGAGCGAGCCGCCATCGGCCATGAGCTTTTCGGCGCGTTGCGCGACGGCGGTGAAGGAATAGACCGAGATGTCCATCGTCTTCACGAAATTGCCGTGGGTGGTGTCGACATAGCGGCCGACGAGCTCGTCCTTGTCGGAAAAGCCGATGGCGTGGACGACGAAGTCGAGCTTGCCCCATTTCGCTTCGAGGTCGGCGAAGACCGCGTCGATGGTCGCCATGTCGGAGACGTCGCAATGGCCGGCCAGATGCGCGCCGAGCTCGGCGGCGAGCGGCTCGACGCGCTTCTTCAAGGCGTCGCCCTGCCAGGTGAAGGCGAGTTCGGCGCCCTGTTCCGCGCAGGCCTTCGCGATGCCCCAGGCGATCGAGCGATTGTTCGCCACGCCCATGATGAGGCCGCGCTTGCCGGCCATCAATCCGTTCCCACCTGCCATGTCATTCCCTCGACGCGATCCCGTTTGGACCGAGCCTATCGCATAGAGGGTGTGCGGCATCAAGCCGCGAGACCGACGAACGGCGCGGTGATCACGAAGCGCGGCGCGCGCGCATCAGGGCTTCGAGGTCGTCGTCGCGGTCCAGCGGCAGCATCACGGCAACATGCACATAAAGGTCGCCATGGCCGCCATGCTTCGTCGGCAGGCCCTTGCCTTTCAGGCGCAGACGCTTGTCCGAGCTCGACCATGCGGGAATGGCGACAGCGAGCCGTCCGGTCGGCGTTTCGACCGGCAGCTTGGCTCCCAGCACCGCGTCTTCCAGCGGCACCGGCAGGTCGACATGAAGGTCGCGGCCCTCGATGCGGTAGAGCGGGTGCGGCTTGAAGCGGATCTTGACCAGCGCGTCGCCCGGCTCGCCGATGCCGAGTTGTTCGCCCTGCCCCTTGAGGCGGATCGTCTGGCCGTCCTCCAGGAAGGCCGGCAGCTTGACCGCGATCTTGCGCCCGTCCGGAAAGGCGGCGGTGACCTTGGCCGCCGTCGCGGCTTCCTCGATCGTCACGTCGAGCGTTGCCTGCAGGTCGCTGCCGCGCGGCTGGCGGCGCTGGCTCCCTTGTCCCCCGGCGCCAGGCTGCGGCCCGGCCTGCGCGCCCGCTCCCTGACGGAAGGCCTGGCCGAAGATGTGCGAGAAGATGTCCTCGCTGGCATCGCCGAACGGATCGGCGCCGCCCGCCGAGCGGAACTCGTAGCGCCCGCCGCCCGGGCCGGCGCCGGCGCGGCGGAAGCCGCCGAACGGGTCGCCCCCGCCCGCGCCCTCGAAGCCGGTGAAGCGCGGCTTGCCGGCCGCATCGATCTCGCCGCGGTCGAACTGGCCGCGCTTGTCGTCGTCCCCGACGATCTCATAGGCCTGGCTCGCCTCGGCAAAGCGTTCCTGCGCCTTCGGGTCGTCGGCGTTCTGGTCCGGATGGTACTTCTTCGCCAGCTTCCGGTAAGCCGACTTGATGTCCTTGGCCGAGGCGTTCTTGGCAACGCCCAGGACCTGGTAGGGATCGCGCATGAATTGCCTGCCCGAATTGAGGATGGGTCGCCCGCTATATGAGCATGTCGGCGCGAAGTTTCCAGATTTTCCGGGCGCCGGTCAAAGCTTGTCGAAGGCCGTCATCGCCCACATGCCGCCCGAGGCGAGGCAGGATTCGCCCTGATAGAGCGCGATGCCGTCGAAGCTTTCGCGCGTCGCCTCGAAGCGGCGGCAGCGCGTGCCCTGTTCGTTGTATTCGCTGATCTGACGCAGCGCCCCGCGCGAACCCGTCTCGGCATTCGCCCAGGCGAGCGCATCGGGCGCGCCGGCCTCGAGGTCGAGCGCGGAGACGACGTTGCGGATGGTCGCCGCGTCGGAAAGCTCCGTCGCATCCTTCGGCGCCTCGGTCTTCTGCACCGAGCCGGTGACGATGGACGTATCCTTGGCGACGTCGTCGAGGGTGACGCCGCGCGAGCCGCAGGCGGCAAGGCACAGCGCCATCGTGGCCAGCACAATCGCCCGCCGTGCCGTCATCGCCATCGCTTGCAACGGGTGCAACAATGCGTCATCTCCCCAGGAATCATGCGCAGAGGTTTAGAATGTCGGATGCACAGTTAACAAACACTGATTTCACCGAAGCGACCGAGCCCTATCGCCTCTTCGCCGACTGGCTGAAGGACGCCGAGAAGAGCGAGATCAACGATCCCACCGCGCTGGCGCTCGCGACGGTCGATGCCGACGGTCTGCCGAACGTGCGCATGGTGCTTCTGAAGGGTTTCGACGAGCACGGTTTCGTCTTCTACACCAATTTCGAAAGCGCCAAGGGGCGCGAGATTCTGGGTTCGATGAAGGCGGCCATGTGCTTTCACTGGAAGAGCCTGCGCCGGCAGGTTCGGGTGCGCGGGTCGGTCGAGATCGTCACCGACGCCGAGGCCGACGCCTACTACGCGACGCGCCCGCGCGGCAGCCGCATCGGCGCCTGGGCGTCGGCGCAGTCGCGCCCGCTCGAAGGCCGGTTCGCGCTGGAAAAGGCGGTCGCGGAATACACCGCCCGTTACGCGATCGGCGACATCCCCCGCCCCGCACACTGGTCGGGCTTCCGCATCAGGCCGGTCGAGATCGAATTCTGGCACGACCGCCCCTTCCGCCTCCACGACCGCCTGCAGTTCAGGCGCGAGGGCGACGGCTGGGGGAAGACGAGGCTTTATCCGTGAACGGCACTTTCGTTGAAAAGAATACACGATACGTGTACACTCGATGACGAATGAGCCGTTGGAATTCGAATGGGATGAAGCCAAGCGTCGCAGTGGGATCGAAAAGCACGGCGTCGATATTCTCTATGCGGCACTGATCTTCGAAGGTGCGGTGCTGACCCGGATCGACGATCGGCGCGATTACGGCGAAGAGCGCTTCATCTCTCTTGGCATGGTCGACGGGGACTGTTTCGTCGTCGTGCACACGCGGCACAACGAAACCATCAGGCTGATTTCGGCCTGGAAAGGAGGTCGCGATGAGCGAGCCATCTATCAAGCGGGCGTCGCTGGCGGAGATTCGCCGGATGAAGGACAGGGGTGAGATCGCGCGGCCCGTCGACGCATCGGAGGGCGAGAGCCTCGGCGCGGATTTTTGGGCGCAGGCTGAAGTCGAAACGCCGCGCAAGCGCTCGGTGCACCTGAAGCTCGATGCCGACGTCTTCGAGTTCTTCCAGAAGCAGAGCGGCGGCAAGGGGCATCTGACCAAGATGCAGACCGTTTTGCGCGCCTATGCCAACGCCCATCGCGGACGATAGGGCCCCTACTTCTTCCGGCTCATGAAGGCCATGAAGGCGTTGTGGGCTTCGTCGGATTTGAGGCGGTTGCGGAACTGGACGCCTTCTTCCTCGATGCGGGCGATGAGTGGTGCGCGGTCGCCGAGGAGGAAGTCGCGGGCGATCTTCAGCGCTTGGGGCGGCTTCGAGGCGATGCGTTCGGCGGCTTCGAAGACGGCGGCTTCGAGTTCGGCTTCGGGCACGACGGCGTAGATGAGGCCGGCCTCCTTCGCGCGCTCGGCCGAGAATCCCTCCCCCAGCCCGAGAAGGGCGAATGCCTGCTGGCGACCGATGACGGCCGGGGCAAGCAGGCTGGAGCCTGCCTCGGGTACGAGGCCGAGATCGACGAAGGGGGTTCGGAATTCGGTGCGCGAGGTGGCGAAGGTCAGGTCACAGTGGAGATTGATCGTGGTGCCGATGCCGACCGCGATACCGTCGACGCCCGAGACGATCGGTTTTTGCGACTTCGCCAGCGCCAGCAGGAAGTCGTAGACCTCGCGGCCGCCCTCCCCGCCCGTCGCGACGGTCATGAAGTCGGCAAGGTCGTTGCCCGACGAGAACGCGCCCGGCACGCCGAGGATGATTTGGCAGCGGATTTCCGGATCGCCGTCGCCCGCCGTCAGCGCCTCGGCCATCGCGGCATACATCGCGCGCGTGATCGCGTTCTTCTTGTCCGGGCGGTTCATGCGGATGGACTGGATGGCGCCGCGGCGCTCGATCTGGATGTGTTCGTTCATCGATTTTCCCTTCACGCCACGAGAGCTGCGCCGGCTTCGCGAAGGCTTGCGGCGCCCTCGATGACGCGGCGGCGAAGCGCGGCGGTCTCCTCGATCAGGTTCTCGGCATAGAAGCGGCAAAGCGGTATGCGCTTGCCGCTCTCGTCGGCGACTGCGCCGCGCGCGAGATAGGCGCCGCCGGCGGCGAGCGCGAAGAGCCGCAGATAGGGCGTCGCGCCGGCCAGCGCCTCGTCGGTGCGGCCACCGTCGAGCGCTTCCTGCAGCCAGGCCGTCGCCTCGGATAGGTCGTTCAGCGCCGCCTCGCATTGCTCGGCCGTCGCGCCGAAGCCGTCGCGGTTCGAAAGGCGCACCGCCTCGATGTCGGCATGCAGCTCGTCGATGAAGCGCAGCACGTGCTTGCCTTGCCCAAGCGGCAGCTTGCGCGTGACGAGGTCGATCGCCTGGATGCCGTTGGTGCCCTCGTAGATCGGCGCGATGCGTGCATCGCGGTAGAGCGCGGCCGCGCCCGTCTCCTCGATGAAGCCCATGCCGCCATGGATCTGCAGGCCGACAGAGGCCATCTCGACGCCGATATCGGTCGAGAAGGCCTTCGCCACCGGCGTCAGCAGGCCGGCGCGGTCGGCCCATTCGGCCGCGTCGTCGCCGCCGGCGTGGCTCATATCGATGGCGTGGGCGCAGGAATAGCAGATGGCGCGCGCGACCTGCGTCAGCGCCTTCATGGTCAAAAGATTGCGCTGCACGTCGGGGTGCAGGACGATCGGCGCCATGCCTTCGCCGGTGTGTCCCGGCGCCTTGCCCTGACGGCGGTCGAGCGCATAGGCGTGCGCCTTCTGGAACGCGGCTTCGGCCACCGCGACGCCCTCGATGCCGACCGCGAGGCGGGCATTGTTCATCATGGTGAACATGCAGGCGAGGCCGCGATTCTCCTCGCCGACGAGATAGCCGACGGCGCCCTTTTCCTCGCCGTCGACGAAGCCGTCGCCGAAGATCATGGTGCAGGTGGGCGAGGCGTGGATGCCGAGCTTGTGTTCGATCGAGGCGCAGAAGGCGTCGTTGCGCCGGCCGAGCGAACCGTCGGCGTTGACGAGGAATTTCGGCACCAGGAAGAGCGAGATGCCCCGCGTGCCGGCCGGCGCGTCGGGCAGGCGCGCGAGGACGAGATGCACGATGTTGTCGGTGTAGTCGTGCTCGCCATAGGTGATGAAGATCTTCTGGCCGAAAATGCGGTAGGTGCCGTCATCGGCGCGCGTCGCGCGGGTGCGCAGCGCGGCGAGGTCGGAGCCGGCCTGCGGCTCGGTCAGGTTCATCGTCCCGGTCCACTCGCCGGTGACGAGCTTTTCGAGATAGGTCGCCTTGAGTTCGTCCGAGCCGTGCTTGTCGACCGCCTCCGCCGCGCCGGCCGTCAGCGTCGGACAGAGCGCGAAGGCGATGGAGGCCGAGTTCCACATCTCCATCGCGGCCATGGCGAGCATGGTCGGCAGGCCCTGCCCGCCGAATTCCTCGGGGCCGGAAAGCCCGTTCCAACCGCCCTCGATCCAGTGCGTATAGGCCTCGCGCCAGCCGGGCGGCGTTACGACCGCCGCATCCTTCCAGACCGCGCCGACCTCGTCGCCGACCTTGTAGAGGGGCGCCAGTTCGTCCGAGGCGAAGCGGCCGGCTTCGCCAAGGATCGCGTCGACCAGATCGTCGGAGAGGTCGCCAAGCCGTCCATCGGCCATTGCACCGTCGAGCCCCGCGACGTGTTTCAGCGTGAATGCGATGTCGTCGACGGGTGCGCGATACATAAGCTTTCCTCCGGCTCGAATGCGTGGCAACCATGGCTAGATTTTTTTGACGTTTACGTCAAACTGGAAGCGAAACGGAGACAGCCATGCTGGCGCGCCCTGAAACGAATTTCTGTGTCGAATGCCGCCGCCGCTATGGCGACCCGGGCTTCTGGTACTATTACGGCCGGATCGAAGACGGTCCGGCCTATTTCTGCGACGAGGGCATCCTGTGCTCGCCCGCCTGCTCGATGAAGCAGATCGAGCGCCGCCGTGCGGCGGGAACCTATCCCCACGCGCCGGCGCGCGACCCATTCGACATCTAGACGTCACGCGTTGCGGCGCTTGCCTTCCATCAAGTCGATGACCGCGCGGGCGGCATCGAGCACGTTGGTGCCGGGGCCGAACACGGCGGCGACGCCGCTGTCGATCAGGAACTGGTAGTCCTGGCGCGGGATGACGCCGCCGACGACCACGATCACATCCTCCGCGCCCTTCTTCTTGAGCGCCTCCACGAGCTGCGGCGCGAGCGTCTTGTGGCCGGCGGCGAGCGACGACATGCCGACGACGTGGACCTTCTGCGCCACCGCCAGCTCGGCCGCCTCGCCCGGCGTCTGGAAGAGCGGGCCGGCAAGGATTTCGAAGCCGATGTCGCCGAAGGCCGACGCGATGATCTTGGCGCCGCGGTCGTGGCCGTCCTGGCCGAGCTTGGCGACCATCACCTTCGGCGTCTCGCCGAGAATCTTCGCCAGACCGTCCAGCCGCTCGACCAGCGTCTCGTATTCCGGTTCGCCCTCATAGGCAGGGCCGTAGACATCGCGAACCACTTCGGGAACCGCGCTGTGGTCGCCGAACGCCTCGCGTAGCGCATCCGAAATCTCGCCGAGCGTGGCACGGGCGCGAGCCGCCTCGACCGCGGCTTCGAGGATGTTGCCCTTGCCCGTGCGGGCAACGTCGCGCAGCGTGGCGATCGTTTCTTCCCACTTCTTCGGGTCGCGCTGGCGGCGGGTCCTTTCGATGCGGGCGATCTGCGCCTCGCGCACCGCCTTGTTGTCGATGTCGAGAATGTCGAGGTCGTCCTCGGTCTCGAGCCGGTACTTGTTGACGCCGACGATCACCTCGTCGCCGCGGTCGATCGCCGCCTGCTTGCGCGTCGCAGCTTCCTCGATCAGGCGCTTGGGATAGCCGTCATTGACCGCCTTGGTCATGCCGCCCATCGCCTCGATCTCGCCGATCAGCGCCCAGGCCTTTTCGGCGAGGTCGTTGGTCAGGCTCTCGACATAGTAGGAGCCGGCGAGCGGGTCGACGACCCTGGTCACGCCCGTCTCGTGCTGGAGGATCAACTGCGTGTTGCGTGCGATGCGGGCCGAGAACTCGGTCGGCAGCGCGATCGCCTCGTCGAGCGCGTTGGTGTGCAGCGACTGCGTGCCGCCGAGCGCGGCGGACAGCGCCTCGTAGGCGGTGCGGATGACGTTGTTGTAGGGGTCCTGTTCGGCAAGCGACACGCCGGACGTCTGGCAGTGCGTGCGCAGCATGAGGGAGGACGCCTTCTTCGGCTCGAACTCCTCCATGATCCGCGTCCACAAGAGACGCGCTGCGCGCAGCTTTGCGGCTTCCATGAAGAAGTTCATGCCGATGGCGAAGAAGAAGGACAGCCGCCCGGCAAATGCGTCGACGTCCAGCCCCTTGGCGAGCGCGGCGCGGACATATTCGCGCCCGTCGGCCAGCGTGAAGGCGAGCTCCTGCACGAGCGTCGCGCCGGCTTCCTGCATGTGGTAGCCGGAAATGGAGATCGAGTTGAACTTCGGCATCTCTGCTGCCGTGTATTCGATGATGTCCGCGATGATCCGCATCGAGGGTTCGGGCGGATAGATGTAGGTGTTGCGGACCATGAACTCCTTGAGGATGTCGTTCTGGATGGTGCCCGAAAGCTCTGCGCGCGAGACGCCCTGCTCCTCGCCCGCGACGATGAAATTGGCAAGGATCGGGATCACCGCGCCGTTCATCGTCATCGAGACGGAGATTTCGCCGAGCGGGATGCCGTCGAAGAGGATCTTCATGTCCTCGACCGAATCGATCGCCACGCCCGCCTTGCCGACGTCGCCCTCGACGCGCGGATGGTCCGAATCGTAGCCGCGATGGGTGGCGAGGTCGAAGGCGACCGAAACGCCCTGCTGCCCCGCCGCCAGCGCCTTGCGGTAGAAGGCGTTCGACGCCTCGGCGGTCGAGAAGCCGGCATATTGCCGGATCGTCCACGGACGGCCCGTATACATCGTCGCGCGCGGCCCGCGCAGGAAGGGTTTTTGGCCCGGCAGCGAGTGGATGTGGTCGAGGCCGGCGATGTCGTCCGCGGTGTAGACCGGCTTGACCGCAATGCCTTCGGGCGTGTTCCAGACCAGCGTGTCCGGGTCGCGTTTGACTTCCTTTTCGGCGGCCTTGCGCCATTGCTCGAGCTTGGGGTTGGTCATTGAAACATTCCTCTTCCAAGCCGGCGCCCTACGTTGCCCCCCTCTGTCCTGCCGGACATCTCCCCCGCATGGGGGGAGATCAGCCAATCGCAGAGGTCGACGCGCGTGATCTCCCCCCTCGCGGGGGAGATGTCCGGTAGGACAGAGGGGGGCGCGACGAAGCGCAGACCGTTCAGCATGACCCTACTCAAACTCCAAAATCATCTCGTCCACCGCCAGGCTCGCACCCGCCTCCACGGCGACCGACTTCACCACCCCCCGCCGCTCCGCCCGCAGGACGTTTTCCATCTTCATCGCCTCGACGGTCGCCAGCGGCTGGCCGTCTTCGACGGTGTCGCCGGCCTTGACGGCGATCGAGGTGACCACGCCCGGCATCGGGCAGAGCAGCATCTTCGAGGTGTCCGGCGGCAGCTTTTCGGGCATCAGGCGCGCCAGCGCGGCAATGCGCGGGGTGCGGACATGGACCTTTTGGTCGATGCCCTTCCAGCGCAGGCGCCACGCCGAATTGACACGGTCGATCTTCACGCCGACCGGCTCGCCGTCGACGGTGAAGCGCGCGTGGCTCTTGCCTGGCAGCCAGTCGGATCGCACGTCGACCGCCTTGTCGTCGCCGAAGGAGACGAGCACCTTGCCGCCCTCCTCGCGCAGGAAGCATTCGAACTCCGCCTCGCCCATCGCGACGATCCAGTCGCGGCCGACGGCGCGGCGATGATTGTCCATGCCGCCGGAGATCAGCACGTCGCGCTTCTGGCTGCGCCAGTTGACGAAGGCGGCGACGGCGGCGAGGACGCGGCCGTCCGCTGCCTGCGGCGTCACGCCCTGGAAGCCTTCGGGGAACTCCTCGGCGATGAACGCCGTCGTCAGGCGGCCGTCGCGGAAGCGTTCGTACTCCATCACCGCCGACAGGAACGGCAGGTTGTGGCCGATGCCCTCGACCTCGAAATCGTCGAGCGCCGCGCTCATCGCATCGATTGCGGCAAGGCGTTCCGGCGCCCAGGTGCACAGCTTGGCGATCATCGGATCATAATACATCGAGATCTCGCCGCCCTCGAACACGCCGGTGTCGTTGCGCACGACCGTGCCGTCGTCGAGCCTGCCTTCGGCCGGCGGCCGATAGCGCGTCAGCCGGCCGATCGAGGGCAGAAAGTTGCGGAACGGGTCTTCCGCATAGAGCCGGCTTTCGATCGCCCAGCCGTTCAGCTCGATATCCTCCTGCGCCATGCGTAGCTTCTCGCCGGCGGCGACCCGGATCATCTCCTCGACGAGGTCGATGCCGGTGATCAGTTCCGTCACCGGATGCTCGACCTGCAGGCGCGTGTTCATTTCGAGGAAGTAGAAGTTGCGGTCGCCATCGACGATAAACTCGACCGTGCCGGCCGAGAAATAGCCGACGGCTTTCGCCAGCGCGACCGACTGCTCGCCCATCGCCTTGCGCGTCGCCTCATCGAGAAACGGCGACGGCGCCTCCTCGATGACCTTCTGATTGCGGCGCTGGATCGAGCATTCGCGCTCGCCGAGATAGAGTACGTTGCCGTGCTGGTCGCCGAGCACCTGGATCTCGATATGGCGCGGCTGGGTGACGAACTTTTCGATGAAGATGCGGTCGTCGCCGAAGGAATTCTTCGCCTCGTTCTTCGACGACTGGAAGCCCTCGCGCGCCTCGGCGTCATTCCAGGCGATGCGCATGCCCTTGCCGCCGCCGCCGGCCGAAGCCTTGATCATCACCGGATAGCCGATCGAGGTCGAAATCCTCACCGCCTCGTCGGCATCGGCGATCAGGCCCATATGCCCCGGCACGGTCGAAACGCCCGCCTCGGCGGCGAGCTTCTTCGACGTGATCTTGTCGCCCATCGCCTCGATCGCGCGCACCGGCGGGCCTATGAAGGCGACGCCTTCCTTCGCCAGCGCCTGCGCGAACAGCGGGTTCTCCGACAGGAAGCCGTAGCCCGGATGGACCGCGTCGGCGCCGGTCTTGGCGATCGCGTCGATGATCTTCTCGATGACGATATAGGACTGGTTCGACGGCGCCGGCCCGATATGCACCGCATCGTCCGCCATCTTCACATGCAGCGCGTCGCGGTCGGCGTCGGAATAGACCGCGACCGTCGCGATACCCAGCTTCTTCGCCGTCTTGATGACCCGGCAGGCAATCTCGCCGCGATTGGCGATGAGGATTTTCTTGAACATCAGGTCGCTGCTCCGGGCGTCTCAGGGCGGAAATGTCGGCGCTCTACGGCGCCCCCCTCTGTCCTGCCGGACATCTCCCCCGCGAGGGGGGAGATCAGCCAGTCGCCACGGTCCACGCGCGTGATCTCCCCCCATGCGGGGGAGATGTCCGGCAGGACAGAGGGGGGCGCGACAAGGCGAGGCATCTCAAGCATTCTCAAAGCGGGATCGTGTCGTGCTTCTTCCATGGCTGCTCCAGCTTCTTGGAGCGCAGCATGGCGAAGGCGCGGGCGATGCGCTTGCGGGAGGAATGCGGCATGATCACTTCGTCGATGAAGCCGCGCTCGGCGGCCTTGAACGGGTTGGCGAAGTTGGTCTCGTATTCCTTGGTCCGCGCGGCGATCTTTTCCGGGTCGCCGAGCTCGGAGCGGTAGAGGATTTCGGTCGCGCCCTTGGCGCCCATGACTGCGATCTCGGCCGTCGGCCAGGCATAGTTGACGTCGGCGCCGATGTGCTTGGAGGCCATGACGTCGTAGGCGCCGCCATAGGCCTTGCGAGTGATCAGCGTGACCATCGGCACGGTCGCCTGGCTATAGGCGAAGAGCAGTTTCGCGCCGTGCTTGATGACGCCGCCATATTCTTGCGCCGTGCCCGGCAGGAAGCCCGGCACGTCGACCAGCGTCAGGATCGGGATCGAGAAGGCGTCGCAGAAGCGCACGAAGCGGGCAGCCTTGCGCGAGGAATCGATATCGAGGCAGCCGGCCAGCACCATCGGCTGGTTGGCGACGACGCCGACCGTCTGGCCTTCCATGCGCATGAAGCCGGTGATGATGTTGCGGGCGAAGGCTTCCTGGATCTCGAAGAACTCGCCCTCGTCGGCGAGCGCGTGGATCAGTTCCTTCATGTCGTAGGGCTTGTTGGCGCTGTCGGGGATCAGCGTGTCGAGCCGGTCCTCGATGCGCGCCGGGTCGTCGTGGAAGGGACGGACGGGCGGCTTCTCGCGATTGTTCAGCGGCAGGAAGTCGAACAGCCGGCGCACTTCCTCCAGCGCGATCACGTCATTGTCGAACGCGCCGTCGGCGACGGAGGATTTCTGGGTGTGCGTCCTTGCGCCGCCGAGTTCCTCGGCCGTGACGATCTCGTTCGTCACCGTCTTCACGACGTCCGGGCCGGTGACGAACATGTAGGAGCTATCGCGCACCATGAAGATGAAGTCGGTCATGGCCGGCGAATAGACCGCGCCGCCGGCGCAGGGGCCCATGATGACGGAAATCTGCGGCACGACGCCGCTCGCGTCGACATTGCGCTTGAAGACGTCGGCATAGCCGCCGAGCGAGGCGACGCCTTCCTGGATGCGCGCGCCGCCTGAATCGTTGAGGCCGATGACCGGCGCGCCGTTGCGCACCGCCATGTCCATGATCTTGCAGATCTTCTGCGCGTGGGTTTCCGACAGCGAGCCGCCGAGGACGGTGAAATCCTGGGAGAAGACGTAGACGAGGCGGCCGTTGATCGTGCCCCAGCCGGTGACGACGCCATCGCCGGAGAATTTCTGCTCGGCCATGCCGAAATCGGTCGTCCGGTGCACGACATACATGTCGTATTCCTCGAACGAGCCTTCGTCGAGCAGCACCTCGACGCGCTCGCGCGCGGTCAGCTTGCCCTTGGCGTGCTGTGCGTCGATGCGCTTCTGGCCGCCGCCGAGCCGCGCCTGGCCGCGCCGCTCCTCCAACTGTTCGAGAACTGCGCGCATCAGCGGGACTTCCCCTCACTTCCGGGCAAGGACATCGCCATCGCAAACTCCTCCCTCAATTCACGGTCATTCCGATTAGCGGCGATTTCCCGCCGTGGGAAGGGCGGGCGGCGGCGGGGCGGCGAATTTCGCGCGGGCGGCGCGCGGTCCTTGGTCGATCCATGCACAACGCGCCGCGCCCTAAATCCGGGCCGCGAAGAGGGCGTTGGCGGCAAGACCGGCTTGCCATGCACCGTTGCGCGTCGTTTTCTGCACATCCGCTGCGCATAGCCGCCGATGGGCGGGAAGGCCATTCGACCTTAGGCTGGCGGCGAAGTGGAGGTGGACATGTCCGAGGCTGAAATCCTGTTCGAGACGCGCGGCAAGGCCGGCATCGTCACGCTGAACCGCCCGAAGGCGCTCAACGCGGTGACGCGGACGATGGTGGGCGAACTGCACGCCAGGCTGGTCGAATGGGCGAACGACGCGGCCATTGCGGCCGTCGTCATCAAGGCGGCGGGCGAGAAGGCGTTTTCGGCCGGCGGCGACATTCGCCAGCTCCACGACTGGGGCAAGGCGAGGAACCCGGCGATGCGCGATTTCTACCGCGAGGAATACCGCCTCAACACCTTCATCAAGCGTTATCCGAAGCCCTATGTCGCACTGGTCGACGGCATCGTCATGGGCGGCGGCGTCGGCGTTTCGGTGCATGGCAGCCACCGCGCCGGCGGGGCGAAGCTGATGTTCGCCATGCCGGAGACCGGCATCGGGCTCTTCCCGGATGTCGGCGGCACGTATTTCCTGCCGCGCCTGCCGCGCCGGATCGGCACATGGCTGGCGCTCACCGGCGCGCGGCTCGGCCAGGCCGACGCGCAGTGGTGCGGGCTGACGACGCATTCCGCGCCGGCCGAGCGTTTTTCCGAGATCGAGGACGCGCTGGCTGACGGAGCGGTGCCGGACGCGGCGCTGAGCGCCGTTGCCTTTCAGCCCGAAGGCGCGACGCTGCCGGACCTCGCGCCGACCATCGAGCCCTGCTTTTCCGGCGATACTGTCGAGGCCATCGTCGCCGCGCTCGACGCGGATGGCGGCGAGTGGGCGGCGAAACAGGCCGCGATCATCCGCACCAAGTCGCCGACGAGCCTCAAGATCGCGCTGCGCCAGATGCAGGACGGCGCGAAGGCCGATTTCGAGACCTGCATGAAGATCGAATTCCGGATCGTCAGCCGCGTGATCGAGGGCCACGAATTCTTCGAGGGCGTGCGCGCGGTCATCATCGACAAGGACAATGCGCCCGACTGGCGACCCGCGACGCTCGCTGAGGTGAGCGACGCCGACATCGACGCCTATTTCGCGCCGCTGCCCGACGAACTCGACCTTGCCGGCATCGACCATATGTGAATTTCGCCGCCTTCGATTGACGCGGGCGGCGCTTGCGACATACTTTGCGGTATGTTCAACCGGAAGGGAGGTCCGGGATGGCGTTCGCACGCGTCAACGGCGTCGTATTGCATCATGAGGTCCGCGGCCCGGCGACGGCGCCCGTCCTCGTCTTCTCCAATTCGCTCGGCACCGATTTCCGCATCTGGAACGACGTCGTCGCCCGGCTCGGCGATGCGTTTCGCGTCGTCCTCTACGACAAGCGCGGCCACGGCCTTTCGGAGGCGACGCCCGCGCCGTACCGGCTCGACGACCATGTCGGCGACCTTTCCGCGCTGCTCGACCATCTCGGCGTCACCAGGGCGTCCGTCGTCGGCCTGTCGGTCGGCGGGCTGATCGCGCAGGGGCTTGCGGCGAAGCGTCCCGAGCTCGTCTCGGCCCTCGTACTGATGGACACCGCGCACAAGATCGGCACGCCTGAGATGTGGAACGCGCGCATCGACACGGTGACCACCAAAGGCATCGGCGCGATGTCGGACGCGATCCTCGAACGCTGGTTCACGCCCACCTATCGCCGCGCCGACAATGCCGATTTCATCGGCTACACCGCGATGCTGACGCGCACGACCGTCGACGGCTATGCCGGCACCTGCGCGGCGCTGCGCGACGCGGACCTGACGCAATCCACCGCCGCGCTGAAGATGCCGGTGATGTGCATCGTCGGCGACCAGGACGGCTCGACGCCGCCCGACCTCGTGCGCTCGACGGCCGATCTGGTGAGGGGCAGCCGGTTCGAGATCATCGAGGGGGCGGGGCATCTGCCGTGCATCGAGAAGCCGGCGGAGACGGCGCGGCTCCTCGAGGAGTTCGTGACGCGGAACTGACAAGCGAAGGAAGCGCTCTACGTTGCCCCCCTCTGTCCTGCCGGACATCTCCCCCGCATGGGGGGAGATCACGCGGTTTCGATGACGAGACTAATCTCCCCCCTCGCGGGGGAGATGTCCGGCAGGACAGAGGGGGGCGCGACGGGGCGCTGAACGAAACAAGGAAGCACCATGACCGACTACGTCAAGACAACCCGCGCGGACGAGATTGCCGTCATCACGCTCGACAACCCCCCCGTCAACGCGCTCAGCCATCATCTGCGCGAGCCGCTGTTCGCCGCGATCGAGGCCGCGCGCGACGATGATGCGGTCAAGGGCATCGTCATCGCCTGCGCGGGCCGCACCTTCATTTCGGGCGCCGACATCACCGAATTCGGCTCGCCCAAGGCGCTCGCCTCGCCGTCGCTGCCGGAGCTTTGCAAGCTGCTTGAGACCCTGCCGAAGCCGGCGGTCGCCGCCATTCACGGCACCGCGTTCGGCGGCGGGCTGGAACTGGCGCTTGCCTGCCACTATCGCGTCGCGGTGAAGTCGGCGCTGGTCGGCCTGCCCGAGGTCAAGCTGGGCCTCCTGCCGGGATCAGGCGGGACGGTGCGGCTGCCGCGCCTGACAGGGCCGGTCGAGGCGCTGAAGATCATCACCACCGGCAATCCGATCCCGGCCGACAAGGCACTCAAGCTCGGCGCGGTCGATCAGGTGGTGGACGGCGATCTCGTCGAGGCTGCAGTCGCTTTTGCGCGCTCGAAAGTCGGCCAGCCGCTCGTCGCCGTGCGCGACCGCACCGACAGGATTCAGAATGTCGATCTCGCCGCCTTCGACGCCGCGGTCGCCGAGGTCAGGAAGAAGGCGCGCGGGCTCGATGCGCCGGTCGCCTGCGCCCAATCGGTGCGCAATGCGGTCACGATGGATTTCGACGCCGCGCTCAAGGCCGAGCGGCAGTTCTTCCTCGAACTGGTGCAGGGCGTGCAGTCGCAGGCCCAACGACATCTGTTCTTCGCGCAGCGCGAGGCGGCCAAGGTCAAGGGCGTCGACGGCGACGTGAAGCCGCGCCCCGTCGCGCGCGTCGGCGTCATCGGCGCGGGCACGATGGGCGGCGGCATCGCGATGTCCTTCGTCAATGGCGGCATCCCGGTCACGCTTCTGGAAATGAACAGGGACGCGCTCGACCGCGGCCTCGCCACCATCGCCAAGAACTACGACATCTCCGTCCAGCGCGGCTCGATGACGACCGAGGCGAAGGAGCAGCGCCTCGCCGCCTTCAAGCCGACCACGGACTATGCCGACCTTGCCGAATGCGACCTCATCATCGAGGCGGTGTTCGAGGAGATGTCGGTGAAGAAGGAGGTGTTCGGCAAGCTCGACCAGATCGCCAAGCCCGGCGCGATCCTCGCCTCCAACACGTCCTATCTCGACGTCGACGAGATCGCGAACTCGACCTCGCGTCCGCAGGACGTCGTCGGCCTGCACTTCTTCTCGCCGGCCAATGTGATGAAGCTGCTGGAGATCGTGCGCGGCGCCAAGACCGCGCCGGACGTACTCGCGACCGCGCTCAGCGTGGCCAAGAAGATCGGCAAAGTGCCGGTCGTCGTCGGCGTCTGCCACGGCTTCGTCGGCAACCGCATGCTCTCGGCCCGCTCTGCGGAGAACGAAGACCTTCTGATGGAAGGCGCGACGCCGGCGCAGATAGACAAGGTGTTCACCGATTTCGGCTGGCCGATGGGTCCCTTCGCCATGGGCGACCTTGCCGGCCTCGACATCGGCTGGCGCAACCGCAAGGCGCTCGGCAAGACGGCGGCGATCGCCGATGCGCTCTGCGAACAGGGCCGCTTCGGCCAGAAGACCGGCAAGGGCTTTTATCTTTATGAGGCCGGCTCGCGCGCGCCGAAGACCGACCCTGAGGTTGAGACGCTGATCGAGGACAAGGCGCGCGAAAAGGGCGTCAATCGCCGGGAGATTTCCGACGAGGAGATCACCGAGCGTACGCTCTATCCGCTGATCAACGAAGGCGCGCTGATCCTCGAGGAGGAGATCGCAGCGCGGCCGTCCGACATCGATATCGTCTGGACCAACGGCTACGGCTTCCCGATCGGCAAGGGCGGGCCGATGTTCTATGCCGATACGGTCGGGCTGAAGAAGATCGTCGAGCGGCTCGACCACTGGCACGGCAAGACCGGCAAGGACGTGTTCAAGCCGGCCGCGCTCCTGCGCCGCCTCGCCGACGAGGGCGCCGGCTTCACAACGCCGAAAAAGAAGGCGGCATGACCCGGCTCGCCGACGCGCCCTGGAAAGGCATCTATCCGGCGGGCCTCTCGCCGGACGTGCCGCTCGACACCTATCCGGTGCACGAGTTGGTGGAGCGCTCGGCGAACATGTGGGGCGACAAGGCGGCCTTCGTCTTTCGCGGCCGGGATTTTTCGCATCGCGACCTGAAGCGGGCGGTCGATGACTTTGCGACCGCGCTGGCAGCGGCGGGCTATGCGAAAGGCGAACGCATCGCGCTTCTCCTGCCCAACACGCTCTACCACCCGATCGCCTTCTTCGGCGCGCTCAAGGCAGGGCTGACGGTCGTGCATCTCTCACCGCTCGACGGCGAGATCGTGCTGAAGCACAAGATCGCCGACAGCGGCGCGCGGGCGATCGCGACGACCGATCTCGGCGGGCTGTCGGCCAAGGCCGAAGCGCTGCGCGAGGCCGGGCTGGTCGAGCGCGTCATCATCGGCAGCGATGCGGCGCTCGACGGCGCAGGGCCGCACTGGGACGGCATCGAGATGGGCGCCGCTGCCCTCCCCGAGGTTGCAGCCGGCGACCTCGCCCTCCTGCAATATACGGGCGGGACGACCGGCCTGCCAAAGGGCGCGATGCTGACGCATGCGAACCTTTCGGCCGCCGTCTCCAGCTACGATGCCTGGTTTTCCGCCCACGGCCTTATCCGGCCGGGCGAGGACCGGGTGCTTCTCTTCCTGCCGCTCTTCCACATCTACGCGCTGACGGCCGTCATGCTGCGCGGGGTGAAGAACGGCTTGACGCTCCTTCTCCACACGCGCTTCGACGCCGAGACGGCGCTGGCCGAGATCGAGGCCGGCGCGACGAGCTTTCCGGGCGTGCCGACGATGTGGATCGCCATCGCCGCGACGCCCGGCTTCGAGAAACGCGACCTCTCCTCGCTGCGCTATTGCGCCTCGGGCGGCGCGCCGCTTCCCGTCGAGATCGCGCGCAGGCTGAAGCGCGCCACCGGCCACGACATTCTCGGCGGCTGGGGCATGACCGAGACCTCGCCCGCCGGCACCAACATCCCCGTCACCCATCCCGACCGCGTCGACACGATCGGCGTGCCGTTGCCGGGCATCCATGTCGACATCGTCGCGCTCGACGATCCGAGCCGCATCCTGCCGCCCGGCGAGACGGGCGAATTGCGCATCTTCGGGCCGAACGTCATGTCCGGCTACTGGCGGCGCGAGGGCGACAACGACACGATCTTTTCCGATGGCGGGTTCCTGACCGGCGATATCGGCTTCATGGACGCGGACGGGTTCTTCACCATCGTCGACCGCAAGAAGGACATGATCATCTGCGGCGGCTTCAACGTCTATCCGCAGCTCATCGAGCAGGCCGTCTACACGCATCCCGACATCGAGGAAGCGCTGGTTATCGGCATTCCCGACGCCTATCGCGGCGAGACGCCGAAGGTCTTCGCCAAGCTCCATGACGGCGCGCCGGAATTGACGCTCGAGGCCTTGCGCGCTTTTCTCAAGGGCAAGATCGGCCCGCACGAACTGCCGGGCGCGCTGGAAATCCGCGCCGCGCTGCCGCGCACGCCCGTCGGCAAGCTTTCGAAACTCGAACTGAAACGCGAGGTGGCCGCAAAGGCCGCCCAATGAGGAGGAATTCATGACAGACGCAGTCATCGTCTCGACCGCCAGAACGCCGATCGGCAAGGCCTATCGCGGCGGCTTCAACGACACGTCCGGAGCGGACCTTGCCGCCCACGCCATCCGCAACGCGCTTTCGCGCGCAAAGGTCGATGGGGCTGAGATCGAGGACGTGATCATGGGCTGCGCGATGCAGGAAGGCACGACCGGCCTCAACGTCGCGCGCCGCGCGGCGCTCGTCGCCGGGCTTCCGGTCACCGCCGCCGGCACCACGATCGACCGGCAGTGCTCGTCCGGCATGCAGTCGATGGCGCTGCTCGCCAACGCCATCCGCAATGACGGCGTGCCGGTCGGCATCGCCGGAGGCGTGGAATCCATCTCGCTGGTCCAGAACGACCACCGCAACACCTTCCGCCTCGTCGACAAGTCGCTGACGGGTCCTGCCGCCGATGTTTACCTGCCGATGATCGACACGGCCGAGAACGTCGCCAAGCGCTACGGAATTACGCGCGAGCAGCAGGATGAGTACGGCCTCGAAAGCCAGCGCCGCGTCGCCGCTGCCCTCGAGGCTGGCAAATTCGCCGACGAGATCGCGCCGATGAAGACGCGCATGGCCGTCGTCGACAAGGAGACCAAGGAAATCTCGCATCGCGACGTCGAGATCGCCCATGACGAAGGCCCGCGCGCCGAGACGACCGCCGAGGGCCTCGCCGGCCTGAAGCCGGTGCGCGAGGGCGGCACCATCACCGCCGGAAACGCCAGCCAGCTTTCCGACGGCGCATCCGCCCACGTCATGATGAGCGACAAGGAAGCCTCGCGCCGCGGCCTGACCCCGCTCGGCATCATGCGCGGCTTCAACGTAGCCGGCTGCGAGCCCGACGAGATGGGCATCGGCCCCGTCTTCGCCGTGCCGCGTCTGCTCGAACGTCACGGCCTCTCCGTCGACGACATCGGCCTTTGGGAACTGAACGAGGCCTTCGCCGTGCAGGTCATCTACTGCCGCGACAGGCTCGGCATCGACCCGGCGAAACTCAACGTCAATGGCGGCGCCATCGCGCTCGGCCACCCCTACGGCATGTCCGGCGCCCGCCTTTCCGGCCACGCCCTCATTGAAGGCAAGCGCCGCGGCGTCAAATATGCCGTGGTGACCATGTGCGTCGGCGGCGGCATGGGCGCGGCGGGATTGTTCGAGATCGTTTGAGAATGAAGCACCCCCACTCCGCCTCCGCTTCGCTTCGGCACCTCTCCCCCTGCCCGGGGGAGAGGAAGGGATCGAGAATGCGGCCGGCGTTTCCTCTCCCCTTTTGAGGGGGAGAGGTGGCCTGAAAGGCCGGAGTGGGGGTCTGCGCAACGTTTAGAAGGAGACAAGTATGGACCTTCGCTACACATCCGAGGAACTCGCCTTCCGCGACGAGGTGCGCCAGTTCCTGAAGGACAAGCTGCCCGCCGAGATCCGCCAGAAGCTGATCGACGGCGAGCACATGGACAAGGACGACCTCGTCACCTGGTCGCGCATCCTCAACGAGAAGGGATGGGCGGTGCCGCATTGGCCGGCGGAGTATGGCGGCACGGGCTGGGATCCGATGCGGCAATACATCTTCCTCGAGGAGACGCAGAAATGGCCGGCGCCGCAACCGCTCGCCTTCGGCGTCAACATGGTCGGCCCAGTCATCTACACGTTCGGCAACGCCGCGCAGAAGGCACACTACCTGCCGCGCATCGCCAATCTCGATGACTGGTGGTGCCAGGGCTTTTCCGAACCGGGCGCGGGCTCCGACCTCGCCTCGCTGAAGACGAAAGCCGTTCGCGAGGGCGATCACTACATCGTCAACGGCCAGAAGACCTGGACGACGCTGGCGCAATATGCCGACTGGATCTTCTGCCTCGTGCGCACCGATCCGGAGGCGAAGAAGCAGTCCGGCATTTCCTTCCTGCTGATCGACATGAAGACGCCCGGCATCGAGGTCCGCCCGATCGTGACCATCGACGGCGGGCGCGAGATCAACGAGGTGTTTTTGACCGACGTGAAGGTGCCGGCCGAGAACCTCGTCGGCGAGGAGAACAAGGGCTGGGACTATGCCAAGTTCCTGCTCGGCAACGAACGCATCAACATTGCCCGCGTCGGCATGTCGAAGCAGCGCCTCGCGCGCATCCGCGAACTGGCGGCGAAGGAGATGTCGTCCGGCCGGCCGCTGATTGAGGACGAGCGCTTCCGCGAAAAGCTCGCCTCGGTCGAGATCGATTTGAAGGCGCTGGAGTTGACCCAGCTTCGCGTCGTCGCGGCCGAGGCCAAGCGCGGCAATACCGGCAAGCCGGACCCGGCGTCGTCGATCCTCAAGATCAAGGGCTCGGAAATCCAGCAGGCGACCACGCATCTCCTGATGCAGGTGATGGGGCCGCACGCCATGCCGTTCCATTCGGGCGATATGGACGGCTCGAACGAACTGCCGATCGAACCCGACTACGCCGCCACCGCCGCGCCGGGCTATTTCAACTTCCGCAAGGTCTCGATCTATGGCGGCTCGAACGAGATCCAGAAGAACATCATCGCCAAGGCGGTGTTGGGGTTGTGATGACGCTCGGCCATGCAAGCGCTCGACGTTGCCCCCCTCTGCCCTGCCGGGCATCTCCCCCGCGAGGGGGGAGATCACGCGGTGTCGACGACGAGACTAATCTCCCCCCATGCAGGGGAGATGGCCGGCAGGCCAGAGGGGGCGCCATAGGGCGCTAACGGCAGACACATTCAGGAGCTACCATGGACTTTGACCTTTCCGACGAGCAATCGATGCTCAAGGACTCTCTCGACCGCCTCTTGAAAGACTCCTACGGCTTCGAGCAGCGCAGGAAACACATGGCCGACCCCGCCGGCTTCAGCGCCGAGATGTGGAACGCCTATGCCGAGATGGGACTGATGGCGCTGCCCTTCTCAGAAGAAGATGGCGGGCTCGGCGGCACGCCGGTCGAGACCATGATCGTGATGGAATCGCTCGGCCGGGCGCTCGCGCTCGAGCCCTATTTCGCGACCGTGATCCTCGGCGGCGGCGCGCTCAAGGCGGCGGCTTCCGCCGACCAGCGGGCCGAACTCGTGCCGCAGATCGCCGAGGGTTCGCTCAAGCTCGCGCTCGCCCATACCGAGCGCAATTCGCGCTACGACCTCCATCATGTCGAGACGAAGGCGGTGAAGGACGGCGATAGCTGGCGGCTGACCGGCCAGAAGAGCGTCGTCCTCCATGGCGAAGCGGCCGACCGGATCATCGTCGTCGCCCGCACCTCCGGCGACGTGCGCGACGAGAACGGCATCGGCCTCTTCCTCGTCGATGCATCCGCCGAAGGCCTGACGCGGCGCGGATATGCGACGCAGGACGGATCGCGCGCGGCCGAGATCAGCCTCGACAACGTGGCCGCCGAAGCGCTTGGCGATCCTGCCAACGGGCTGCCGGCGCTCCGGAAAACCATCGACGGCGCGATCGCTGCCCTGTCGGCCGAATCCATCGGCGTCATGTCGGCGATGCACGAGCTGACCGTCGACTACCTCAAGGTCCGCAAGCAGTTCGGCGTGCCGATCGGCGCCTTCCAGGTGCTTCAGCACAAGGCGGTCGACATGTTCGTCGCCATCGAGCAGGCGCGCTCGATCACGCTCTACGCCACGATGATGGCGGGCAGCGACGATGCGGCGGCGCGCGCGCAGGCGATGCACGCGGCCAAGGCCGAGATCGGGCGCGGCGGGCGCGTGTGCGGCGAGAACGCGATCCAGCTTCACGGCGGCGTCGGCATGACGATGGAATATGCCGTCGGCCACTATTTCAAGCGCATGACGATGATCGACACGCAGTTCGGCGACGCCGACTTCCACCTGCGCGCCCTCGCCCGCGGGCAAGGGCTGTTCGAGGCCGCTTGAGCCATTCATGGCCGGTTGCCTCGCGCTGCCGGCCATGCCACATCTGCGGCCCCGACAGGCGCCCGCAGGAGACGAGACATGCAAATCCGCCAGATCACCGAGGACTATTCGGTCGCCCCGCAGATCGGCGTCGAGCATGTGCCGCTCATCGCCGGCGCGGGCTTCAAGAGCATCGTGTGCAACCGCCCCGACGACGAGGACCCCGGCCAGCCTTCGGTCGATGTCATCCGCAAGGCTGCCGAGGAAGCCGGCCTCGCCTTCCGCCATCTGCCGGTGATCTCCGGCCAGATGACCGAGGACAACGCCCGCGACCAGGCCGCGCTACTGAAGGAACTGCCCAAGCCCGTCCTCGCCTATTGCCGCTCCGGCACGCGCTGCGCCAACCTCCACACCGCGATCCAGCAGATGGGGCTGTAGGGCTCAGGCCACCGACAGAATTGAAAAGGGCCGCTCGAAGCGGCCCTTTCTCGTTCCATCCTCAGTAAAGAACCCGCACCAGGAACAGCGTGATCACCGGGAAGGCGAGGAGGATGATCGTGCGGATCATGTCGCTCATGACGAAGGGCAGGACGCCCTTGTAGGTCTGGACGATGGGCGTCGAGCGGTCCATCGAATTGATGACGAAGAGGTTCATGCCCACCGGCGGCGTGATCAGGCCGACCTCGACGACGATCAGGACGAGGATGCCGAACCAGAGCGCGAATTCTTCCGGTCCGAGGCCGAAATCGAGCGCGGAGACGATCGGGAAGAAGATCGGGATCGTCAAGAGGATCATGGAGAGAGAGTCCATGAAGCAGCCGAGCACGATGTAGAAGACCAGGATGCCGATCATCACCATCATCGGGTCGAAGCCCTGGCTGGTGATGAAGGTCGCGGCGGCGACCGGCATCTGCGAGAGCGCGAGGAACGAATTGTAGAAGGCCGCGCCGAAGACGATGAAGAAGATCATGGCGGTCGCCGAAGCGGTCATCAGGATCGATTCGATCATCGTCTTGCGGGTCAGGCCGCCATTGATCCAGGCGATGAGGCCGGTGCCCGCGGCGCCGATCGCGGCCGCCTCGGTGGGCGTGAACCAGCCCGTATAGATGCCGCCGACGACGGCGATGAAGACCAGCAGGACCGGCCAGACGTCGAACAGCGCGCGGAAGCGCTGGCCGTAGGGCTGGCGCTCGCTGGAGCCGGCGGATTCGGGATAGAGGCGGACATAGATCGCGATGGCGATCATGTAGCCGATCGCCGCGAGGATGCCCGGAATGAAGGCGGCGACGAAGAGCTTGGCGATGTTCTGCTCGGCGAGGATGGCGTAGATGACGAGCACGACCGAGGGCGGGATGAGGATGCCGAGCGTGCCGCCGGCGGCCAGCGTTCCGGTCGCCAGCGCGCCGGAATAGCCGTAGCGCTTCAGTTCCGGCAGCGCGACTTGCGCCATCGTCGCCGCCGTCGCCAGCGACGAGCCGCAGATGGCGCCGAAGCCCGCGCAGGCGCCGATGGCCGACATGGCGACGCCGCCCTTGCGATGGCCGAGCCAGGAATTGGCGGCGTTGAAGAGCGACTGCGACATGCCGCCGAGCGAAGCGAACTGCCCCATCAGCAGGAAGAGCGGGATGATCGAGAGCGAATAGGAGGAGAAGGTCGAGTAGGTCTCGCCCTTCAGCCGCGACAGGATCGGTGCCGGCGATCCCATGATCAGGTAGGTGCCGACGAGGCCCGTCACCAGCATGGCGAGCCCGATCGGAATGCGCAGGAAGATCAGGAGGAGAAGGGCCGGAAACGACCAGAGCCCGAGTTCGAGACCGCTCAATGGACCACTCCCTGCCCGCCGAGGATCGTGCGGCCCTGGCGAAATTCCTGCACGCGCACCACCAGCACGTAGAGCGACACGACGACGCCGACCGAGGCCGCGACCATCGCCGCGGCAAAGCCCCACCAGACCGGGAACTGCAGGATGAAGGTGGTTTCGTTGTAGCGCACCTTGTCCCACATGCCGTGCCAGAGCTGCACGGCGATGAGGATGACGACGGCCGTCATGACGAATTCGGCGACGACGTCGATGACGCGGTTTGCCCGCGCCGACAGGAAGCTGGTGAAGACGTCGACCGTCGCGTGGCCGCGCGTCAACTGGCACCAGGGCAGGAAGGCGAAGACGGCGAATGCGGTGCCCGCCTCGACCAGCTCGAAATCGCCCGGCACCGGCTTCAGCCCGAACGCCGTCAGCCCGCGCCCGGTGATCGAGACCACGGTGATGACCGTGATCGCCACCAGCGCCAGCCCGCCGATGATCGCCAGCCCGCGGGCGAGCCCCGTCATTATCCTCGAGAGGTTCATCCTCTCCTCCCCTGTCAACACCGCTCCGGCAGGCAAGCTACAGTCGCGCCCGCGCCGGAGCAATGAACTCCTGACGCGGATTGTTATAGAACATAACGTTGAGAATCAAGCTGGCGGCCATTGCGCCGGCCAGCACAGGAACCGTGCACCCCGGCGCGCGAAAAGGGAAGATGGGCCGGGCGGAAACCCACCGGTTCCGCCCGGCACCCGGCCTATTCGGCGGTGTATTTCGAGATCAGCTCGCGCGCCTCGTCGAGCAGCGCCTGACCCTCGATGCCCTTGCCGTCCATCTCGGCGACCCAGTTGTCGATCACCGGCTGCGCGGCTTCCTGCCACTTGGCGGATTCCTCGGCCGACAACTCGATGATGTTGTTGCCCTCGGCCAGCTCGCGGCCGGGGGCGTCGTATTCCTGCTGGGTGCGGCCGGCGAAGGCGGAGAACTCGGCACCCGAATTGTCGTCGATGATCTTCTTCAGATCGTCCGGCAGGCTGTCATACTTGGCCTTGTTCATCGCGAGCACGAATGTCGTCGTGTACAGCGCGTGGTCGCCGCCGAACTCGGTGTGGTTCTTGACGAGTTCGGGAACGCGCAGCGCGGGCGTGACTTCCCACGGCACGACGGCGCCCTGGATGACGCCCTTCGACAGCGCTTCGGGAACCTGCGGGATCGGCATGCCGATCGGGTTGGCACCAAGCTCGGTCAGGAGCGCGGTGATGACGCGCGTCGGCGCGCGGATCGTCATGCCCGACAGATCCTCCATCGTCTCGACCGGCTCGTTGGAATGGATGATTCCGGGGCCGTGAACCCAGGTGCCGAGGATGTGGGTGTCGGCAAATTCGGTGTCGCGAAGTTTCGCGTCGAAGATGTCCCAGTAAGCGCGCGAGGTGGCCTCGGCATTGGTCATCGTGAAGGGCAGTTCGAACACTTCGACCGAGGGAAAACGGCCGGGCGTGTTGCCGGGCAGCGTCCAGACGATGTCGACCGTGCCTTCTGCGGCCTGGTCGTAGAGCTGCGGCGGCGTGCCGCCGAGCTGCATGGCCGGATAGCGCTCGATTTTGATGCGGTCGCCGGAGGCGTCCTCAATCTTGTCGGCCCACACGTCGAGGACATGCGTCGGCACATTGGCCTGCGCCGGCAGGAAATGGTGCAGCCGCAGCGTCACCTCCTGCGCCAGCACGGATGTGGAACCGGCCAGCCACGTCGCCGAGGCCAGCACGCCGGCGGCGAGCGCCGCCTTGAAAGACTTCATCTGCATCGATTTCCTCCCTGATGCTGCGGACCGGCCGCTCTCCCACGATAGCCGGTCTTCAGGCCGCGATCCTACATGGATTTATGTAACAATAAAGAGCCGTCGCGCGTCATTTTCGTAACAGATCAAAGAGGCAGTGCGTCGGTCTCCTTCAAAGTTTGGAGGACAATCGCCGTCTTCACATGCTGCACCGATTCATGCGGCAGCAGCACCTCGTTGACGAAGTCGGCCAGCGACTTCAGGTCGGGCGTCACGACCTTCAGAAAGTAGTCCATCTCGCCCGTCAGCGCATAGGCTTCCTGCACTTGCGGTAGACGCGCGAGGAGTTCGGAAAAGCGCCGCGCATTGTCGCGGTTGTGGGTGGCGAGGGTCACGGAGATGACGTTGACCAGCGGAAAGCCGAGCCGGTCGCGGTCGAGCGTCGCGCGATAGCCGCGGATGATCCCCGCCTCCTCCAGCCGCTGGCGCCGGCGCGAGCATTGCGAGGGCGAGAGGTGGACGCGCTCGGAGAGGTCGCTGTTCGTCAGCCGTGCATCCTGCTGCAGGAGCGCGAGTATCTTGCGATCGAAGCCGTCGATCTGTTCAGTATCAGCCATTTCGCGTCTCTCCGTGCACGATCCGCGCACATGATGCCTGTCTCGTGCGCCACAATGCAAGCCGTTTGCATCGCTGTCGGGGTAGCATCGGGACAACCAATCCAGGAGGATGAAATGGGTCCCTTCCCGCACGACGCCCCGCCCGCCGAGATCACCCGCGCCAACCCCGCCGGCACGGACGGGTTCGAGTTCGTCGAATTCGCGCATCCCGAGCCTGAAAAGCTCGCCGAGCTCTTCGTCCGCATGGGTTACGCCAAGGTCGCGACCCACCGGACGAAGAAGATCGACGTCTGGCGGCAGGGCGACATCAACTATGTCGTCAACGCCGAACCCGGCTCGCACGCGATGCGCTTCGTCGACGAGCACGGCCCCTGCGCCCCCGCCATGGCGTGGCGCGTGGTCGACGCGAAGCACGCCTTCGACCACGCCGTCTCCAAAGGCGCGACGCCCTATGAGGGCGACGACAAGACGCTCGACGTGCCGGCCATCGTCGGCATCGGCGGCTCGCTCCTTTATTTCGTCGAAACCTATGGCGACCGCGGCTCGGCCTACGAGGCCGAATTCGAATGGCTGGGCGCGGCGAACCCGAAGCCCGCAGGCGTCGGCTTCTACTATCTCGACCACCTCACCCACAACGTCTATCGCGGCAACATGGACAAGTGGTGGGCCTTCTACCGCGAATTGTTCGGCTTCAAGCAGATCCACTTCTTCAACATCGACGGCCGCATCACCGGCCTGATGAGCCGCGCGATCACCAGCCCCTGCGGCAAGATCCGCATCCCGCTCAACGAATCCAAGGACGAGACGAGCCAGATCGAGGAGTACCTTAAGAAGTATCGCGGCGAAGGCATCCAGCACATCGCCGTCGGCACGGACGGCATCTACGACGCCACCGACAAGCTCGACGCGAATGGCCTCAAATTCATGCCGAAGCCGCCGGAAACCTACTACGAAAAGAGCCACGACCGCGTTGCCGGCCATGACGAGCCGATCGAGCGCATGATGAAGCATGGCATCCTGATCGACGGCGAAGGCGTGGTCGACGGCGGCACGACGAAGATCCTGCTGCAGATATTCTCCAAGACTGTCATCGGCCCGATCTTCTTCGAGTTCATCCAGCGCAAGGGCGACGAAGGTTTTGGCGAAGGCAATTTCCGCGCGCTGTTCGAAAGCATCGAGGAAGACCAGATCCGGCGCGGCGTGATCAAGGTGGAGGCGGCGGAGTAGACGCGCCGCCGGGTCAATCTCCCACGCCGGCGTCATCCCGGAAGTCGTTGCGAAGCGAAGCGACGAGCGGCTGTCCGGGGTCCATTCCGCAACCTTCACCCGCACGGAATGGATCCCGGCTCTCGCCTCGCTGCGCTCGGACTTCGGCCGGGATGACGCGTTGAACATGGGATCGTCGCGTGCGGCGGACGCGGTAAGCGCCTACGGAAGCGGGGAAGCGCTGCAGCGTCAATCTCCCACGCCGGCGTCATCCCGGAATTGCTGCGAAGCGAAGCGCAGCAGCGATATCCGGGATCCATTCCGTGACCTAGACATCACGGAATGGATCCCGGCTCTCGCCTCGCTACGCTCGACTACGGCCGGGATGACGCGTTGAACATGGGATCGTCGCGTGAGGCGGACGCGGTAAGCCCCTACGGAAGCGGGGTAGCGCTGCAGCGTCAATCTCCGGCGCGGACGTCATCCCGGAATTGCTGCGTAGCGAAGCGCAGCAGCGATATCCGGGATCCATTCCGCGACCTAGACAGCACGGAATGGATCCCGGCTCTTCGTCTCGCTACGCTCGACTACGGCCGGGATGACGCGGTGAACCGGCTATCGCTTCGCCGCTGCGATCGCCTGCTTCACCCGTTCCAAATCCCCCACCTCGTTCGCCAGCAGCAGCACCAGCCTCGCATTCAGCCGCGTGCTCTCCTCCAGGCTTAAATCCTCATGCGCGGCCATCAATGCCGCGTAGACATCGTCGCCGGCGGTGCCCAGCTTGTCCTTGCCGATCTCCCTCATGCCTTCCCCCTCGCACGCTCGCAGGCCGCGACAATCTCCGCGGCCGACGGATTGTCAAACCGCGCCGCAAGATGCTGGTCCGGCCGGACCAGCCAGACCGTGCCGGCGCCGTAGCGCTTCGCGACCAGGCCCTCGGCATCGATCAAGACCGCCGCTCCGCCCCACCGCGAACCGTCGGCAGTGACGACGACCCGGTCGATCTCCGCCGGAAGTCCGTCAGGCAAATCCGCCTCCACCGCCATCACCGCGAACCGCCCGCCGAAATGGTTCAGCAGCCAGCCGCCTTCGATGGGGGCATCGGACATGGCCTGGCCGACGCCCTCGCCGGTTCCCTGCAGTGACAGTCCCGCCAGCGAGCAGGGCCGCGACAGGCGTCCCGAATTCACCAACCGCCGTGCGAATTCGTGATCGCCGGCCAGATCGAGGACTGCGTCGCGGAAGATGCGTTCCATCTCGGTCTTCGGCGTCATGAAGCCGGTCGCGCGCGAGGAGTTCAGGATGTTCTCGTCGGCGCCGTGGATGCGCTCTTCATCGTATGTCCCGATCAGGCTTTCCGGCGCCTCGCCCCGCACCACCATCGCCAGCTTCCAGACGAGGTTGTCGACGTCCTGGATGCCGCCATTGCCGCCGCGTGCGCCGAAGGGGGAGACGATGTGCGCCGAGTCGCCCGCGAAGACGACGCGGCCATGCACGAAACGGTCAAGCCGGCGGCACTGGAAGGTGTAGACCGAGACCCAGTCGAGCGTGAAGTCGCGATGGCCGACGATCGCCTCGATGCGCGGGATGACGTTTTCGGGCCGTTTCTCGACCTCCGGATCGGCGTCCCAGCCGAGTTGGAGATCGATGCGGTAGATGTCGTCCGGCTGCTTGTGCAGCAGCGCGGACTGCCCCCTGTGAAAAGGCGGCTCGAACCAGAACCAGCGCTCGGACGGAAAGTCCGCCTTCATCTCGACATCGGCGATCAGGAACCGCTCCTCGAAGACGCGGCCCGAAAAGTCGAGCCCCATCATCGCGCGCACGGCCGAGCGCGCGCCGTCGCAGGCGATCAGCCAGTCGGTCTCGAGCTCGTACATCCCGTCCGGCGTCTCGACCGAGACGCGCACGCCGTCATCGGCGGTCACGACGCCGGTCACCCGGTTCTTCCAGCGCAGGTCGATCAGGCCGGGAAACTCGGCCGCGCGTTCGACGAGATACTGCTCGACATAATATTGCTGGAGGTTGATGAAGGCCGGCATCTTGTGGCCGGGCTCGGGCAGGAGGTCGAAATTCCAGACCTCGCGGTCGCGGTGAAACAGCCGCCCGACCTTCCACGTCACGCCCTTTTCCACCATGCGCTCGCCGATGCCGAGCCGGTCCATGATCTCCAGCGTCCGCTTCGACCAGCAGATCGCGCGGCTGCCAAGCGAGACGACGTCGTTGTCGTCCAGCACCACGCATTCGATGCCGTGCAGCGCGCAGTCGATGGCGGCTGCAAGGCCCACCGGCCCGGCCCCGACGATGACGACCTTCTTGCGCGCACCCGGCTCGCCGGATAGTTCCGGCGGAGGCGTATAGGGGAACGGCTGGTACTGGTAGCGGGGCATCAGTCGAGCCCCATGCGGCCGATCTCGGGATCGCGCTCGAAGGCGAGGAAGAACTCGTCGAGCTGCGGCGGCTTCACCTCAGTTCCCGCCAGCATCGCATGCGCCTGCCCGCGGTGGTGAATCTGGTGCTGGAAGAGATGGGCGAGGAGGTTGTCGATGCGCTCGGGGAATTGTCCCTTGTGGCCGCGATCCGTGACGACGACGCGCTCCAAATCGGCGTCGGCCAGCCCGTCGCAGAACGCGATCAGCCGCTCGTCGGCCTCCTGTTGCAGCGGCTGGAGGTCGGAAGCGTGGGCGAACACGATCTCGTCGTCATAAACGCGCTCGCCCCGCCCGCCCTCTTCCAGCGCGTCGATGTAGTAGAGGTCGACGAAGTGGTTGTGCGAGAGCGTCGCGGCGATGGAGGGGAAGAAGGAGGTACGGGTCGCGGTGAAGGCAGGGCCGTCGAGCCTGGCACAAGCGTGCAGGAGGACGTGGTTCGACCAGCGATTGTTGCGCGCCATGGCAGAGAAATGTCGCTGCAGGTTGGTCATGTATTTCCTCCCGTTACTGAAGCTTCGTGGGCTTCAGTTACTCCACCCTCTATCCCTCCCCTCAAGGGGGGGAGGGAGACGTCGGCGTTGCACGTTATTGTCGAGCTCGGCGCCTCGCTGAAGATTAGGCATAACGCGGACGCCCTCCCTCCCCCTTGAGGGGAGGGATAAAAGGTGGGGGACTTGAAGCCCACAGCCCGTCCCTCACCCCTGCAACGCGTCCCACATCGCCTTGTCCCGCTCCGCCGTCCAGATGCGCGGCGTGTCGATGCCGAGCGCCTCGTCATAGGCGCGGGCGACGTTGAAGGGCAGGCAGTGCTCGTAGATCGCGTAGTCGCCGAATTTCGG
>JAESGM010000457.1_pt1 | contig 32134 bp, 27 predicted proteins | sample 9269721 | NCBI WGS metagenome assembly JAESGM01 (sample SAMN15720920, study PRJNA650825) | algae metagenome | isolation source: Komarekiella atlantica HA4396-MV6 and co-occurring heterotrophs from... | place: USA: Theobald House, Kauai, HI | collected 2009-07-29
TCGTCCATGGTGACGAAGCCGCGCTTCTTGGCGAGCTTGATCATCTTCTTGACTGCGTCGTCGGAAAGGTCGAGCAGAGGACCGTCGGTCCCGCCTTCGCGCTCGTTCTCGACCTCTTCCTTCTCTTTAGTCGCCATATGTTGTTCTCCAGGCGGCCATCAGGCCATTGGAAGCCTCAGCGGCTCTCGTCACGGACATGGATATAGATGCGCAGACCGCGCTTTCGACGGCGCATACGCGCGTTCACGTAAATGCGCTGTTAACCCTGGTAGCGAAACCGGCGTGCCCAACCCGCTCAAAACCAGTGTACCGTCCCATCATCCGTCTTCAATGCGGGCAAGCCGCTCGTTAAAGGTTCGTGGTCGTCCTGATTCCGTCATTCCGGCGGAAGGTCAAGCGGCTGTGACATGATTCGCCGCAAAAAAGCGAATCAATTGCCGGTTCGGCGGTCGGCGGTCCAGCCCTCAGGCCCGGCCCGCCCGGCCCGACTGGACCCCGAAGCCTTCGATCAGCGCCTCGGTGGCCTGCACGTCGCGCAACTGCGACTGCACGTCGACGAGATGACGGTAATTCTCTTCCGTCGGCTCGGTCGCCAGTGCAGTTTCGGCTGCTTTCAACTCCCTATGTAGAGACTGAGCCGCCTGCTGCAAGTATAGCGCCTGATGAAAGGCGTTGCGGGCGTCGTCGAGGGCCGCTTCGGGCAGGGCGGTCCACAGGCCCGCGCCCTTGACCTGCAGAAGCGCGCGTTCCCAGATTTCCACGATGCCGCAGCTTTTCACATGGGCGACGAGCGTGCCGGCCTTGCCGGTCAGGCCGTGCGCGGCGGCGTCGACGATGCAGGCCTTCAACTGGCGCAGCTCGGCGCTGGTGATCGACAGGCGGTCGATGTCGTCGAAGAACTCGTCGACGAGGTCGGGGTGGTGGACGAGGGTGACGAGGATGGACGTCTCGCGCAGCGGCATGGCGGAGGCGGCGCGACGGACCATGGAGGAGCGGGCAAGCGTTTCGGAGACGGCGAAGCGCTGCTTGCCCATTTGGCCGGGCGCGCCGGGGCGGTTCTGGCCGCCGCCGCCCTTTTCGAAGCGGGGGTTCTGGGGCCGGGTCGCGCCGAAGAAGCGGATGACGCGGTCGCGCATCTCCTGCTGGTAGTGGCGGCGGACGTCCTCGTCCCTGATCTGGAAGGTCAGTTCGCGCAGGCGCTTTTCGAGTTCGGCGCGGCGCTCGGGCGTGTCGAAGGTCGAGCCGCCCGTCTCGCGCTGCCACAGCATGTCGGCGAGCGGGCGCGCCTCCGCGACGATGGCGCGGAAGGCTTCGGCGCCTTCGGCCTTGACGAGGTCGTCGGGGTCCTGGCCGTTGGGCAGGAGCGCAAAGCGCAGCGTGCGGCCGGCCTGGACGAGCGGCAGAGCGAGGTCGGCGGCGCGGAACGCAGCCTTCATGCCGGCCTGGTCGCCGTCGAAGCAGAGCACCGGCTCGCCGGACATGCGCCAGAGGAGTTCGAGCTGGTTTTCGGTGAGCGCCGTGCCGAGCGGGGCGACGGCGTTCTCGACGCCGGCCTGCGCGAGCGCGATGACGTCCATGTAGCCTTCGACGGCGATGACGGTGCCACCGCGCGCGACGGATGCGCGGGCGCGGGCGAGATTGTAGAGAACCTGGCCCTTGTGGAAGAGTTCGGTGTCGTTGGAATTCAAATACTTGGCGGGCGCATCGGCGGACATGGCGCGGCCGCCGAAGGCGATGACGCGGCCGCGCGCGTCCTCGATCGGGAACATGATGCGGTCGCGGAAGCGGTCGTAGGAAACCGGGATGTCGGCGCCGTGGACGACGAGGCCGCAGGCTTCGATCTGGCCTTTCTCAACGCCCTTCGACGCAAGATGCTCCTTCAGCGCGTTGCGGCTTTCGGGCGCGTAGCCGAGGCGGAATTTCTGCTGGGTGGGGCCGACGAGGCCGCGCTCGCGCAGATAGGCGCGGGCCTTGGCGCCGTCGGCGCCCTGGAGCCTATCCTGGAAGAACTGCGTCGCCATTTCCATGACGTCGGAGAGCGAGGCGCGCTCGCGCTCGCGCTGTTCCTGCTGGACGTCGCGGGCGGGCATCGGCACGCCGGCCATGTCGGCGATGCGCTCGACGGCTTCGGGGAAGGCGAGGCCGTCATGGTCTGTCAAGAAGCGGAAATGGTCGCCGGAGACGCCGCAGCCGAAGCAGTAGTAGCGGCCCTTCTTGTCCTCGCAGTGGAACGAGGGCGACTTTTCGCCGTGGAAGGGGCAGCAGGCCCAGTAGTCGCCGCGCTGGGCGTTGGTCTTTCGTCTGTCCCATGTGACCCGCGCACCGATCACCGAGGAGATCGGCACCCGGTCGCGGATCTCGTCGAGGAAGGAAGGGGAAAATCGCATCGGGATTCTGCTCGCTTTGTCCTGCATATAGAGCCGAACCGCGCCCTGCGCGAGACGAATGCGGGGTCATGCCCGTGATTCACAAGCGCGGGACGTCGCACCTGGACCATCCGGACGCGCTTGCGTGCCGGTTCCCGCCGTGCGATTCCTGTTAATCGACTAAAGAAAAAGTCGCGGGCAGAACCGCGCGAGAGCAAAGCTGATTCCATGATTTCCTTCTTCATATGCTTCGAGTCGCGCCCGGCCGCCATCCATCGGGAGGTCCGGTCGTGAGCGGGTCGGTCGTTCTTCTCAACCTCGCCGGCGCGGTCGCGCTGCTTCTGTGGGCGACGCGCATGGTGCGCACCGGCGTCGAGCGCGCCTATGGCGAGGTGCTGCGCCGGCGGCTGCGCGCCACGCTGCGCAACCCGCTGGCGGGCGTCGTCGCGGGCACCGGGCTTGCGATCGCGCTGCAAAGCGCGACGGCGGTGGCGCTGCTCGTCGGCTCGTTCGTGGGCTCGGGCATCGTCGGCGGCGCGGCGGGGCTCGTCGCCGTGCTCGGCGCCGATCTTGGCTCGGCCATCGTCGTCAAGATGCTGTCCTTCGATCTCAGCCTCCTGGTTCCGATCTGTCTCTTCGTCGGCACGGCGATCTTCCTGGCGACGGAACGGCGTTCGTGGCGCCAGTTCGGCCGCATCCTCGTCGGCGTCGGGCTGCTGCTCCTGTCGCTCAGGCTGATCGGCGAGGCGTCGGAGCCGCTGCGCGAAAGCCGGCTCCTGCCGGTCGTCGTCGACTTCCTCGCCTCCGATCCGATCACCGCCTTCATCGTCGCGGCGATCATGACGTGGCTCTTCCATTCGAGCGTCGCGGCGATCCTGCTGATCGTGGCGCTCGCTGCGCGCGATCTCATTCCCGTCGAACTCGGCATCGTGATGGTGCTGGGCTGCAATCTGGGCGGCGGGCTGATCGCGGCGATGCTGTCGCGCACGATGGCGCCGGCCGGGCGCTCCGTGCCGATCGCCAATCTCGTCCTGCGCGGGATCGGCGCGGTGACGGCGCTGGTCGTCATCGCCTTCGTCCATCCGCCGCTTGACCTTCTCGGCAGCGCGCCGGAGGTGCAACTCGTCAATGCGCACATCGCCTTCAACCTGGCGCTGGTGATCGTCGGGCTGCCGCTGGCGGCGATCGTCCACCGGCTGGTGAGCAAGGCGCTGACGGCGATGCAGCCGGTGGAGGTGATCGACCTCGAAGACCAGCCGGTCTCCTCGCTCGACCCCGCCGTTCTCGACAATCCGCCGCTGGCGCTCGGCAATGCCACGCGCGAGGTGATGGCGATCTGCGACACGGTCGAGATCATGCTGACCAATGTGATGGAGCTCTACGAGGAGGCCGACAAGCCGAAGATCGCCGCTTTGACGGCGCTCGACGACCGGGTGGACGAGCGCCATGCGGCGATCAAGCTCTACCTGGCGCGCATCAGCGCCTCGCAGATGAGCGAGGACCAGGCGCTGCGCTATCAGGAACTGCTCGGCGCCTGCGTGAAGCTCGAACAGGTGGGCGACATCATCGTGCGCAACATGCTGGCGCAGGTGAAGAAGAAGCTGGAGCGCCGCGTCGCCTTTTCGCCCGACGGCATCGACGAACTGCACGAGATGCACGCGGCGGTGCTCGCCAATGCACGGCTCGCCTTCAACGTGCTCGTCTCGCGCGACCGGGAGACGGCGCGCCAACTCGTCCAGGAGAAGGAAAGGCTGCGCGACCTCGAAAAGCGCTCCAGCCAGCGCCATTTCGACCGGCTGCGCCGGGGGACGGCCGAGAGCGTGGAGACGAGCTCGATCCATCTCGACACGATCCGCGACCTGAAGCAGATCAACTCGCTGCTCGCCTCGATCGCCTATCCGGTGCTCGAAGAACATGGGCTGCTGCGCGACAGTCGTCTGAAAGCGGTATGAAAAAGTAGAGCCCGGTCGCTGGAGGACGACCGGGCTCTGATGCCTCTCCCCGCCGGGCTGACGCCCGAGGGGGATGGGGCAGGGAACCTTTTATGTAGGTATCCTACTGCGCCTGTGCCACCGGGGTTACCAGAGGCGTGATGCGACGGATGGCGACGCGACGATTGCGGCGCTCCTGTTCCTCGGTCTCGACCTTCAGATATTGCTCGCCATAACCCTGGGTGACTAGGTTTTCCGGCGGGATATCGAAGACGTTCGTCAGAGCAACGGCGACCGCCTCGGCACGCTGGTCGGACAGCGCCAGATTGGCTTCGTCCGTACCGACGGCGTCGGTGTGACCCTCGATCAGGAAGGTCTCGGCCGGGTTCTCCTCGAGCATGCGGGCCATCGCGTCGGCAACGCCCTCGAGACGGGGAATCTCGCTCTCGGGGATCGTGGCCGAACCGAACTCGAAGGTCAGCGTGTCGAGATCGACGCGGCGGGCGATGTCGCGAACCCGGGCCGAGTACTTGACCTCGTCGATCGAATAGACCTCACGCACCTGCTCGACCGGCGGTTGATCCAGGAACTCGTAGTAGATGTCCGGATCTTCGACGCGGTTCGCCTCGAGGATGTACTGGCTGACGGGGATCGTCAGGCGCAGCGGAGGCAGGTCGAGCGCGGGATCACGCCACTGGCGCGGGCCTTCGTCGACGAAGCGGCGATCGTCGACATAGACGAGCACGTATTCGCGGCCATCCGGCTCGACGCGCGAGCGGCGGATCACGTCGCCGTAGCGGTTGCGGACGGTGATGATCTCGACGCCGTTCGGACGAACGATGACCTCACGGGTGCGGCCGCGCGGCAGCTCCTCGTAGTAGACCTCGTCGGCCTGCCAGGCGAGACGCTCGCGGTCGTCGCTCTGAATGATCGTGGTGTTGTTGAAGTTCACGATGAAGCGGTTGTTGATCTCGCGAACGACTTCGGCACCCTCGCGGCGGGATTCACGCAGATCGGGACGTGCGTCCAGACGGCGGCCTTCCTCGGCGCGCAGAGGCTGAATCTCGATCGGCTGTTCGAGAACCTGCGCCTCGGCGTCGGTCGTCGGGGCCGGTGCAGGCGGCGTTTCGGGTGCAGCCTGCTGTTCGGCCGGAGCGGCACCCTCGGCGGGCGCGGCCTGACCTTCGGCGGGAGCTGCCGCCGGCTCGACCTTCTGCGAATCGAGGATCGGCGCGAGATCGTCGGTCTCTTCGATCGCCTGCTCGGGCGGGATGATCTGCAGGGCCTCGCCGGCTTCCGCGGGCTGTTCCACGGCGCCTTCGACTTCGGCCTCGCCTTCGACGGCGGCGCCGCCTTCGGCAGGAGCCGCACCTTCTGCGGGAGCCGCGCCTTCGGCAGGGGCTTCCTCGGCCGGGGCCGCGTCAGCAGGAGCCTCTGCCGGAGCAGGCGCTTCCTCGGCGGCGGGAGCCTCCGCGGGAGCCTCTTCGGCAGCCGGCGCTTCGGCCGGAGCCTCTTCGGCGGCCGGTGCTTCCTCAGCCGCAGGTGCTTCCTCGGCAGCAGGCTCTTCAGCCGGTGCTTCTTCGGCGGCCGGCTCTTCAGCGGGCGCTTCTTCAGCCGCAGGCGCTTCCTCGGCAGCCGGCTCTTCAGCAGGGGCTTCTTCGGCTGCCGGAGCCTCTACGGGCGCCTCTTCGGCAGCAGGTTCTTCGGCCGGGGCTTCCTCGGCGGCAGGTTCTTCAGCAGGTGCCTCTTCAGCCGCAGGCGCTTCTTCGGCGGCGGGCTCCTCGGCCGGAGCTTCCTCGGCAGCGGGCTCTTCAGCCGGCGCTTCCTCAGCCGCAGGCTCCTCGGCGGGCGCCTCTTCGGCGGGCGCTTCTTCCTCTACGGGTGCCTCTTCAGCGGCATCCTGAGCTTCCTGCGCTTCACGCTGCAGGCGCTGCTCTTCCGTCTCTTCTGTCGCCTGGGCGAGGATGACCGGCGCATTGAGCTGCCCATCCTTCTGCAAGGCGTCGAAATCCGTTCGCGCGCCGGCAAGCGGTGCCGCGCCGAGCTGAGCGGTAGCCATGATCAGCCCGAGGGCTGTCCCGGCCAGTATCCGCGACTGTCTCTTCATTAGAGTGTGCTCCTGAATATAGGTCCCAACCCGGCTTCAACAGAAAGACCAGCTTTTTGTTCCGGTTTGGCGGGAAAACAGGCCGTCGGAAGGCCATTTGGCGGCAATGCGGCGGCAAATCGATCGAGATCGCGGACGATCCCGCTTGACCGCGAAAGGGCGCGGGTCCAAATCGGCGCGATGTCCGAACCCTTCTGGAAAACCAAGACGCTCGAGGCGATGACCACGCCGGAATGGGAAGCGCTGTGCGATGGCTGCGGCAAGTGCTGCCTGTCGAAGCTGGAGGAAGAGGACACCGGCGACATCTACTGGACGAGCATCGGCTGCCGCCTGTTCGACGCCGGCCAGTGCCGCTGCTCCGACTATCCCGGACGGCTGGCCAAGGTGCCCGACTGTGTGAAGCTGACGCCGGAAAAGGTGCGCACGCTGCCCTGGCTGCCCTCGACCTGCGCCTACCGGCTGGTCGCGAATGGCGAGGATTTGAAATGGTGGCACCACCTCGTCTCGGGCTCGCGCGAGACCGTGCACGAGGCCGGCATCTCGGTGCGCGGCAAGGTGACCGCGCTCGAAACCGACATGGAAAGCGTCGACGACTATTTCGACCACATGCTGGACGAGGAGCCATGAGGCGCTTGCCTGAACCACGGCGCGCGGCCTATCCGCGTTGCGTCCAGATCGAACGAAGGAACCACCGATGAGCCAGACCGAAGCCAAAGTCCTGATCGAGCGCTATCTCGAGGCCTTCAATGCCGGCGACAGCGAGGCGATGCTCGACTGTCTCGACGAGGACGTGGCGCACGACATCAACGAGGGCGGCCGCGAGATCGGCAAGGACAAGTTCAAGTGGTTCCTCGGCATGATGGGCCGCCACTACAGGGAAGAGCTGGCCGACATCGTCATCATGACCAACGAGACCGGCAGCCGCGGGGCGGCCGAGTTCACCGTGCACGGCGAATATCTCGCCACCGCAGAGGGCCTGCCGGAGGCCAACGGACAGCGCTATTCGGTGCCGGGCGCGATCCTGTTCGAAATCGATGGCGGGCGCATCTCGCGCGTGACGACCTATTACAACCTCAAGGCCTGGATCGCGGCGGTCTCGAAAGACTAGAGAGCGACATGAACCGTGCATGAATGACGGGTTTTGAACGTGTTCAGCATGGCTGCGTCATTCTCTCCCCAATCGCCGCGAGCGAGACGAGATGCCCTGATCCGCATCTGCCACGAGGAGAGACACGATGTTCAAGTTCGCAAAGATGGCGGCCCTTTCCGCCCTGATCGGCCTCGGTGCGCTGGCCGCCGCGCCGGCCCAGGCCAACGCAACCAGCCTGCAGTTCCACGGCAATGCCGGCACGGTCACCGTCCAGTGGGGCGGCGGCTACCATCGCGGCGACCGCTGGGACCGCGGCGGGCGGCGCCACCACCGCCAGGCCTGCACGCCCGGCCAGGCCGTCCACAAGGCCGCCCGGATGGGCCTGCGCAATCCGCGCGTGGTCAATGCCAACCGCAACGTGATCCGCGTTGCCGGACGGGCCTGGCGCCATGGCCGCACGGCGATCGTCTTCGCCCGCGCGCCGAACTGCCCGGTCATTCGATAAAACCGCGAGACTGATCCGCGGAAGACGAAAGGCGCCGGACCCAGGCTGGTCCGGCGCCTTTCGCACGTTCGGGCCTATTCGGTGTCGTTGGCCTCCAGCCAGGCCTCGAGCTGCGCGATCTCGCGCTCCTGCGCCTCGATGATCTCCTCGGCGAGCCTGGTCATCTCGGGGTCGTCGCCTTCGTCCAACTGGATGCGCGCCATGTCGATCGCCGCCTGGTGATGCGGGATCATGCCGCGCGCAAAGTCGATGTCGGCATCGCCGGAATATTCCATCGCGGCCATGTCCTCGTGCATCGTGTCCATCGCGGCGCGGTAGGCGGCGGTCGACGGGCTTTCGTCGGCGGCTGCGCCCTGACTCATATGTCCGTCATGCGACATCTGCGCCGAGGCGGGGACGGCGGCCAGAGCCAGAAGGGCCGTGACGGCAAGGATCGTGGGCGATTTCATCGGTCGGGTCTCCTGTATGCGTTCGATTTTCCAAGGATAGGGCTTCCACCAACTGGAAACTCAAACGATTTTTGCAATGCGGCATTAACTGCGTCCCTCAACCCGCCCTTCAGAAAAGCAAACTAAGAATAAATCCATTCAGGCAGCATGGGCGTTGAGGGAGCGAAAGGTGATCGGCCTTCTCAAATCATTTCTGCAGGATCGCGACGGCAACTACGCGATGATGCTGGGCGTCCTGATCGTCCCGCTCGTCGGCGCGGTCGGGCTGACGGTCGACTACACGAATGCGATGAACGTGCGCTCGTCGCTGCAGAACGCGGCGGATTCGGCCGTGCTGTCGCTGGCGCGCGCCCATTACGGCACGCTCAGCGAAGCGGACGCGTACCAGATCGCCACCGACATGCTGGACGTCAATTTCGTCGATTCCTACAAGAACCTGACGGTCGACAGGGACGGAAACGAGTGGCGCCTCAGCGTCACCGCCGTCGCCGACAACCCGTTCGCGATGTTCAAGGCCGGCAACACGATCGAGATGGAGATCGAATCGCGCGCGGCCTTCAGCGACATGAGCTACGAGATCGCGCTGGTGCTCGACACGACCGGCTCGATGGAGGGCGCCAAGCTCGCCAACCTGAAATCGGCGGCGACGACCATGGTCCAGACCATGACGCGCGACCTGACCGATACGAGCAAGATCAAGTTCTCGCTGGTGCCGTTCTCCACCTTCGTCAATGTCGGGCCGCAGCACGCGCCGACCTTCAACGCCAACGGCACGCTGCAGACCGCCGGGGCGAGCTGGCTCGACACATGGGGCCGCAACCCGGTGGCGAATGGCGACCTGCCGACCGGCGTCAGCCGCTTCCAGCTCTACCATTTGATGGGCAAGACCTGGCCGGGCTGCGTGGAGACGCGCGATCCCTACAATTCCACCGCCTACGACACGACGCTGGCGCCGATCAGCAGCGATCCGCGCAGCCTGTTCGTGCCGACCTTCCACATCGACGACAGCGACAGCTACAGCGCGCGGCCGAACAACTGGCTGAACGATTCGCGCTATGCCGTTTCGGTCGGCAACAACGCTTCGTCGACGGCGAAGCGGCTGGCGGTCTACGGCGTTCCTTATTCCAGCGGGCAGGTCGGCGACCGCTCGACATGGCGCAAGCCGACAATCAGCGACAGCGCCTCGCGCTACTATTCCAACTATTCGGAGCCGATGGGGCCGGGGTTCTTCTGCGACAGCCAGCCGATCGTGCCGCTGACGACCGACTACAACCAGATCCTCGACGCGATCGACGGGCTGAAGGCGCTCGGCAACACCAACATCTTCGAGGGCATGATGTGGGGCTGGCGCACGCTCGACGACGCCGTGCCCTTCACCGAGGGCCGCCCGCGCAACGCGCGCAACAACGAGAAGATCGTCATCCTTTTGACCGACGGCAACAATGCCTGGAACCGGATGAGCAACATCCGCTACTCGTCCTATTCGAGCTTCGGCTTCCTCGCCGACCAGAGGCTGGTGGCGCGCAACAGCAACGATTCCACCATCATGTCGGCGATGGACGCCAAGACGCTCGCCGGCTGCACCAACGCCAAGGCGGACGACATCACCATCTACACGATCCGCCTCGAACTGCAGGATTCGAACTCGGCCGACCTGATGCGCGACTGCGCGACGGACCGCGAATACTTCTTCGACGTGCCCGATTCCTCGACGCTGCAATCGACCTTCGAAGAGATCCGGCATCGCATCAACCGGGTGCGCATCACATCATAAATGCGCGGCGATCACCGTGAGGAATGCCGAGCCGTAGCGGTCGAGCTTGGCTTCGCCGACGCCGGGCACATCCGCCATTTCGTCGCGCGATCGCGGCCGAGCCGAGGCGAGCTCGATCAGCGTCTTGTCGTGGAAGATCACATAGGGCGGCACGTTCTGCGCGCGGGCCATTTCCGTACGCTTCTGCCTCAGCGCCTGGAAGAGGTCGTTGTCGGCAGGCGGAATCGCGGCCGGCGTCGCACCGCGGGCGACCTTCTCGCGCCGCGCGCGGGGCGGGGCGGGCGTGCGCAGCATCAGCACCGGCCGGTCGCGCAGAAAGTCGCGGCCGGCAGGCGCGATCGACAGGCCGCCATGGCCGGCGAGATCGACGCTGACGAGCCGCAGCGCGATCATCTGGCGCAGGATGGCGCGCCACGACCGGTTGTCGTGCTCCTTGCCGATGCCGAAGGTCGAGAGGCGGTCGTGGCCGAACTGGGCGATGCGCTCGTTCTCAACCCCGAGCAGAACGTCGACGACATAGGCCTGGCCGAAGCGTTCGCCGGTGCGGTAGATGCAGGACAGGGCCTTCAGCACGGCGGTGGTGCCGTCGAAGAGTTTCGGCGGCGCGGCGCAGGTGTCGCAATTGCCGCACGGCGCGCAATGGTCGCCGAAATAGGACAACAGCACCTGCCGGCGGCAGCTTGCCGTCTCGGCGAGCCCCAGGAGCGCGTCGAGGTTCTGGCGCTCCGTGCGCTTGCGCTGGTCGGGCGCGTCCGATTCCTCGATGAAGCGGCTGCGCAGCGCGATGTCCTCGGAGCCGTAGAGCATCAGCGTATCCGACGGCAGGCCGTCGCGGCCGGCGCGGCCGGTTTCCTGGTAGTAGGCCTCGATGCTGCCGGGCAGATCGAAATGGGCAACGAAGCGCACGTCCGGCTTGTCGATGCCCATGCCGAAGGCGATGGTGGCGACCATGACGACCGCCTCGCCGTGCTGGAAGCGCATCTGGTTGGCCTCGCGCGCGGCCTTGTCCATGCCGCCGTGATAGGCGAGCGCGTCGTAGCCCTGGTCGCGCAGCCAGGCGGCGGTCTCCTCCGTCTTGCGCTTCGACAGGCAGTAGACGATGCCGCTGTCGCCTTCGTGGCGCTTCAGGAATTCCTTCAACTGCGCGCGCGGATTGTCCTTTTCCTCGATGGCGTAGCGGATGTTGGGACGGTCGAAGCCGGCGATGAAGGCGTCGGCTTCGGCGATCTCGAGATGGGAGAGGATTTCCGCGCGGGTCGGCTCGTCGGCCGTCGCCGTCAGCGCCATGCGCGGCGTGCCGGGGAACTGGCCCACGAGCGCATCGAGCTGGCGATAGGAGGGGCGGAAATCGTGCCCCCATTGCGACAGGCAGTGCGCCTCGTCGACGGCGACCAGCGACAGCTTCGCCCGGCCAAGCTGCTCCAGCACCTCGCGGCGCAGCAGCGTTTCGGGCGCGACGTAGAGGAGATCGATTTCGCCGGCGTGGATGTCGCGCCACAGCGCGCGCCGCTCGTCGGGCGGCAGGTCCGAATTGAGCGCCGCCGCCCTGACGCCCGCCTGCCGCAGTGCCGCGACCTGATCGGCCATCAGCGCCAGAAGCGGCGAGACGACGAGCCCCATGCCGGGCCGGACGATGGCGGGAATCTGGTAGCAGAGCGACTTTCCGCCGCCGGTCGGCATCAACACGAAGGCGTTGTTGCCGGCGATGACATGATCGACGATCCGCGCCTGCGGCCCGCGAAACGCATCGTAGCCATAGACGGTCTTGAGGATTTCGAGGGCGGTGGCGGTCATGGGAATCTGGATGGCGAATCGGAAAGGGGACCGTCATAGCAGAGTCGGGATGGATGGTGGGCCCGGAGGGACTCGAACCCCCAACCAAGCGGTTATGAGCCGCCGGCTCTAACCATTGAGCTACAGGCCCCACACGGGTGTTGGCATTAGTGGCTTTTGGCCCCCCGCACAAGCTTTGCGGCGCCGCAATGCGCCCATAATCGCCGCCTACGCCTTAAGGCTCGATCCGCATTTTCGGGAGTTCTCCATGCGCCTTCTCGTTTCGACCGCCATCCTCGCGCTCGCCCTGCCGCTCGCCGCCCAGGCGCAGGAGGAACGGCCCTTTCCCAAGATCGTCGTTTCCGGCATGGGCGAGGCGGCCGTCGCGCCCGACATGGCGATCGTCAATCTGGCCGTGCTGCGCGAGGCGGAGACGGCGCGGGCGGCGCTGGACGACAACAACAAGGCGATGGCCGATGTGATCGCGGCGATGAAGGAGGCGGGGATCGCGGCGCGCGACCTTCAGACCGCCGGGCTCTCGATCAGCCCGCGCTACGTCTACCCCGAGAACAATGACGGCTCGGAGCAGCCGCGCATCGTCGCCTATCAGGTGACCAACAATCTGACGATCCGCATCCGCGACATCGACAAGGTGGGCGAAATCCTCGATCAGTCGGTGACGCTGGGCGTCAACCAGGGCGGGTCGATCTCCTTCGTCAATGACGATCCTTCCGCCGCGACCGCCGAGGCGCGGCGCAAGGCCGTCGAGGACGCGATGGGCCGCGCGCAGACGCTGGCCGAGGCGGCCGGCGTGACGCTCGGCGACGTCATCGAGATGTCCGAGCGAAGCGCGCCGCCGCCGATGCCGATGCAGGAGCGCGCGATGATGCGCATGGCGGCAGCGGACGCGGGCGGCTCGGTTCCCGTCGAGACCGGCGAGAACAGCTATGTCGTCCATGTCGACGTGACGTTCGCCATCGACGGCGCCGACACGCCCGAATAGGGCGCGTCAGCTTAGATTGAGTCAGCTTTCCGGGCGCGGATCGATCGGCTCGACCGTGCCGAGATCGAGATGGCGCTCGAGCGCGGCGGCGCCGGCAAGGAGCCGCGCCTCGCCGCGCGGGCGCGCCGCGATCTGCAGGCCGACCGGCAGGCCCTCGCGGGTGAAGCCGCAGGGCAGCGACAGAGCGGGGCCGGTGGTCAGCGTGACGGCGAAGGCGATGGTCAGCCAGTCGATATAGGTGTCGAACTTCACGCCGGCGCATTCGGTGACGTAGCGGTTCTCGACCGGGAAGGGCGAGACGATGGTCGCGGGCGTCAAGAGCAGGTCGTATTCCTCATAGAAGGCGAGGGCGCGGGCGATGATGCCGGCGCGGCGCGTCTCGGCCTTGGCGACGTCGCCGACGGTGAGCGCCAGGCCCTTCTCGATGTTCCAGACGACTTCCGGCTTCAAAAGATCGCGATGCGTTTCGAGCTTGGCGGCGTGGCCGGTGGCGAAGCTGACGGCGCGCAGCGTCTGGAAGGTCTCGCGGGCGTCGGAAAGATCGGGATGGGCGTCGGTGACCTCGACGCCGAGTTGGGTGAAGCGATAGGCGGCGGCGCGGCAGATGTCCGCCACTTCCGGGTCGACCGGGGTGATGCCGCCGAGATCGGCGGAGAAGGCGACGCGCTTCGGTAGGGCCCGGCTTTGCGCCGCCTTGCGGTAGCTGGTGCCGTCGCGGGGCAGCGAGATGGGGCTCGCGGGATGTTCGCCGGTCATGGCGTCGAGGAGAAGCGCGACGTCCTCGACGGTGCGGGCCATCGGGCCTTCGACCGAGAGGATGTCGTCGACGAGCATGCCCGCATCGGCGGCGACGCGGCCGGGCGAGGGGCGCAGGCCGACGATGCCGTTGAAGGAGGCGGGGTTGCGCAGCGAGCCGCCGAGGTCCGAGCCCTGCGCCAGCCACGCCATGCCGGTGGCGAGCGCGACGGCCGAGCCGCCCGACGAGCCGGCGGCAGAGCGGGAAGTGTTCCACGGATTGAGCGTCGCGCCGAAGACGTCGTTGAAGGTGTTGGCGCCGGCGCCGAATTCGGGCGTCGCGGTCTTGGCGTAGACGATGGCGCCTTCGTCCTCCAGATGCGCGACCATGATGTCGGAGCGGGCGGGGACGTGGTTCTCGAAGATGCGCGAGCCGTAGGTCGTGCGCACGCCCTCGACCTCGGTCAGGTCCTTGATGGCGACGGGCGCGCCGGCGAGGAGGCCGCGCTCGGCAACGGGGCGTTTGGCCAGTGCATCGGCATCGGCGCGGGCGCGGTCGAAGGCGAGGGTGGGCAGCGCGTTGACGGCGGGATCGACGGCGGCGATCCGCTCCTCCAGCGCGTCGAGCAACTGGCGCGGCGACCATTTCTCGGCGCGCAGCCCGTCGACGATTTCACAGGCGGATTTTCGGATCAGTTCTGACGTCATTCTGGTGCCTCCCGGAATTGCCGTTCCGTGATAGCGGGGTGACGCAAGCGGTCCAAGGGCCAGACGGCAAAAAAGCCCGGCGAAACCGCCGGGCCAGACCGTTCTTCCGATTCGGATCAGGCGAAGCGGACGGCCGCTTGCGCGCGCGTCGCGGAGGGCGCGACGAAGGCCTCGGCGAGTTCGAGGTCGTCATTCGCGATGAGGCGCTTCGGGTCGTCGCCGACGGCGTGGATGACTTCGGGAGGAAGCGCATCGGCGGCGATCGCCGAATCCCAGGCGTTGCGGGCCTCGCGCTCTGCGCGGATCAATGCGGAGAGGGCGAGGATGAGCCGGTCACGATGGTCCATGAGTAAGCTAGCCTATGTCTTCTTGTGATCGTCTTTTTGGGGTCGGCCCTTTGGACGGGCGAACGGAAACGCGACGGGGCGCTGCGGGTTCCGGCCGACGGTGCTTCCTGTGAGGAACCTTGTCGGCATCCGGCGCATTCTGCGGGACCGACCAGGAGCTTCTTCCGTGCTCGACACCGCCGCCAAGACCAACGCGCCCGACGAAAGCGACCTGCCGATCGCGCTGCGAAGGCCCGACGATCTTTCCTATGTCAGCGATGCGGAACCGGGCATCAGGCGCAAGCGGTCCGGCAAGGGGTTTTCATTCCTGACGCCGGAAGGCGCGAAGCTGACGGACAAGAGCGAGATCGCGCGGATCAAGGCGCTGGTCATTCCGCCGGCCTGGACGGATGTTTGGATCTCTCCCGATCCGCTCGGCCACATCCAGGCGACGGGGCGCGACGTGAAGGGACGCAAGCAGTATCGCTACCATGCGCGCTGGGGCGAATATCGCGACGACGTGAAGTATCAGAGTCTCGTCGATTTCGCGTCGGCGCTGCCGCGACTGCGCGACCAGATGGAGGCGGACCTGCGCAAGCGCGGGCTGCCGCGCGAGAAGGTGCTGGCCTCGATCGTCTGGCTGCTCGACAACACGATGATCCGCGTTGGCAACCCCGCCTATGCGCGGGAGAACAAGAGCTTCGGCCTGACCACGCTGCGCGCGCGCCATGTCGAGGTGGAGGGGTCCAAGCTGCGCTTCGCCTTCAAGGGCAAGTCGGGCAAGGAGTGGAATTTGAAGCTCGTCGACAAGCGCATGGCGCGGATCATGAAGGACATCCTCGACCTGCCCGGCCAGCACCTCTTCCAGTATCGCGACGAGGAGGGCGAGCGGCGCATGGTGCGCTCGCAGGACGTCAACGCGTACATCCGCGAGGCGACCGGCGAGGAGTTTTCCTCCAAGCACTTCCGCACCTGGGGCGGGACGACGAGCGCGGCGGCGCTGTTCTCGACCGTCGACCTGCCCGAGACCAAGACCGAGACGGCGCGGGTGCTCAACGGGCTGATCGACAAGGTGGCGGCGCGGCTCGGCAACACGCGCGCGGTCTGCCGGCGCTGCTATATCCATCCGCGCGTGGTGGATTCGTGGTCGGAGGGGCGGCTTGTGGAAGAACTGGCGGAGGCGCGCAAGCGCTATCGCAAACCGATCGACGGGCTGGACGAGGAAGAGGCCTTGGTGCTGCGCTGGCTTTCCACGGACGCTCCTGCCTGAGCGCAGCGCTCAGTGCTGGGCGGGGCGGCCGATGGGCAGGTCGATGGTCAGGCGGGTGCCGCCGACGCCGTCGCCATAGACGATGGACGTGTTGAGGCTTGTCGCCATCGCCTTGACGATCCGCGAGCCGAGGCCGGTGCCCTTGGGCTGGCCTTCGCCGTTCCAGCCGATGCCGTCATCCTCGACGCGCAGGACGGCGGAATCGGTGCCGGCGCGGCGGATGTAGACGCGGACCTCGCCCTCCGAATCGCCGGGATAGGCGTATTTGTAGGCGTTGGTCACGAGTTCGGTGACGATCATGCCGATCGAGACGGCCTTGTCGGTGGGAACCGTAAGCGGTTCGAGGTCGGCGCGGATGCGCGAGGCGTGGCCGGCGGCCTTCATCGAGGTGTCGAGTTCGGCGATCAGCGTCGAGATGTAGGCGTCGAGATCGACCATGGTCACGTCGTCGGACGTGTAAAGCCGGCGGTGGAGGCCGGCGATGGCGGAGATGCGGGCTTGTGTCTCTGAGAGCGCGTCCTTCGCCTTCGGCTCGGCGACGGCGGAGGCCTGCATGCGCACCAGCGCGGCGACGAGGGCGAGCGAATTGGCGACGCGGTGGTTGACCTCGGCGAGCAGGATTTCGGCGCGGTCGCGCGCGTCGCGCACGTCCTGTTCGGCGCGTTCCTTCTCGCGCTGCAGCCGCGCCTTTTCGATCGCCTGATCGATCGCGCTGGACAGGAGGACGAAGAACTCGTCGCCGACGCTCTTCAGGACGTAGTCCGCCGCGCCGGCCTTCAGCGCCTCGACCGCGACGGTCGCTTCGGACGAGCCGGTGACGTAGACGACGGGCGGGGCGACGGGGCGCTTCTTCAGCGCCGCCAGCATGTCGAGACCGGTTCCGGATGCGAGATAATGGTCGAGCACCACCACGTCGATCGGCTGCGCGTCGATCTGCGCCAGGCCATCGGCTATGTCGCCGCAATGGTCGACGGCGAAGCCCTGGCGCTCGAGGCGCTTCTGGACCAGACGCGCGAGCGCCGGATCGTCGTCGACATAGAGGACGCGGACGGATTCGGTCATCTCGATCAGGCGGTCTCGGGAACCTGCATCACCGAGAAGAACAGGCCGAGCTGGCGGATCGCGTTGGCGAACCCGTCATAGTCGACCGGCTTGGTGATATAGACATTGGCGCCGAGATCGTAGCAGCGCTGGATTTCGCGCTGGTCGTCCGTCGTGGTCAGCACGACGACCGGCGAGCGGCGCGTGTGCGTGTTGTTCTTGATCTTTTCGAGGATGTCGACGCCCGTCATGTCGGGCAGGTTGAGGTCCAGCAGGATCAGGAGCTGGCGGCGCGCGCTGTCCTCGCCCGAGCCATCGGCCCCGAACAGATAGTTCAGCGCGGACGTGCCGTCGGTGAACGGGATGATCTGGTTGCTGACGCCGGCGCGGCGGATGTTCTTCTCGATGAGGCGCGCATGGCCTTCATCGTCCTCGATCATGATGATCGTTACTGGCTGTCCGTCGGTCAACTCATGCACTCCTTTGAACCGTGGGTAGTTTTTCCGGCAGCGTCACCCGGAACGTAGTTCCGCGTCCGAACTCGGACTCAAGGGTGATATCGCCGCCAAGGTTCCGAACAAGCGTGCGGACATGGGCGAGGCCGATGCCTTCGCCGGGCTTGTCCTGCGTGCCGGAACGGCGGAAAAGATCGAAAACGCGCTGATGATCCTGATCGGCGATGCCGCGGCCATTGTCCTTGACGTCGATGACGATCTGGCGGCCGTTCATCTTGCGGGCCGACACGTCGATCTCGATCGGCCGGTCCGGCGCGCGGTACTTCACGGCATTGTCGAGAAGGTTGCCTACGATCTGCTCGAGCGACAGCCTGTCGGACAGGATCGGCGGGACGGCGACGTCGATCTCGATGCGGCCCTCGCTGTCGGCGACCTGGTGCTGGACCGTGTTGGCGTTGGATTCGATCAGTTCCTTCAGGTCGATCCGCTCCGGCTTCAGGGGGCGGCGGCCGTCGCGCGAGATCTTCAGAATGGCGTTGATCAGCGCGTCCATCTTGCGCGTGGAGGAGCGGATGAAGCCGATCGCCTCGGGAAGGTCTTCCGATGCGGCGAGGCGGGCATCCTTGACCTCCTGCTCGGAGAGCGGCTCGCCGTCGGCCAGCACGTAGGTCTGGATGGTCTTCATCGTGGCGTCGAGTTCGCTCGTAAAGCCCATGATGTTGACCAGCGGCGCGCGCAGGTCGTGCGTGACGATATAGGCGAAGCGCTGCACTTCCTCGTTCGCGCGGACGAGGTCTTCGGTGCGCTCGGCGATGCGCGCTTCAAGGCCCGTATTGAGTTCGCGGACGACCTCGCGGGCGGCCATGAGCTCGCGGGTGTAGCGGAGCGCCATCCAGACCGCGGCGCCGACCACCGCCAGGATGACGAGTGCGCCGAGGAAGGTGGTCAGGCGCAGCCAGGTCGCCGTTTCGCGCTGGCGTTCGGCGCCGGCGTCGAGCCGTTCGTCGGCCGCGCGGACGATGGCGGCGAAGAGTTCGCGCGCCTCGTCCATGATCTGCTTGCCGCGATCCGTGCGCACGATCTCGACGGCGGCCGCGACATTGCCCTGCCGCACCAGTTCGATCGTCTCGTCGATCTCGGCGACCTTGAGGTTGATGCCCTGGAGCAGGCGTTCCATCGGCTCGGTCGCCTGCGGATAGGGCAGGAGGATGGTGCGCAGTAGTTCGTAGCGCGCCATGACCGTGCCGCGCGCTTCCGCATAGGGTTCGAGGTAGCGCTCTTCCTCGGTCAGGATGAAGCCGCGCTGGCTGGTCTCGATATCCTGCAGCGCCCCGCGCAGATCGACCGTCGCCGAGCGCGCACGGCGGGCCTCGAGAACTTCTTCGAAATGCGCTTGCGTCTGCGCGACGAGCCAGATCGACGTGCCGACGATGGCCACCAGCGCGAGCACGCCGATGAGCAGCAGGATCGCGGTCGTCCTGACGAAATTTTTATTTGCAATCGGCATTCAGTTTATCGGCTCGGCGTCCCACCCCGAGCAATGGCGCATCATATGACGAAACGCTACTAGATTTTTTATAGGCGGGCTCCAAGGCCCAAGAAAAACGCCCGCCGGCTGAACCGGCGGGCGTCTCGTTCAATCATTTGACAGCGATCAGTCGGCTGCGTCGGTCGTCACGTCCACATCCGGGACGTCCACGTCCGGCACGTCGACGTCCGGCGTGTCGATGGTCACGTTGACGTCGTCGGCACCGCCGCCACCGCCATTGAAGCCGCCGAGCAGCCAGACGCCGCCGATGATGACGACGACCGCGAGCACCAGAGCCACGGCCCAGCCGCCGCCTCCGCCACCGCCGCCGCGACCCGTGTTGATAATCGTCGGTCCACGATCGGACATGGATGTTCCTCTCTCTCAACTCTGCTGCGCGATCCGCCATGGATCAGTTAAGTGGCGGATGCGATGTTCCATTTCGCGGTGCAATAATGTGCGGCCCCGCAATTTGGTTCCTGCTAATTGAGCGATTGGTGAGGCTATTTGTCTTGATCGTCGGCGCGCGCCATCTCCTCGGGGTTGTCGGTGGTCGGCGCGGCGATCTTGACGTCCGGCTTCTGCCTGCGCCGCCTGCGCGTCTTCGACGTGAGAAGCGCATCGGCCTGGCCGTCGACGCCAACATGATAGGTGACCTGTGGGAACGGAATCTCGATGCCGCGGCGTTCGAAGGCCTCCTTGATCAGCTCGTTGTATTTGCGGCCGATGCCGTATTGCGAGCCGGGCAGGGTCTTGATGCGGGCGCGCACATTGATCGCGGAATCGCCGAAGAGCGTGACGCCCTGGATGTCGAGCGGCTCCAGGATCGCGGTCTTCGCGTCCGTTTCCATCAGCCTGTCGAAGGCGTCCTGCATCGCCCCCTTCACCTCCGAGATGTCGCTGTCATATGCGACGCCGATCTCGGCCACGTGGTACGAGAAGCCCTTCATCGAGTTCGACACCATGTCGACCGAGGAGAACGGGATCAGGTGCAGCGTGCCGTCCAGCGAACGGATCGAGACGGAGCGGATCGTCAGCTTCTCGACGACGCCGGACGTGGCGCCGACCGTGACGACGTCGCCCTCGTTCATGATGTTCTCGAGCTGGATGAAGATGCCGGTGATGATGTCCTGCACGAATTTCTGCGCGCCGAAGCCGATGGCAAGGCCGAGCACGCCGGCGCCGGCCAGGAGCGGGGCGATGTTGATGCCGATCTGCGCCAGCGCGAGCATGACGATGAAGATGGCGAGCGCGATGGTGAAGGCGTTGCGGAAGAGCGAGAGCAGCGTCTTCTCGCGCGCGGTCGGCACCGTGCCGAAATTGGGATTGAGGCGGTATTCCACCCAGGACGACATCGCCAGATAGATGAGAAAGCCGACGAGCAGGATGATCACCGCCGAGATGACCGAGCCGGTGACGCGCTGGCCGCCTTCGGTCGCGACCCAGCCGAGGAAGTCGACGAGGCCCCAGGCCTGCGCGATGGCGATGGCGACGCCGATGAGCGTGACCGTGCGCACCACCTGCATGACGCGCGGCACGAAGGCGTGGAGCCGGGTTTCGAGCAGCGGCAGGCGCTGCTTCAGGTCGTCCGGCAGGCGCACGCCGACATGGATGAAGCGCGAGATGAAGGTGATGATGACGACGCCGACGACGACGGCGATGATCGACTGGACCGTCGCGCCGAGCATGAAGGGCAGGGCTTCGGCCGGATTGGCGAGCCAGACGACGAGGATCGCCACCAGATAGGCGATGGCGATGATGTGCCAGTAGGCGCCGAGGAAGGCGAGCGACTTCGACAGGGCGTCGTGACGGCCGTTGTTGGCGCGCCAGGTCATGGCGTTGCGAACGGTGGCCTTGTTCTGGAGGACGATCAGGATGCCGATGACGACGGCCGTCAGCATGGCGAGGACGCGCAGCGCCTGCGCGGCGGTCGGGCTGACGACGTCGGCGAGGACCGGGGCGAAGAACATGAAGGAATAGCCGAGGAGGCCGACGATCCTTGCCGCCCAGAAATACCAGTAGGCCGCCGTCGTGTCGCCCATGGGGAGCGGGCGCAGGGCGGGGCCGTGCGGCTCGAAGATGGCGCGCAGGACGACCTTGGTCAACTCGACGGCGAGGAAGGCGTTGAGCAGGAGCGTCTGGTTGATGCCCATGCGGCCGACCGGGCCGGCGAGGAAATAGAGCGAGATCGCGTAGCCGATCGCCCAGGCCGCGGCGACGGCGGCGACATCGACGGCGGCGGCGCCGACGATGCCCATGATGCGCGCGATCCAGCCGCGCCCGGCAATGCGGTTCGAGATGGTCTTCTGGCCCTGGCCGGCGACGGCGCGCAGGACGAAATAGCTGGCGAAGAGCGCGACGGCGAGGATCGCGACGCTGGTCGCGGTGCGCGTGAGTTCGCCATAGTCGCGGGTGGTGGAGGCCGAGAAGACCGCGCCGACATCGGAGCCGAGCTCGACCACCGTGCTGACCGTCGTCGACACGCCTTCGGCGATGTCGCGGGTGTATTCGGCGACCTGGCGCGCGATGGTGGGATCGGCCGTGCCTTCGGCCGCCTGCGCCTCGGCTTCCGCCGCGCCGTCCGTGCCGCCGGCCGCACGCAGGCGTTCGATCAGCTCGGTGCGGGTCGTCTCGTTTTCGAGCAGCCGGATGAGATCGTCGACGCTGGCCGCAGGGGCTTCTTGCGTCGCGGCCGGTTCGGACTGTGCAAAGAGCTGGGCGCCGGCGCCCCCGACAGAGAGAAAGAGGGCGAGGAAGACGCAGGCAAGGAATCGCATGAGATCAGGAGGTCTCGATGATCGGACGGCGGAGAGACCCTAAGCATGGCGGGGCAAATGTGGAGGTCAACCCCGCCGGGCAGATTTAGCGTGTCAGCCCTTCATGCCGCCCTGCGTCAGGCCGCCGACGACACGCTCCTGGAAGAGGGCGATGATGATCGAAATCGGCACGATGGCGACGACGAGCGCGGCCGAGATGATCGGCCAAGGAAACGAGAACTCGCCCTGGTAGAGCGTGATGCCGACGGGCAGCGTGCGGCTCGACACGCGCGAGGAGAGCGTCAGCGCCAGCAGAAACTCGTCCCACGCATTGACGAAGGCGAGGATGCCGGCGGTGAAGACGCCGGGGGCCGTCAGCGGGATGACGACATGCCAGAGCGCGCCGAGCCGCGAGCAGCCGTCGATCATCGCGGCGCTTTCGAGGTCCTTCGGGATGTCCTGGAAGAAGGAGATCAGCACCATGGTGCAGACCGGCATGGAGAGGACGGCATAGGGCAGCACCAGCGCCCACCAGGTGTTGAGCAGCCCGACCGTGCGCATGACCTGGAAGAGCGGCACCATCAGCGAGATCAGCGGGAACATCGCGATCGCCATCAGCACCGACAGGATGAGGCCGGGCGCGGGCAGGCGGAGGCGCACGAGCGCATAGGCGGCGAGCGCCGAGACGGTGACGCAGAGCAGCGTCGACAGCGTGGCGACGGCGACCGAGTTCCACATGAAGGTGAGAATCGGCTGGTCGGTGAAGACGCGGGTGTAGTTCTGGAAGGTCAGCGTGTCGGGCAGGATGGTGATCGGCAGGCGAAGGAGCTCGGCCTCGGTCTTGAGCGAGGTGAGCACGATCCAGATCGCCGGCACGAAGCCGTTGACGACGACGACGAGGCCGGCGAGCAGCACCATCACGCGCGGGCGGGGAAGGCGCATCATCTCACGCCTCCTGTCGCGGGTCGCGGCGGGTGTAGCGCAGATAGCCGGCGGTCATGACCAGCGAGACGACGAACATCAGCACCGCCAGCGCCGAGCCGTAGCCGAGGTCGAGGAAGTCGATCGTCGTCTTGTGGATGTACATGGCGAGCGTCTCGGTCGAATTGCCCGGCCCGCCATTCGTCATCGCATAGGGGATGTCGAAGGTCTGGATCGCGGTGATGGTGCGGAAGATCGCGGCGACGATGATGGCGGGCCGCAGCATCGGCAGGGTGATTTCGATGAATTGCTGCCATTTCGACGCGCCGTCGATCTCGGCCGCCTCGTAGAGAGATTTCGGGATCGTCTGCAGGCCGGCGAGCAGGATCAGCGCGACGAAGCTCGACGTCTTCCAGATGATGGCGATGCAGATGGCGACCGTGGCGAGGAAGGGATCGGTGAGCCAGGCGAGCTTGGGCAGGCCGACCCACATCAGGATGTTGTTGACGATGCCCTGGTTGAACTCGAAGAACCAGCGGAAGATCAGGCCGGCGAAGACCAGCGGCAGCGCCCAGGGCAGGAGCAGGCCGAGCCGCACCGGCCATTTGACCTTGAAAGGCTGGTTGGCGAGGAGGGCGAGGCCGAGGCCGACGACGATGGCGCCGGGCACCGTGACCGCGATGTAGATGACGGTGTTGAGCGTCGTTTCCCAAAAGCGCGGATCGGTCAGCGCCTCGCGGTAGTTGTCGAGCCCGACGAAGGGCGTGCCGAGCCAGGGTTCGGTCAGGCGCAATCGCTGCGTCGAAGTGACGAGGAGGCGGCCGATCGGGAAGAGCACGACGGCGAAGAGCAGCAGGAACGCCGGCAGGATCATCAGGAGGCCGAGGCGGCGCTCGGATTTTTCCAGGCGGGTGAGGGGGAGGGGTTTGGTGGTGGGTTTTGATTTGGTCGAGTCGAACGTCAGCACGAGGCGCCCCCCTCTGTCCTGCCGGACGCCCTGGCCCGAGCCACGGGTCTCGGCCCGTCCTTCGGACCCCCCGCGAGGGGGGAGATCACGCGGTGTCGGCGACGAGAATAATCTCCCCCCTTGCGGGGGAGATGGGCGGCAGCCCAGAGGGGGGCGTTCAAGCTCAAGCTATCAATCCCCCTACTGCATGACCTCGGAAAGCCCCTGTTCGATCGCCTCGAGCGACGCTGCGCCGTCCTGGGTGCCGGCGAGGAAGGCGTTCATGTTGGTGCGGATGACTTCCGAAACGCGCGGATAGGCCGGGCTGACGGGGCGCGAGCGGGCGGTTTCGACGACCGGCAGCGCGTCCTCGAACCACGGATTGGCCTCCAGCACCTCGGCGTCGGTGTAGACCTCGGGGAAGACCGGCATGTGCGAGGCGAGGATCGCCTGCTGCTTGGAGACTTCGGGGCTGGAGAGATACTTCACCAGTTCGACGGCTGCTTCCTTGTTCTCCGAAAAGGCCGAGACGGCGAGCTGCCAGCCGCCGATGCAGGTGGCCGGCGTGTCGGCGGTGAAGCCGGGCAGGGTGACGACGCCGACATTACCCTTGACCTGGCTGTCCTCGTCGTTCTGGACGCGGTTCCAGACATAGCCCCAGTTCATCGCGAAGATGGCGTTGCCGGCCTGGAAGTCCTGGCGAATGCGGTCGGTCGGGATTTCGGCGATGTTCGGCGGCAGGACGCCGGATTCCTTATAGTCGCCCCACAGCTCGAAGGGACGTGCGGCCTCATCGGCCGACAGCGTGATCGCGCCGCCTTCGCCGCCGAGTTCGCCGCCCGCCCCCCAATAGGGGACGAGATAGGTGCAGACCGTGCCCTCGATCGGCGCGCCGGCGGTCAGGAAGCCGGCGAGGTTCGGGTTGCCCTCGGCTTCCTTGATCTTGAGCGCGGCGGCCTTCAGCTCGTCCCAGGTCTTCGGCGGCTCGACGCCGTGCTTTTCGAGGAGGTCGGTGCGGTAGTAGAGGAACTGCGAGTCGGCGAAATAGGGCAGCGCCATGACCGCGCCGTCGACGACGTTGGCCTCGCGATAGGCGGGCAAATAGCGGTCCATGATCGCGTCGCGCTCGTCGCCGAGATATTCATCGAGCGGCTCGGCCCAGCCGGCCGCGGCCCACTGCGCGGGGCGGATGACGTCGATCAGTACGACGTCGAGCGTCGAATCCTGCGAGGCGAGGACGGTATTCAAATATTGCTGCTGCTGCTCGGACGTCGCGCCGCCGACCTCGATCTCGACCTTCACGTCGGGATTCTGCTCCTGATAGGCGTCGAGGATCTGGCGCATCACGTCCGGCCGCTGCTGGCCGCCGGTGAAGATGCGCAGTTCGGTCTGCGCGAAGGCCGAGCCGGCCGACAAGGTCATGATCGCGGCGAGCGCGGTTCCGGTAATCAGTCTCGTCATGTCTCTCTCCCTGATGTTGCGGACCCGACGGGCGGGCCGGAATTCTCTTGATCAAGCGGCGAGGCGGATGGCCTCGCCGGTTTCGGCGTCGAAGAAATGGGCGCGGTCGAGCGCGAGTCCGAGCGTGACGTCCTGGCCGTGCTTCAGGCCGGCCTCCGGCGAAAAGCGGCCGGTGAAGCGGGCCTCGCCGACACGGACGGTCGCCTGCGTTTCCGAACCCAGCGGCTCGACCAGCTCGACCTGGCCGGAAACGGGCGTGCGGGACGGGTCGTCATGGCCGAGCGCGACATGTTCGGGACGCAGGCCGATGACGATGTCGCGGCCGGCGCAGGCGGCCAGGTTCGCGCCGCGCGGGGTGACGTCCATGCCGGACGACAGCCGGATCACCTGCGCATCCGAAGACACGCTGGCGGGCGTCATGTTCATCGGCGGCGCGCCGATGAAGGAGGCGACGAAGCGGTTGGCCGGGCGATTGTAGACTTCGTCCGGCGTGCCGTATTGCTGAAGGTGGCCGTCCTTCATGATGGCGATGCGGTCGGCCAGCGTCATCGCCTCGATCTGGTCGTGCGTGACGTAGACGATGGTGGTGCCGAAGCGCTGGTGCAGCTTCTTGATCTCGACGCGCATCTCGGCGCGGAGCTGCGCATCGAGATTGGAGAGCGGCTCGTCGAACAGAAACACCTTGGGGCGGCGCACGATGGCGCGGCCCATGGCGACGCGCTGGCGCTGGCCGCCGGAGAGCTGGCCGGGGCGGCGCTGAAGCAGATGCCTGATCTGGAGAATGTCGGCCGCCTCGTGGACCAGCGTCTCGATCTCGGATTTCGAGACGCCGCGCATCCTGAGGCCGAAGCCCATATTGTCGTAGACGCTCTTGTGCGGGTAGAGCGCGTAGTCCTGGAAGACCATGGCGATGTCGCGCTCGCGCGGCGGCATGTCGTTGACCACCGTGCCGTCGATGGCGATCTGACCGCCCGTGATGCCTTCCAGCCCCGCGATCATGCGCAGGAGCGTGGACTTGCCGCAGCCGGACGGGCCGACGAGGACGACGAATTCGCCGTCGCGCACCGATAGGTCCACGCCGTGAAGCACCTCGACGCGGCCATATTGCTTGACCACCTGGCGGATTTCGACGCCTGCCACGTTTGACCTCCCAGCGATCCTCTTGGCGGGACCATAATCTTATCAGGCGCGCCGTAAAGGGCGCGGCTCGACCGGGATCATGCCATGTCTTGTAAAAGATACAAGACCTGTTACCGTTCTCGTCATCAAGAGGGTGTTTTCCCTTCCTGCGCCGGGATCGCGGCGCGGTTCAACCTGCCCGAACAGTGCGACACGAGTGCATGAGCGACATCTTTTTCATCGGCATCGCGGTCGTGGACTATGTGTTTTCGGTCGACCGGATGCCGGACCGCGCGGAGAAATACCGCGCCCGCGACTGCCAAATCGTGGGCGGCGGGCTGGCGGCGAATGCGGCCGCGACCGCGGCGCGGCTCGGACACAGGGCGCACATGATCGGGCGTCTTGGCGATGACGTCGTTGCCGACCAGATCATCGACGGGCTCGCGGCCGAGGGCGTCGACTGCGCCGGGCTGCGGCGCTTCGCGGGGCATCGCTCGCCGCTGTCGTCGGTGTTCGTCGACAAGGCGGGCGAGCGGATGATCGTCAACTACGGCGACTGGTCGATCCCGACGGCGACGGACTGGCTGCCGGACGAATTGCCGGCCGGGACCGGCGCGGTGATGGGCGACATTCGCTGGGAGGAGGGCGCGCGCCATCTCTTCGATCTGGCGCGTGCGGCGGGCCTGCCTGCCGTGCTCGACGTCGACCGGCCGCCGTTCGATGCCAGCCTGCTCGATGCGGCGAGCCATGTCGCGCTGTCGGCGCAGGCGCTGCGCGAGATGACCGGGACGGACGATCCGCGCGCCGGGCTGACGCAGCTTCGCGAGCGGTGTTCCGCGCATCTTTCGGTGACGATCGGCGCGGAGGGGACGCTGTTCTTCGAGGGCGCCGACATCTCACATGAGCCGGCCTTCGAGGTCGAGGTCGTCGACACGCTCGGCGCAGGCGACGTCTGGCACGGCGCGCTCACGGTGGCGCTGGCCGAGGGGCTCGAGACGCGCGCGGCGATCCGCTTCGCCTCGGCGGCGGCGGCGGTGAAATGTACGCGGTTCGGCGGACGGGCGGGCATTCCGACCCGGGCCGAACTGGACGAGTTCTTGAAGATGCGCGGAGGATCGCAGGCATGACCACACTTTCGGCAGGCAAGCTTTGGGGCCTGCGGCGGCTTGCCGACGAAAAGGGCCGGTTCAAGATGCTGGCCGTCGACCAGCGGCCGCCGATCAAGAATCCGATCAAGGCGATGCGCGGAACGGCTGAAGCGCCCTATGAGGACGTGGCCGGGTTCAAGCTGATGCTGGTGGAGGAATTGCAGGCCGAAACGTCGGCCGTGCTGATGGACCCGCATTTCGCGCTGCCGCGCGGGCTCTCCGTCGCCTCGCCCGCCAAGGGCATGATCGTGACGCTGGAGGATTCGCTCTTCCGAGAGACGGATCAGGGGCGGCTTTCGGACGAGATCGACGACTGGTCGGTGGAGAAGATCAAGCGCGCCGGCGGCGACGCGGTGAAGGTGCTCGCCTGGTATCGGCCCGATGCGAATCCCGCCAATTGCCGGGCGCAGGAGGACTTCGCGAAGCGAATCGGCGAAGCCTGCCAAGCCTATGACATTCCCTATCTTTTCGAGCTTCTCGTCTATCCGCTGCCGGGCGAGGCGGACCAGACGAAGGACTATGTCGAGATGGCGGCGAAGCAGGCCGACAACGTGCTCGAAAGCGTGCGGCGCTTCGCCGATCCGGCCTTCGGCATCGATATCTTCAAGCTGGAAAGCCCGGTGCCGGCCAAGGGTATCGGCGACGGGACCGATGCGGCGACGCAGAAGCTTTTCGACGAGATGGGCCGGATCGCCGCCCGTCCGTGGGTGATGCTGTCGGCGGGGGCCGGGATGGCGGAGTTCGAGGCGGTGCTGAAGCACGCCTATGCGGCTGGCGCGTCGGGCTATCTGGCGGGTCGCGCGATCTGGTCCGAGCCGTTCAAGGCGTTTCCGGACTGGGAGGCGATCCGCGCCGGCCTGCGGCAGACGAGCCTGCCCTATGTGAAGCGGATCAACGCGCTGACGGATGCAAGCGCAACGCCGTGGTTCGATGCGCCGCTTTATGGCGGCAAGGCGGAAATCGCCCATTCGGACGCCTCGTTCCGGCATTCATACGCCGGCATGGGAGGCGCGTGATGGCGCGGATCGGATTGCTGCCGCTGGCGCGCGCGACCTTCGATGTCGCCTATGCCGAGGAGCTTTACGGCAAGCTGAAAAGCGGGCTTTTGGCGGCCGGGCATGACCTCGTCGGCGGCGAGGCGCTGCTGTTCGACGCGCCGGCGACCGAGGCCGCGCTGGCTGCGATGAAGGGCGAGACGCTCGACCTCCTGCTCATCGTGCAGGTGACGTTCACCGACGCGACGATGACGGTGAAGATCGCCGAGGAAGCTGACGCGCCGCTCGCGATCTGGTCGTTTCCCGAGCCGAGGACCGGCGGTCGGCTGCGGCTCAATGCGTTTTGCGGGCTCAATCTGGCGGCGCATGCGCTGGGCCTGAACGACGTCAAATTCGGCTGGGTTCATGCCGATCCGCTAACGACGGACGTGGGCGCGCTCGCCGGCGATCTTCTGGCCGGAAAGCGGCAGGCGGAGGCGCTGCCTTTGGCGACGGCGGAGGCCGGGGAGGTCGAGCGGGCCGGGGCGCGGGCGCTTCTGGCGCGCATTGCCGGCAGCCGGATCGGGCGGATCGGCGAGCGGCCGGATGGGTTCTTCACCTGCGACTACGATCCCGAGCGGCTCGAAAGCCTTGCCGGTGTTTCGGTCGAGCCGATCGCGCTCGATGCGCTGTTCGCGTCCGCGCGGAGTGCGGGCGAAGGTGCGGTGAAGGAGGCGCGGGCGGAAGCCGGCGCGACGCTCGACGATCTCGATACGGTCGACCAGGATCAACTCGACCGGTCGCTGCGCCTGCGGGCGGCGCTGGAGGACGTGCGCTCGAAGGGCGGCTATTCGGCCTTTGCGGTGCGCTGCTGGCCGGAGATGTTCACGCAATATGGCGGCGCGGTCTGCGGGCCGGTCGGGATGATGGGCGAGCGGCGCGTGCCGTGCGCCTGCGAAGCCGACGTTCATGGCGCGCTGACGAACCTCATCCTGCAGGAGATGACCGGCGACGCGGCGTTTCTCGTCGATCTCGTCGACCTCGATGCTGCTGACGGAACGGGCGTCGTCTGGCATTGCGGGCAGGCGCCGGTTTCGATGCGCGACGAGACCGTGACGGCCAAGGCGGCGATCCATTCCAACCGCAAGATGCCGCTCCTGTTCGAATTTCCGCTCAAGCCGGGGCGCGTGACGTTCGCGCGGATCAGCCAGGCGCGCGGGCATCTGACCATGGTGATCGCAGGCGGCGAGATGAAGCAGCGGCCGCTCGCCTTTTCCGGCACGGCGGGCGTGCTCGCCTTCGACGCGCCGATCGAAACGGTGGCGGAGACGATCGTCGGCGCCGGGCTCGAGCATCATCTGAGCCTCGTCTATGGCGACCACCGGCCGGCGCTGCGCGCTCTGGCGGCCGAAATGGGCCTGCCGGTTCTCGAAATCTAGAAGGAAATCCCATGTCGAAACTGCGCTACGCGATCATCGGTTCGGGCATGATGGGGCAGGAGCATATTCGCAACATCATGCTCCTGCCCGAGACGGAAATCGTCGCCGTGAGCGATCCGGACGAGGGGATGCGCGAGCGTGCGGCGGCGCTTGCCGGCGGGGCGCGGCCGTTCACCGATCATCGCGCTCTGATGGATGCAGGGCTCGCCGACGTGCTGGTGATCGCCAGTCCCAACCACACGCATCACGACATTCTGCTCGACGTGATGCCGGCGGATTTGCCGATCCTCATCGAAAAGCCGCTCTGCTCGACGGCGGAGACGAGCCGGCACATCCTTGCAGCGGCTTCCGGCCGCAAGGCGCCGGTCTGGGTGGCGATGGAATATCGCTACATGCCGCCGATCGCGCGGATGATCGAGGAAATCCGCGCCGGGACGATCGGCGAGGCGAAGATGCTGACGATCCGCGAGCATCGCTTTCCGTTCCTGCACAAGGTCGGCCACTGGAACCGGTTTTCGGCCGAGACGGGCGGAACGCTGGTCGAGAAATGCTGCCATTTCTTCGACCTGATGCGGCTCGTCACGCAGTCGGAGCCGGTGCGGATCTATGCGTCGGGCGCGCAGGACGTGAACCATAAGGACGAGGCCTATGATGGCCGCGCGCCGGACATTCTCGACAATGCCTATGTGATCGCCGATTTCGCCAACGGCATGCGGGCGATGCTGGAACTGTGCATGTTTTCCGAAGGAAGCTGGTTCCAGGAGCACGTTTCGGCGATGGGCTCAGCAGGCAAGATCGAGGCCTTCGTGCCGGGACCGGCGCGGTTCTGGCCGGGGGCGGGCGAGCGGGCGGCGGAAATCGTCATCTCGCCGCGCGAGCCGAAAAGCCCGCAGCGGCGGGTGATCGAGGTCGATCCCGAAATCCTCGCCGCCGGCGACCATCACGGCTCGACCTTCTACCAGCACCGGCTGTTCCGGCAGATGGTGCTCGACGGCGGCGTGCCGGAGGTGTCGCTCGAAGACGGGCTGCGCTCGGTCGAAATGGGCGCGGCGGCAGAGCTTTCGGCGCGCACGGGGCAGGCGGTGGAGTTTGCGGAGGGGTGGCGAAAGGCGAGTGCTGCGTGAAGCTGCGCCCCCTCCGGCCCTGCGGGCCACGTCTCCCGTGAACGGGTGAGGATCAAGGTCGAGGACGGCCTTAAAGCGAGATCCTCCCCTGCGAAGCGGGGGAGGTGGCCCGCAGGGCCGGAGGGGGCGTCGGTCGCCTATTTCAGATCTGACAGATAGTGATGCGCTTCCGTCAGGCAGCGGGAGATGCGCCATTCGACGGTGCGGTCGTCGAGGCCGACGGCGCGGCGGTCGACTTCGAGGAGGGGCATGCCGAAGGGGCAGTCGAGGTGGCGGGCGTCGTGGGCGTCGGCGCCGACGGCTTTAAGCCGCTCGACGGCGCGGGCGACCGTGACGCCGTAGCGAGTGGAATACAGACCGTAGACGTTGTTGGGAATGGTCTCGAAACGGTCGAGCTCGGGAAAGAGTTCGGCGGGCAGGACGATGCGCTCGATGATGAGCGGCTTGTCGCCGAGCGTGCGGCGGCGCACGAGCCGCCAGACGGGGATGCCGGCGGGGATGGCGAGCACATCGGCTTCGGCCGCGTTGGCGATGCCGCTTTCGAGCGACAGGACCGTCGAGTCGGGGAATTCGCGGCTGCCCTCGTCGGGTGTCAGCTTGAAGAACTGGAACAGGATGCGCTCGTCGTCATAGGAGGTGACGAAGGTGCCGCGCCCCTGCCGGCGCACGAGAAGGTTGTCGAGCGTCATCTCGTGCAGGGCCTTGCGCACCGTGCCCTGGGAGACGTTCAGCTCCTCGGCGATCTGGAATTCGTTGGGAATCGACTGCCCTGCCTGCCAGCGGCCGTCGGCGATGCGGGCGACGAGCAGAGCCTTCACGCGCTTGTAGAGCGGCTGGTAGCCGAGCTTGCCCGACCGCTCGGCGCGAAAGCGCTCCTCCTCGAAATCCCCGTCCGTTTCTTCCAACCGTGCACCCGTCACGCGCTTCTCCGCGAAATGAATTTTCGTTTGGCCGGTCGCGCGCCGTTTCCCGATTGCGCCTCCGGTCTTTTATCTTATACAAGAGCTATCGCCGCGCCGCCAGCGCGGGTTTGAGGTTTCGAGGAGGTCAGGATGGCAATCCCCCATCTGCTCGTTCACGAGCACAAGGATAATGTCGGCGTCGTCGTCGTCGAAGGGCTGACGGCGGGCACCAAGATGCTCGGCGTCGTCACGCACGACAATTCCAGCTTCGAGCTGGAGGCGA
>JAESGM010000458.1_pt1 | contig 32101 bp, 36 predicted proteins | sample 9269721 | NCBI WGS metagenome assembly JAESGM01 (sample SAMN15720920, study PRJNA650825) | algae metagenome | isolation source: Komarekiella atlantica HA4396-MV6 and co-occurring heterotrophs from... | place: USA: Theobald House, Kauai, HI | collected 2009-07-29
CCTTGTCCAGAATGCGATCCGTCCTGCGCGGCTGCGGCTCCTATCTGCCGGCGCGCATCATGACCAACGCCGAATTGGCGGCGAAGGTCGACACCAGCGACGAGTGGATCGTCCAGCGCACCGGCATTCGCGAGCGCCGCATCGCGGCCGAAGGCGAGACCACCGGCATGGTCGGCCTGAAGGCGGCACAGGCCGCGCTCGCCGACGCCGGCATCCCGGCAAGCGAGGTCGACCTCATCATCGTCGCGACCGCGACGCCCGACCACACCTTTCCCGCCACCGCGACCTATATCCAGGCCGAACTCGGGGTGACTCAGGGCGCAGCGTTCGATCTGCAGGCCGTCTGCTCCGGCTTCGTCTTCGGGCTCGCCACCGCCGACAAGTTCCTGACCAGCGGCGCGGCCAAGACCGCGCTCGTCATCGGCGCCGAGACCTTCTCGCGCATCCTCGACTGGGAGGACCGCGCCACCTGCGTGCTGTTCGGCGACGGCGCCGGCGCCGTGGTGCTGCGGGCGGAGGAGGGCACCGGTACGCTCGCCGACCGTGGCGTGCTGACGACCCATGTCCGCTCCGACGGCCGCTATGCCAACAAGCTCTATGTCGATGGCGGGCCGGGCTCGACCAAGACCGTGGGCTTCCTGCGCATGGAAGGCCGGGAGGTCTTCAAGCATGCGGTGGTCAACCTGGCCGACACGGTGCGCCACACCTTTGAGGAGACCGGGCTCTCCGGCGACGACATCGATTGGTTCGTGCCGCACCAGGCCAATCGCCGCATCATCGACGCCACCGCTCATAAGCTCGGCATCGGCGAGGACCGGGTCGTCATCACCGTCGACAGGCACGGCAACACTTCTGCCGCCTCGATTCCTCTGGCGCTCGCCGAGGCCCATGCCGATGGCCGGATCAAGCCCGGACAGCTCGTGCTGATCGAGGCGATGGGTGGCGGCTTCACCTGGGGCTCGGCGCTGATCCGCTGGTAGGGCGGTCGGTTTGGCTGCTCAAGCTAAGCGCTTTTGATCTATGACATTTTCTTAGCGGCTGTCAGCGCGGATTTTCCGCGTTTTTCAACCTGTGCGAGCGTGTCGAGGATTGACCGCAATCGCATGCCCGCCTAGCGTCCGCCTCCGGTGGGGCTAGGGTTAACGGGGACGCCGCTACTGGAAGAAACGCCTTGGAGGAATTGATGGCGGGGCAAACGATAACGCGCGCTGATCTGTGCGAGGCGGTCTACCAGAAGATCGGCCTGTCACGGACGGAGTCGTCCAAGCTGGTCGAGGCGGTGCTGGACGAGATCTGCGACGCGGTCGCGCGTGGGGAAAACGTCAAGTTGTCCTCGTTCGGCTCGTTCGTAGTGCGCGACAAAGGCGAGCGAATCGGGCGTAATCCGAAAACCGGCGTCGAAGTCCCGATCGAGCCGCGTCGCGTGATGGTGTTCAAACCGTCCAATGTGATGAAGGCGCGGATCAACGGACTGAATGGCGTGGGTGAGGAGGAGTGATTCTGGAGTTCCACGACGGCGGATTCGAGGCCGAATTGGATAACAAGAGCCCAGACGCATTCAGAACCATCAGCGAGGTCGCCGAAGACCTCGACATTCCCCAGCACGTCCTGCGTTTCTGGGAAACACGCTTCTCCCAGATCAAGCCGCTGAAGCGCGGCGGCGGCCGGCGCTATTATCGGCCCGACGATGTCGCCCTGCTCAAGGGCATCCGCCGCCTGCTCTACGGCGAGGGTTACACCATCAAGGGCCTGCAGCGCATCCTCAAGGAACAGGGGCCGCGCTACGTCCAGGCGATCGGCCGGGGCGGTGAGATCACCGGCGCCAATGCGCCGGCTCCTTCGGCTGCGGCAGCCCATGCGGCCCCCTCGCGCGCCGAGCCGATGCCGGCGGCTCAGCAGCATCGCCCGGCGAGCGTGGCCGAACCCGGTTTCGCTGCGAAGGCGCTTCTGTCTTCCCTGCCGCGCTCGGCCCAGCCGCTGGTCGGCGCCGACGATCTCGCCTTCCTGAAGGCGACGCTGTCCGAATTGATCGAATGCCGCCGCCTGCTGCACGGCGCCCTGGCGACCGCGACTGTCGGCGACGACGGCTGAACCCCGCGGTTCCGACGACTTGAACCTTCGTCCCCGGCTCGCTAGATCAGCCGGCGAGGACGACCTCCGCAGGCCTTTCGCCCGCGTTTCCCAATAGGCGTGGACGACCCCGCCCTTCTGAATGGAGGGCCGCCATGGCCTGGACTTATCTCTTCTTCGCCGGCTTGTTCGAGATCGGCTGGGCCATCGGCCTGAAATACACGCACGGCTTTACCCGCTTCATCCCGACCGTCCTGACGGTCGGCAGCATGGTCGTGAGCCTCGGGCTGCTCGGGCTCGCGCTGAAGAGCCTGCCGCTCGGCACGGCCTATGCGATCTGGACCGGCATCGGCACGATCGGCACCGCCATCCTCGGCATCATCCTGTTCGGCGAGCCGGCGACGGCACTGCGCCTCGCCTGCGTCGGCCTCATCGTCGCTGGCATCGTCGGGCTCAAGCTCGTTTCCTGAGAGCGGTTCGCCGAGCTCAACCGGCGGCGGTTTACTGCCGCCGGAAGGCCTCGGGCCAGAAGCCGTTGCGCTCGAGCAGCAGGATCACGACGATGACCGCCAGCGTGACGACGATGGTCGTCAGCTTGGCGTTCCAGGGCACGCCGCGGCCGATCAGCCAGATCAGCGCCAGGCCCGCGATGAGGGGGATGAGAAGTTCCATGGTCTCATCCTAGGGCGGGATCGGATCTGGCTTCAACTGCCGGCCCTATCTCGGCCTGGATGCCCGCGCCGCCTTCCATCAACGGCCGCAACTTGGTGAGCTCCTGCGCCATGAAGTCGAGGAAGAGCCGCACCCTGGGCGAATGGCGCAGGTCGGGATGGGTCAGGAGCCACAGATCGGCGGCGTAGCCAGTCTGCGGCTGTGCGAGCCGGACGAGACTGGGCCGCTTGTCGGCGATGAAACAGGGCAGGAAGCCGATCCCGATGCCGGCTTCGACTGCTTCCGCGAGGCCCAGCACGGTATTGAGCTTGTAGACGGTCTGGTCGGCCGGGATGTGTTTCTGCCTGTACTGCACGACCTTGAAATTGCTGAACTGGTCGCCGAGCGAGATCCAGCGCTGCTGCGTGAGCTCGGATGGATCGGCCGGCGCCCCTTCCGGAAAATCCGTTGCGCGCCCGTAGAGCGCCCAGCCGATCTGGGCGACGCGCCGGCCGATCAGGTTCTCCGGCGGATTGTCGGTGGCGCGGATCGCGACATCGGCGTCCCGCTTGCTGAGGTTGAGCGCCTGGTTGCCGAGCAACACGTCGAGCTTGATGTCCGGGCACTGCTTCATGAAGGCGGCAAACAGCGGCGTCAGCAATTCGACCAGCAGCGAGTCGTTGGTGGTGACGCGCAGTTCGCCTGCCGGCAGGATCTCGCGGCCGGCGAGGCGCCGGGTGAAGCCGGCAATGTCGGTTTCCAGCCGCTCGGCCAGGACGGCCATTTCCTCGCCGGCCGGTGTCGGCACATAGCCGGAGCGGTGCCGCTCGAACAGGCGCGTGCCGAGGCTTTCCTCGATCTGGCCGAGCCGGCGGAACACGGTCGAATGATTGAGGCCGATCAGCTCGGCGGCGGCGGGCAGGCTGCGCGCCTCGGCAATGGCCTTGATCAGCCGGAAATCGTCCCAGGCGATGGAAGAGGCGGCGGTCGGCAAGCGGGCGGCTCCGGGGCTAGAGCAATTCCAGCAGAAGTGCGCAGCGGTTCTGCGTTCGGAATTGCGTCAAAGCAATGCGTCAGGCTCCCTGAACATGGTACGGGCGACAGGTTGCAGCAACCTGTCGCCCGTTCTGTTTGTCAGCGGGATGGTGCTCAGGCCAGAGCGGGCTTGGCGGCAGCCGAAACGCCGGCCGGACGCAGCGCCAGCGCACCGTCGCCGATCAGGACATGGGCGAAGGCGGCCAAAGCGAGGAAGGCGGGATATTCCCAGCCGCCGTTCGGGGCGGTGAAAAGCCAGCCATTGGGGGCATGGACGCTGAGCGCGCCGAGCAGGACCGGCAGCAGCAGGAGCGAGACATAGCGGCCATAGAAGCCGGTCAGGATGGCAAGCCCGCCGAGGAGCTCCGCCAGGATGATCGGCCAGGCGAGGAAGCCGGGCAGGCCGATCTGGCCGAGGAAGCCGGCGAAGCCGGGAACGGTGAAGACGGCAAGCTTCAGATAGGCATGGGCGATGAACATGACGCCGAGCGCGACGCGCAGGGTGAGGGCGCCATAGGGGGCGAAACGAGTGTCGATCATGGTCTTTCTCCGAAGGACCGGTTTGGTCTGCGACAGAGGATGACGATGTCGATTCAGCAATTCAAATTGGCATTTTCAGAGAATGACATTGCTATTTCGCAATGTTGTTAGTCTGGCATTTTGCCGGACCGCAATCATCTTTGGGGCCAACGAGGGCCGCCTCCTGCAGCCCGGAGGACGACATCATGCAGATCAACGGCATCCACCACGTCACCGCCATCGCCGGCCCGGCGCGTCGCAACCTCGACTTCTACAGCCGCGTGCTCGGCCTGCGCCTGGTCAAGAAGACGGTGAACTTCGACGATCCGACCACCTGGCATCTCTATTTCGGCGATGCCGACGGCAACCCGGGTACGATCCTGACCTTCTTTCCCTGGGAGCATGTCGCGGCTGGCCGGCTTGGCGTCGGTGAGACGGAAGTGACCTCCTTCCGCATCCCGGAAGCAGCGATCGGCTACTGGACGCATCGCCTCGTCGCCAATGGCGTCGCTCATGATGCACCGCAGAAGCGCTTCGGCGAGACCGTGCTGAGCTTCCGCGATCCGGACGGCATGCGGCTGGCTTTGGTCGCGGTGCCCGGCAGCGAGAGCGAGCCGGCCTGGGACAATGGCGAGGTGCCGGCCGAAACCGCGATCCGCGGCTTCCATGGCGTCACCCTGCTGCTCGACAAGACGGAGACGACCGCCGCGATCCTGCGCGACGTCTTCGGCTTTGTCGAAGCCGGCCGCGAGGGCGGCACTGTCCGCATGCGGGCCGAAGGCGCGGTCCATGGCAGCGTCGTCGACCTGCGCGCCGCCGGCGGCTTCCTGCCGGCCCGGATGGGGGCCGGCTCGGTGCACCACATCGCCTTCCGAGCCGGCGACGACGCCGAGCAGGCCCGCATGGTGAAGACGCTGGCCGACAGCTTCGGCCTGCGTACGACCGAGCAGAAGGATCGGAACTATTTCCGCTCCGTCTACGTCCGCGAGCCCGGCGGCGTGCTGTTCGAGATCGCGACCGATGCTCCCGGCTTCGCCGTCGACGAGCCGGCGGACGATCTCGGCGGAACGCTCAAGCTGCCGGCGCAGTACGAGACGCGCCGCGCCGAGATCGAGGCGGCCCTGCCGACCTTGGCCTGAACCTCAAAAGCGCTCCGCCTCCGGGCGGGGCGCCCCTCAACGAACATCCCGAAAGGAGGCTGCGCCATGAGCGCGTCTGAAACCTTCATCCATCGCTTCGAGCCGGCGACCGCGCCCGGTCAGGCGCCGCTCCTGCTGCTGCATGGCACCGGTGGCGACGAGAACGATCTCCTGCCGCTCGGGCGCACGCTCGCGCCGGGCGCGGCGCTGCTCTCGCCGCGTGGCCGCACGCTCGAAGCCGGCATGCCGCGCTTCTTCCGCCGCCTGGCCGAGGGCGTCTTCGACGAGGACGATCTCACCCGGCGTACCCATGAGCTTGCCGATTTCGTCGAGCAGGCGAAGGCGGAATACGGGCTGCCGGCCCCGATCGCGCTAGGCTTCTCGAACGGCGCCAACATCGCCGCGGCGATGCTGCTGCTGCGGCCGGAGGTGCTCTCTGGCGCGGTGCTGCTGCGGGCGATGTCGCCCTTCGCCAGGCCGCCTGCGGCAGCGCTGGCGGCCAAGCCCGTGCTGATCGTCTCCGGCAACTTCGATCCGATCATCCCGGAGGAGAATGCGGCCCGGCTTGCGGCGACGCTGATCGGGGCAGGGGCTTCAGTGGAGCATCGCAGCCTGCCGACCGGTCATGGCCTGTCGCAGGCCGATCTGGGGCTGGTGCGGGGTTGGCTGGCGCAGCGCCCGGCGCTGGCGGCCTGATAGGGTCAGGCTTCAGGCCTGATGTGCTTCGAGAGATAGCACGTCAGGCCGAGCCCGCCGAGCATCACCGAGATCATATAGGGGCCGAACAGGCAGGCAACGAACACTGCCGCGATGAAGCCGAGCATCAGGCCGTTGCGCCAGTCCAGGGTCATGACGGGGCCTCCACGAGTCGGTGCCAGTATCATGAAGATAATCTTCACCTTGTGAACTGCATTTGAACAGAATTCGTTAATGAATTCTTGCCGTTGCGGGCCTTCGCTCGCACCCGGCGGAAATCCTCGCCGGCTATCCCGGCCACCGCTCAACCGCACTCCTTCAGGAAGCGGCGCGCGACATGGCCCTCGGTGAAGCGGTCATAGCCCTTCGCCAGCCTGGCATCGCCGGGCCAGTGCCTGACCTTGCTCCAGCCGCCGCGTCCGCCGTCGACGATCTGGACCTCGTCGCCGGCCCTCATGCGCAGGATCAGCCGACTCTGCGCGCTGGGCGCCGCGCGCAAGGCGACGAAGCCGTCGCCGGTTTCGGGGACGAGGCAGAACAGCGAGGCCCTGGCGTCGCCGACATCGAGAAGCAGGCCGAACAGCGCGAACAGGGCAGGGCGGATCATCGGGTTTTCCGGGTTGAGGCGTCGCAGCATGCCGCAGGACACCGAGGCTGTCGCGGTTCAATGACACCTCGGCCGCTCTCGTGCGTTGTCCTCGCGACGCCCCGCTTTGAACTTCGCTTGACGATATCCCGCGCCGCCAGGAAAGCCGCGGGCTCGTGCGCACGCTGGTGCGCCGGAGCACCCGAAGGGGCATCACCCCGGCAGAGGTCGCGCCGCCGCCGCATGACGACAAGCCGCTGTGAATTCCGTGCCGCCAACTGGCAATTGCCGCGTTGCATCGCGGCGTCGTGCACTCTATAAGCCGACCCGTCGGAGCGTAGCGCAGCCCGGTTAGCGCACTTGTCTGGGGGACAAGGGGTCGGAGGTTCGAATCCTCTCGCTCCGACCATTTTATCTTCTTCTTTCAGTAGATTAGAGCAGCCGCCGTGCCGGCTGGCAGGTCCGGATTCGGACTGAAACGGTAGCGCGGCGCAGCCGGTCCGCGAGATCGATTGCCGCAAGCAAGGCCACCAGTCGAAACGAAAGAAGCCCGGTCCGCAGAAACGGAGCCGGGCTAGTTTTTGGGGAGGAACGCCCGAAGGGCATGAGTACAATGGCAGGCCAGTGGGCTCCGGTCAGCCACACATAGATGTTAACGCCATACGCCTGATGACTAGGGCGGTTGTGAAGCCGATACCGGACCCCGCAGGGCGATCCTGGCGCGGTGACAGATCAGTACCGCCTTTACTTTCTGGCCGGTGCGGCCCAATCCGCTTCGGCCCGCTGGGAGTCTCCAATCAGGCCGCTTTGCCGAACAGGTCATCGAACGCGCAACGGACCGGCAGCTGCGAAATCGGTGCTGAGCTCAGCCTTACCCTGCGTTGTGCCAAGATCCGTCATGTGCACAATACGTGAGCGATCAACGTCCGGCGGGGGAGTAAGCTATGCAGGGCTTTCCGGCTATCGCTTTCGGTTTGGCAGTTGGAGCTAGCTTGGCCGCCTCATCCCAAGAAGCTTTAGCTTGGGGCAAATTTGGCCATCTTACAGTTTGCGATCTAGCTTATCGAAATTTCACCGACAAGACGCGCGAAGAGTTGAAAAAGCTGTTTCGAGTTGGTCAGGGAGGTATTCAAGTTAAGGGGCGAGGAAAACTTCCGGATCGTCGCTACACATCTTACAATGTTGGTTGCCTGGAAGAGGATGAAATACCGCGCCGGCATCCTGACGACCATTTCATCAATATCAGTCGCGACACGAGATCAATCGTCAGTGGAGCCTGCCCGGCTGCGGCGGACTGCATCCTTTCCGGCATAGGGCGCGACTTTGATACGCTGAAGGACAAGACGAAGCCTAAAGAGGAACGTGTCTTTTCGCTCATGGCGCTCGGCCATTGGATCGGTGATATCCATCAGCCGCTACATGTTTCCTTTGCAGACGATCGGGGCGGCAATGGAATCGATGCAAAGGTGACAGGCGGAAAATGCGGGAGTTCGAACTACCGCGTGAAAAATCTGCATGGCATCTGGGACAATTGCCTTCTCGAAGCGGGTTTGTTCGAGCGCGTCCGAAAGCGGGCAGATTTCAAGAAGAGGTGGAGCAAAAACACCATCACGTACCGAGCTGTCGATACCTTGCAGGCCAACACATCACTTGCCGAAGAGAAGCAGCTCGTTGGGGGAGACCCGTGGAAGTGGGCGAACGAGTCCCTTGAAATCACGCTGCAGCCCGACATGCGATATTGCATGATGGCGGCTGGGACATGCCAATATTCGCCGGCCATGCCGAAGCTCCCACCCGGTGGCCCGAAACGATCCGAGCAGTTTGACCAAGCCTATCTCGCTCGTTTCGAACAGACGGCGCAGAATCGCGTCAGAGCGGCAGGCTTTCGCCTGGCTCATTTGATCAATCTCGCGCTCGACCCCGCCTACACTGAGCCGGTGCGCGACAATTTGCAGAAACCGTAGCGAGATCGGTGTTGTGCTGTTTCATCCGCTGGGGTCAGCGAGGCCGGCGTCGGTCGGGCCGACCCGACGATGCCGGCTCCCGTCCTGGGAAGGGAAGTCGCTCAACGTCCGAGGGCGGAATATGAGCGGATTGTCTGTTGGCTTAGCCGGAATCAGGATTGCCCTCCTGCTCGTAGCCTTCCCGCTTTCCGCTTGCGCGCGAGAGGCGACGACGCCCGTGACCTGCCACAGCCACAAGGTCAGCAATGGCGAGCTGACGGAGTGCAATTGATCCGCGGATGGGATGCTGTCCGCTCAGGGCCGGCGCGGAGCTTGGCGACCACCTACGCCTGCGCGTTTGTCCGCGGAGGGCGCTGAGCCCAGGTCGCCGGCGCGGGCAAGGCCGCCATGCCCCAGATCAGGCCGAGCATCAGGTAGAAGTGGCGCCAGTGGTCGGTATCGATCTGGAGGCCCTGCAGGATCGTCACGAACAGCACCGACCAGAGCACGATCGCATGGCCCTGCCAGGGCGAGCGGCGGAAGACGACGCGCCAGCCGGCGATGCAGGTCGCGGCGGTCAGCGCCAGATAGGCGAAGCCGCCGAGCCAGCCGTAGGAGGCGAAGCCGTTGATGTAGACGTTGTGCGGGTCTTCCGGGAAGTGGAAGCGGAAGCGCAGCGGCCCAAACCCGTTCGGCAGGTCGAGCAGCATCGGCAGCGAGCGCAGCTGGTTGCCGAAGCGGCCGGTGACGCCCTGGTCATAGTCCTGGTCGAGATTGGCGCGCAGCTCGAAGATGGCGCGGATGTTCTCGAAGGAGAGCGCGATCAGGAGTGCCACCACGAGCAGGACCAGCATCACCAGCGTCAGGAAGACGATGCGGGCGCGCTGCGCCGTGCTGGTCGAGGTCAGGAAGGTCAATCCCGTCATCATCAGCGCCGACACGGCGAGATTGACCCAGGCGCCGCGGGAGAACGACAGGAACAGCGCCAGCAGCGGGATGCTCAGCAGCAGAAAGCCCTTCACCAGCCCGATCCGGCCGATGATCACCGCATGCAGCAGATAGATCAGCGGCAGCACCAGGAAGGGGCCGAGCACGTTCGGGTCCTTGAACGTGCCCGAGGCTCGCGAGGCGTAGGTGAAGACGCCGGAAAGGCCGCCGACATCGAAATAGCCGAGCACGGCGGCAAGGCCGGCACACCAGGCGGCGAAGAGATAGCCCTTGCGCAGTGTCTCCAGCCGGCCGAGCGGGTCCTCCGCCATGATCGCGGCGAAGAAGATCGCGGTCAGCATCAGATAGACCGAGACGGCGGTGAAGCGCACCGAGGGCGCCTCGTCCATCCAGGGGATCAGCGCGATCACGCCGCCGATATTGTAGACGAGCAGCAGCACCGCCATCGGCAGCAGTTTCTGCGAGAAGCGGATGCCGGTGATCGCGAAGACCAGCAGCGTGATCGGGAAGACGAATTCGTAAGGCGAGGGTTCGACCAGGGCGATGAAGCTCACCGCCATCAGCAGCCAGAGCGTGCCGCGCTTGATCGCGGCATGGGAGATCGTCAGCCCCCTGCGCCGGGGCACATCATCCTGCCGCTGCGCCAGCGTGCTCAATAGGCGTTCTCGTTCTTGGTCATCAGCGAGAACGGCGTCTTGATCAGGATGTAGAGGTCGAGCAGCACCGACCAGTTCTCGATATAGTAGAGATCATGCTCGACGCGGCGCTGGATCTTGTCCTCGGTGTCGGTCTCGCCGCGCCAGCCATGGACCTGGGCCCAGCCGGTGATGCCGGGCTTGACCTTGTGCCGGGCGAAATAGCCGTCGACGACCTGCTCATAGGCGCGGTTCTGCATGGTGGCGTGCACGGCATGCGGGCGCGGGCCGACCAGCGAGAGATTACCCTTGAACACGACATTGAGCAGCTGCGGCAGCTCGTCGATCGAGGTCTTGCGGATGAAGCGGCCGACGCGGGTGACGCGCGGATCGTCCCGTGTGACCTGCTTTGCGGCGGCGAAGTCGCTCATCTCGTGATAGAGCGAGCGGAATTTCAGCACCTCGATCATCTCGTTGTTGAAGCCGTAGCGCTTCTGCCGGAACAGGATCGGGCCGCGGGAGTCGAGCTTGACCGCGATCGCGGTCGCGATCATCAGCGGCGAGAGCGCGATCAGCGCCAGCGTGCCGACGATCTTGTCGAACACCCATTTGACGACGATGTCCCAGTCGGCGATCGGCCGGTCGAACACGTCGAGCACGGGAACGGCGCCGATATAGGAATAGGAGCGCGGCCGGAAGCGCAGCTTCGACATATGGGCCGAGAGCCGGATGTCGATCGGCAGCACCCAGAGCTTGCGCAGCATGGCGAGCAGGCGCGCCTCTGCCGAGATCGGCAGGGTGAAGATCACCAGGTCGAGCTTGGTGCGGCGCGCGAACTCGACGAGGTCGTCGATCGTGCCGAGCTTGGGATAGCCGGCGACGAGGTCGGGCGAGCGCTCGTCATTGCGGTCGTCGAAGACGCCGCAGATGCGAAAGCCGGTGTCGCGCTGGGCTTCCAGCGCCTTGATCAGCTCCTCTCCGGCCGGACCGCCGCCGACGATCGCGGTGCGCCGTTCCAGGCGTCCCATCCGGGTCAGGCGCAGCACGATTTGCGAGACAGCCAGCCGCTCAGTCAGCAGCAGCACGAGGCCGACTGCATAGAAGCTGGCCAGCCAGACGCGCGAGACCTGGTCGCTGATCTTGAGGAAGAAGAAGGCGGCGAGCGCCAGCAGGAACATGACGGTCCAGCCGGCAGAGACCCGCACCACCATGCCGATGAAATTGCGCAGCGCGCCGACATGGTAGAGGTGCAGCGCCTGGAAGACGCCGAGTGCGCCGACCGCCATCAATGGCACGGTGACCTGATAGGGCAGGGCGTAGTCGACCTTGCCGGCGATATAGAAGGCGAAGACCAGCCCGCCGACGCCGACGATCACCAGCACGTCGGCGAGGCGCACCAGCCCCTCGATCAGCACTGGCGACAATGTCTGCTTGACCGGCATCGCGGCGATGCGCTCGGCCAGCGGGTGGAAGGCGCGGGTGCTGCCGGAATCCCCGCTGGTCGGCGTGGAGCCGGCTGAATCCGCCTTGATCAGGTCGCGAACGTCGAAAGCGCCCATCTCGTCCAGTCCTCGCGCGCAGCGGCGGGCACGCCAGCCGCGCAGAAAGCCATCCCGACCTAGCGCAAATTGCTCTCGGAAGACTTAATCGGACTCTGCGGAAGCGATCGGGATTTGAAGCGATTTCGGCACATCGTGGAGGCCCTGGAAGCGCGCCCTGCGAGCATGTTTTTTCGGGTGTCCGGAAAGGTCGATTTTCGCTCGGGCCTTCAAGGTATTAGCTGCTGGTTTCGACAGTCGGAAAACAGGTGTCGAAACCGTCAAAAGTCGTGATTGAGTTGACAAAAAGCATAGATTCAGGCATTTAAGGCGACGATGAGTGTCTGAGAAGCACATATTTCATTGACCTTGCCCACGGGTATTTCCGGTGATTGGGCATGGGCGTGTGCTGGCCTTGGGCGAAAGCCTGAACGCTCCCTTCATCTCGAACATCGTCTTTAAAACGCTAACGATGCGCACCCCGCAGACGCCGCACCCGCGCCGCCTGCGCCCTGGGCCAGCGCCCCTGTGTGACTTATGTCTTTTCATTGGTTGATCCTGCTCGCGGCCATTGCCGTGGAGCTTGCCGCGACCTCGGCTCTGAAAGCCTTCGTCGCGGCCCCGGTCCTCGTCGCGGTCCTGCCGCTCGTGCTGATCGGATTGTCCTTCGCCCTGCTCAGCGTCGCCCTCCGGGTCATCCCGATGGCGGTCGCCTATGCGGTCTGGGAAGGCCTTGGCATCGTCGGCATCGCCCTGATCGGCCATGCTTTCTTCGCCGAGCATCTGACGGTCTCGCGCATCCTGGCGCTGGCCCTGATCATCGGCGGCATCGTGCTGCTGGAGCGCGGCGTTGGTCACGACGCCGACCATGTGGCCTCCAAGGAGGATGAGCGGAGGCTGGTGTGACCTTCGCTGCCTCCGCTCAAGCCTTCGCGCTTGCCTGGCTGGGTCTGGCCGTCGCCCTCGAGGTGATCGGCACCAGCCTGCTCAAGCTCTCCGACGGGCTGAAGCGCCGGCTCGTCGGCGCCCTCGGCGTGCTCTGCGTCGTCGGCGCCTTCGCTGCCCTGGCGCAGGCGATCCGCGGCATGGATCTCTCGGTCGCCTACGCCGTCTGGGGCGGCGTCGGCCTGGTGCTGACGGCCGTGGTCGGCTCGCTCGCCTTCGGCCAGCGCATCCGCCCGGCCGGCTGGCTCGGCATCGCGCTAGTCGTCGCCGGCGTGGTCGCGCTCAAGCTGTTCTGACCGGACGGCGCCGTCTCAGTTCAGGAACGGGTTCTTCCACCCGCTCTGCTGCGACGGTGCCTTCGGCGGAAACACCTCGGCGAGATAGTCCAGCACCTTGCCGCGTTCGTCTGCGGCGAGGGCTGGCATGTTGTGCTTGGTCACCATCCAGTCGAGCGTTTCGCCCCATTTCTCGCGGCTCAGCCCCTGGGCTGCGACCAGCTTGAAGTTGTGGCAGGCGATGCAGGCGTAGAAGGCCTCGTCGCGGTTCGGCCCGGCCGGAAACATCTCCGGCGTCTCTTCGGATGGGGCGGGGGCCTGCGCCAGCGCTGCCGAGGCGGCGAGAAGAAGCCCCGCGCCGAGCGTGAGCCCGGCGCGGCGGATACGTGCGCTCATGCTGCTCACCCGACCAACACCGCAACCCGGTGCATCGGGTTCGCACCATAGCCCTGCGGGTTCCAGCCGCCGGCGACATGCGGCTGCGCCCGGCCCTTGCTGTCGGTGGCGCGGACCCAGAGTTCGTAATAGCCGTCCGAGGGGAGCTCGACGTCCGCGGTCCAGCGCCGCCAGTCATAGCGGTTCTTCGGCTCGGCCGCCTTGGCCTGCTGCCAGGTCGCGCCGAAATCGATCGAGACATCGACGCGCGAGACACCCTCATGCCCGTCCCAGGCGGCGCCGCGCAAAGCGAGCTTGCGGGTGCCGGCCGCCAGGCGCGTGCCATTGGCCGGGTTGGTTATGATGCCGCGCACCGGCATGTCGGTCATGGTGCGCATATTGGCATCGTCGGTCTTGCCGCCGGGGATCATCGGCTTGATCGCGACCGAATAAGAGGTGCCGCCCATGCCCTGGCCGTCATGCACCTTGTCGCGGATGGCGATCCGCTTCAGCCATTTATGCGAGACCGAGGCCGGGAAGCCGGGGATGATCACCCTGAGCGGCCCGCCATGGATCGCCGGCAGCGGCTGGCCGTTCATCCCCCAGACCAGGAGCGCATGCGGCTCCAGTGCCGCCGCGATCGGCACGCCGCGCGAGATCGCATCCTTGGTGGCATCGCCCGAGAGATGCTGGTCGGCGCCGAAATTGCCGGTGTGGACCGCGGTCGACTTCAGGCCGGCGCTCTGCAGCACGTCTGCAAGCGGAACGCCGGTCCATTCTGCGCAGCCGGCGCCGCCATTGGTCCACTGGTTGCCGCGCGCCTGCGGCTGGAAGAAGGAGCGGCCATTGCCGCCGCATTCCAGCACCATGCGGAAGGTCTTGTGCGTGAACTTCTGCTTGAGCTCGCCGAGCTTGATCTTCAGCGGCGTATTGACCTCGCCGTCGATGGTCAGTTCCCAGGCGTCGCCTTCGGTGAAGGGATCCGGCGTCTGGCCGTTGTTGCGGACGTAGAACTTCTCGAACGGCGTGGTGTCGTCGTCGAGCATGTGCTCCGGCGTCTCGGCGACGAGCGGCCGGTCACCGAGCAGGACGAGGCCCTTGGCCTTGCCGGGGAAGTCGAGGATCTGCGGGCCTTTCGGCGCAGCCGCTGCCGGAGCTGCGGATGGGGCAGGCGAGGCGGGCGGGGTGCCTTGTGCCAGCGCGGCCGGGATCAGTCCGCCGGGCATGTTATCAGAGAACGGGATTGAGCCGCCGACGGCAGCGCCCATCGCCGCCAGCCCGGCGCTACCGAGAAAGCCACGGCGCGAGGAGCCGGTGCGACGGCCGAAGGCGAGGGCATCGCCGCGCTCCGGATCGTCGGCATAGAGTTCGCCCAGGGACCGTTCCTGCTTCGCCATGCTATCCTCCCTCGCGGCGTCGCCATTGCGCCGGCTTCTGAGGGACAAGACGCGCGAGCAGGCCGGATCATTCCATCCGGCCGGAAACTATTTCAGGCGAGGCAGGGCTGCGCGGCGCGCCAGTCGTTCTGGAGCGCGGTGCGCAGCGGCTCGACCTTGTCTGCGGGCTCGCTGGTCAGGGCCTTGATGAAGCCGGCGATCATCTCGAAACGCGCCTGCGGCATTCCGGTTGCGATCAGGAGATAGCCGTTTCCGCCGGCATTCCAGCCTGTCAGAGCAGCGTCGGCCTGCGCGGGCGCCGGCACCGCTTCGTCATGCGGGCTGACATGCAGGCTGAGCCGGCAGCCCCGCGCGCCGACGAAGCCGATCCTGACCTGGCCTGCTGCCGAGGTCGCTTGCCAGACCGGCTGCAGGCCGAGCCGGGCGAGTTCGCCGGTGACGGGCGAGGTCGAGGCTGGCGTGACCGTCGCCCCGGGCTGGGCCGGTGCGCTCGCGAATTGCTCATGCGCCGCCATGGACGCCGTGAGGAAGCTTCCGGGTGGATCGCGCCGCAGCAGGAGAGGCGTGAAGGCAACCGCCGTGGCAATGACGAGCGCGGCCGCGATCACAGCGACTTGTCGCCAGCCCGATCGTGGTTGAGCGGGAAGCAAGGGCAGGGGCGGAGCCGCGTCGTCGGCCGGTAGCGCCCGTAATTCCTGCTTCAGCCTGACGATGCCGCGCAGCGTCTCCGCCGTCTCCGGCGAGGTCGCCAGCCGTTCCGCCAGGACGCGCTGCTCGGCCGGCACCAGCTCGCCATCGGCGAAGGCGTTGAGCTCTTCCCAATCCGATGGGGGCGACTGGTCAGCTCGATGCGACATGGCGGATCGGGAGCACGCGGATATTGGCTCCCCCTATGATTGTCAGCAGCATGGCCCTGGCCCGCGACAGGCGGCTCATGACGGTGCCGGCCGGCACGCCGATCAGCGCCGCCGCTTCCGCATAGCTGAAGCCGTCGAGGTCGACCAAGACCACCACCTCCTTCATCGCGGCGGGCAGCTGTTCCAGCGCCTGCCGCACCGTGATCGCGCTGAGGGCGCGCTCGTCGAAATGCCAATCGGCCGGCTCGGGAGCCGTCGTGCCCTGTTCGCGCTGCTGCCGACGGCTCTGGTCGATCAGCAGGTTGCGCAGGATGCTGTAGAGCCAGCGGCGATAGGCGGGATCGTCCGCCGGTTCGCTCCTGGCCGTCAGAACCCGCAAGGCTGCTTCCTGGGCGGCATCGGCGGCCCGCTCCCGGTCGCGCGTCAGCGCGCAGGCATAGCGGAACAGCCGCGCCCATTCGCGTTCGAGCCGCGCGCGGCGCGCGCTCGCCTTGCGTCCGTCGCGCCACATGCTCGCGCCATCCGAACCGGTTCGCGCCGCGAGCGGACAGGGCCAACGCCGGGCGCCCGCGACGAGACGAGCATAGGGGAGGATTCGCGAAAGCGGAACCGGAGCGCGCCCGCTTGCCTGTCGGCCTTAGCCGAGTCGCCTGGCAAGCGCGGCGCGGTAGGCGTCGATCACCCCGTCGACCATGGTGTCGAGGCGGAAATTCGCACGGACATGCGAGGCGAGGTCGGCGGCCTCGTCGAGGCGCTCTTCTGCCGGCGTCGCCAGCGCCTTACGAATCGCTTCGGCCAGGATGGTCGGCTCGTTTGGACGGATCAGGCGGCCGGCATGGCCGGGGCCATAGATCTCCTTGATGCCGCCGACATCGGTGGCGATCAGCGGCTGCGCCGCCGCTGCCGCTTCCAGGATCACATAGGGCAGGGACTCGGCCCGCGACGGGATCACCATGACATGCGCCTTGGCGAGCGCAGCGCGGATCGGGCCCGGCGGCTCGAACACGCATTGGCTCGCCACGCCCTGATCGGCCGTCATCTGCCGCAGCAGCGCCTCGTCCGGGCCGGAGCCGACGATCAGGATGCGCGGCGTCAACCCGTCGCGTCGCTTCAGCAGCGAGAGCGCCTCGATCAGCGTGTCGACGCCCTTGGCCGACCGCAGTTCGCCGAGATAGACGAGGTCGAACGCCGCCTCGGCATGATCGATCGGCTCGAACTCGGCCTCCGAGATGCCGTTGAGTACGATGCGATGGTCGGTGCGCGGCTTGTGTCCGATGTGGGCTTCGAACCGCCCGCCAATGAAGGCGCTCTCGAACAGGAACATGTCGGTCGCCGGCTCGAGCAGGCGCTCGATCGCCATGTAAACGCGGTGCTCGGCGCTGCCCGGCTTGTAGTTGAAGCTGCCGCCATGCGGCGTGTAGGCGGTGACATAGCGCCGTCCGGGCGAGACCAGAGCCGGCAGGCGGGCATAGACGCCGCCCTTCGAGCCGTGCGCGTGCACAATCTGCGGCGCGATCCGCTTGCGGGTCGACACGGCCGAGGCCTGAGCGCGCATGTCGGTTAGGCTCGGATAGCGCGACATCGGCACGCGGGTGACGCCGAGCGAAAGCTGCGGGCCAAGCTCGGCGAAGACCTGGTCGGCGCGTGGCCCGCCGGTGGTCGAATCGCAGAAGATGCCGACCGCATGGCCGCGGGCGATCTGGCCGCGGGCGAGGTCGAGCACATGCCTGAACAGCCCGCCGAGCGGCGCCCGGAAGACGTGCAGGATCGTCAGGGGAGCGGCGGACATGGTCGCAAGGCCCTGGGGTGCGGTCAGAACCAGCGTTCCTTGATCACGATCGTGTCGCCTGGCCTGACCGGATAGGTGATCGGCACCGTGCCGGTGACGAGCTGGCCGTCCATCAGGCGAGTGACCTCGGCATAGTTGCGCTGGCCGCGCGGGGTGAAGCCGCCGGCGATCGCCACCGCTGTCTGCACCGTCATCCCGTTCACGAACGGGAACTGGCCGGAATTGGTGACCTCGCCGAGCACGAAGAACGGCCGGTAGGCATCGACTTCGACCGAAACCTTGGGTTCGCGCAGATAGCCGCCGCGCAGCTTCGCCTCGATCGCGCGTTCGAGCTGCTGCGTTGTGCGCCCTTGCACCTCGACGGCGCCGATCAGCGGCATCGAGATGCGGCCGGAGCCGTCGACGGCGTAGATGTTGGAGAGATTGTCCTGGCCGAAGACGATGACGCGCAGCCGGTCGCCGCTGGCGAGCTGGTAGGGCGCTGTCGTCTCGACGGCGAATTCCGGCGCGACGACGCGCGGCGCGCAGCCAGTCATGGCAAGCGCGGCGGCAAGCGCCAGACAGACGGGATGTCTACTCATCATCACCGGCGGACCCATCGAGACATGTCCCTAGGGATAGGTCGTCATGGTTAACAAAACCTGATCGGGCTGCATCTCCGCGGCATATTCGAAACGACCGCTCTTAACCGGCCACTAACCTTAATGGGCTCAGATGACGCTACGTGCCCTTTAGGGGCGCGAGAGTTTTGCGTGAATGGAAGCCTCATGACCGCTCGCTACGATACCGTTGCGGCCGCCGGCGAGAGCCGCTCCGATCTGCTCGATCTGCCGGCCCTCTGGGCCGCGATCAAGGCGAAGAAGCTCTGGATCATCGGGCCGACACTGGCGGCGCTGGGCCTGTCCTTCGTCGCGGTCAACGTCATTCCGCCGCGCTATACCGGGCAGGCGCAGCTGCTGCTGCAGAGCCGCGACAGTTATTTCACCCGGCCGGGCCAGTCGGAGGTTGCCGGTCAGCAATTCGATCCGGAGGCCGTGCAGAGCCAGGTCCAGGTCGTCCTGTCGCGCGACCTGGCGCGCGAGGCGATCAAGCGCATCGGCCTTGTCGGCAATCCCGAATTCGATTCCGGCGCTGGGGCGCTCGGCGCGCTGAAGAAGATCGGCGTTCTGCTCGGCATCGGCGCCCATCCGGCCGACCGCTCGCCGGAGGACCGGGTGCTGGAGGCCTATTACGATCGGTTGCTGGTCTTCCCGGTCGGGCGCTCGCGCATCGTTGCCGTTGAATTCACCTCGAAGGATCCGGCGCTCGCCGCCCGTGCCGCCAACGAGATCGCTGCCGTCTATCTCGAAATGGAGGAGGCGGCCAAGCAGGATACCGCCCGCAGCGCCTCGTCCTGGCTCTCCACCATGATCGACCCGCTGCGCAAGAAGCTGTCCGAATCGGAGGCCAAGGTCGAGGCGTTCCGCTCTCGCCACGGCTTGCTGGTCGGCTCCAACAACACCACCATCACCGCCCAGCAACTCGCCGACCTGTCGACGCAGCTCTCCAACGCGCGCAACCAGCAGGCCGAGGCCCAGGCCAAGGCGGCGATCATCCGCGATGCGATCAAGGGTGGGCGCACCTTCGAGATCCCGGACGTCGCCAACAACGAGCTGGTTCGCCGGCTGATCGAGCAGCGCGTCAACCTGCGCGCCCAGATCGCGCTCGAATCGCGCAACCTCCTGTCGGAGCATCCGCGCATCAAGGAGCTGAACGCCCAGCTCGCCGACCTCGAAGGCCAGATCCGTGCTGCCGCCGAGCGCGCCGTGCGCACGCTGGAGAACGAGGCGAAGATCGCCGGCCAGCGCGTCGAGAGCGTCACTGCGGCGCTCGACGGCCAGAAGAAGACCGTCTCCGGCGCCAATGACGACGAGGTCCAGCTGCGTGCGCTGGAACGCGAGGCCCGCACCCAGCGCGAGCAGCTCGAGCAGTACATGCTGCGCTATCGCGAGGCGCTCGCCCGCGACGCCCAGAACGCGACGCCGGCCGATGCCCGCATCATCTCGCGCGCGGTCGAGCCGACCCAGCCCTCCTTCCCGAAGAAGCTGCCGACCATGGTCGTCGCGACGCTCGCGACCTTCCTGGTCGCGCTGGCGGTCGTGGTTTCGCGCGAGCTCCTGAACGGCGGCGCGTCGAGTCCCGCGCAGGACGCGCCTCACCGCAAGGGACCAAATCGCGGCGAGCCGGGCTTCGGCGCGCCGAAGGGCGAGGAGGACGACCAGCACGAGGGCGAGGCCAAGGCTGCACCGCCGCCACCGCGGCGCGAGCGCATCGCCGGGCTCCTGACCCATGGCGGGCGCGTCGGCCAGCTTCATCTTGATCTCGCGGACCCAGAGGCCGGCGCAGCCGACCTGGCGGCTGCCGTCAACAAGGCAAGCGAAGGCAATGCGCCGCTCGTCGTGGTGCTGGACGGGGCCGAGCCCGGCGAGGCTTCGCCGCGGGCGCTGGCGCAACTTCTCTCCGAGCGCAGCCGCTGCATCCTGGTCGACCTCGCCAGCGATGGCGATCGCGACCGGGCCGGCTTCTCCGAGCTGCTCGCCGGCGAGGCGATGTTCTCCGACATCATCACCCGCGAGCCGGATTCGCGGCTGCATGAGATCGCGCCGGGCCGGGCCGGCCGTGCGGCGGTGCTGGCGGCATCCGACATCGTCGATGTCGCGCTCGATGCACTCTGCGAGACCTATGACTGGGTGCTGGTCGCTGCATCCACGACCGACGATGCCGAGACGCTGGCGCCGCTGCTCGGCCGCGCCCAGGGCGCGCTGGTCATGGCCGGCCATATCGGCAACGGCCATGCAGTCGAGGTCGCCTATCGCCTGACCGATCTGATGGGAGCCCCGATCGCGCTCGTCATGGTCGAGGCGCCAGAGGAGCAACTCGAACTCCCCATGCCGGACAAAGAACCGGTTCCGGCCTGATCCCGGCTACCAGAGGTTCTTGCCGTCGATCACGGTGACCGGGACGGCGGCGAGATCGAAATCGTCGAGCACGCGCGCATTTACCGCGACCTTGGGATTGTCGAAATCGGGCTCGCCGCTCGACCAGTCCGGCGATTCGGTGAAGGTGGTGCAGCCGCAGCTGCCGCAGAAATGATGCGCCACCATCCGGCTCTGCCAGCGATAGGTCGAAAGGTTCTCGCGCGGCGTCAGCAGCTTGAACTGGGCCGGCTTGTGGTAGCTCCAGAGCGCGCCGCGCTTCGAGCAGATCGAGCAGGTGCAGGCGACGACCTCCGTCACGGGCTCCCGCACTTCGAACCTGGTCGCGCCGCAATGGCAGCTACCGCTGATGATCGTCATCTCGCCCGCTCCGTGAGGATGTTGCGGAGCCGATCAAACCCGATCGCTTGTCAGTATATGTCAGCAGCAGCTAGTCGTCCGCCTCCGCCGGCTTGCGGCGCTTCAGCAGGCCGAGGATGCGCTGCGCCGCCTTCAAGGCGAAGGGCGAGGCCTTGATCCGCCGCTTCAGCGCCCGCTTGGCCTGGCTGTAGCCGGCATAGGCACGCCCCTTGGCCGTCAGCGGGAAGAAGGTGTCGACCAACTCGTCGCTGTCGTCGCAGATCGTCGTCTTGTAGCGGGCTTCGCCGACCCCGAGGTCGAACATGGTGAAGCCGGCCTGGCATTTGCGCTTGATCAGCTCGACGAGCAGGATCTCGCCGGGGCTAGTGCGCGCCGTCTCCGAGGCGAGGTCGAAGGAGGTCGCCATGCCGGAAAAGCGCGCGCCCTGCACGGCGCCGACATAGGTCGCGACCGACTTGCCTGCGAGGTCGAGCGAATAGAGCTCGACCGCCGGCGGGCGGGCGTGCTGTCCGAGCGCACCCTCGCGCAGGAAGGCGCGGATCGCCGGCGCCGCGAACGGGTCGGGCAGGCCCATCTGGGCGAAGCGGGCCGCCTTCTGCGCCAGGAAGGCGTCGAGCACGCGCGCGATCTCGACTTCGTTCTGCGCCTGGACCAGCTCGGACGGGCCGAACTCGGCGAAGCGATTGCGCTTCGTCGTCAGCTTCTTGCGGGCATGCTTGCTCATCGAGCGCCTGAGCGTGCCGTCGCCGTCGCCCGGATCGAGGGCGAGCTTGTAGGCGCGGCTCGGGCTCTGTCCCGCGGCGAGGCCGGCCGGCGGGTTGGCGATGCCCTGCCAGGCGGTCGGCTGGTTGATCAGGAACAGCGCGTCGATCCCGCCGATCGCCGCGCCGATCTCCCGCAGCAGCACTTGCGTCGCCACCGCATCGAGCGCCCCGGCGAAATCCGGCCGGTAGAGCGCCATATGGTAATTGGCGTGCTTGCCGCCGATGAATTCGGCGAAACGCGTGCCCAGGCGCCGGGTGATCACCAGCGGGAACAGCGCGAGCAAACCGCCTTGGCCATCCTCGATCCGGATGAAGCGAAAATCCATGCTCTCGGCCCGGCCGATCGTCGCGGCGAAAGGCTGGACCCAGTCATAGGACTGATAGGGCGTCACCAGCGCCTCGGCTTCGAGCGCGCGCCAGTCGGCTTCGAGAGCGGCAAGGTCGCTGCCGGCCACGACCCTGGCCCAGGGACGCGCCTCCACCTCCCGCCGCAAAGCGGAGGCAGTGGATGTGCTTGGCGCGCGGTCGGCGACGGCGGACATGCCGTCCTCCTTAACCCGGCATTGTGAACGGACCTGCCACTGTCGCGGACGTTGCATGACGCCATCGCCGAACAGCGTTAGCGAAGGGTTGAATCGATATCTCGGAGACGCCGGGCATGAGCCTGCGCCACAAAGCTTTTTCAGCCGCCTTCGCGGCCATCGCGGCGACTGGCGCCGACCGCTGGGGCAGGGGGCTCGCCCAGGGCAAGGGCGCGATCCTGACGCTGCACCATGTTCGCCCGGCTGCTGCCGGCGGCGGCTTCCGTCCGAACGGACTGCTGGAGGTGACTCCGGACTTCCTCGACCGGGCGCTGACCCTGATCCGGGCTGAAGGCTACGACATCGTCTCGCTCGACGAGGCACTGGCGCGGCTGGGCGATCCGAAGCCTGGCCGCTTCTTCGTCGCACTCACCTTCGACGACGGCTATCGCGACAATCTCGACCATGCCTGGCCGGTGCTGGCGAAGCATCAGGCGCCGTGGACGCTCTACGTCGTGCGCGGCTTTGCCGAGCGCACGGCGCGGCTCTGGTGGCTGGAGCTGGAGGAAGCGATCCGGGGGCTGCCGCGCATTTCGGTCGAACTTCCCGACGGCCGCTTCGAGGCTCCGGCCGGAACCGATGCCGAGAAGCAAAGGGCGTTTGACCAGCTCTACTGGCGTCTGCGCAAAGCCTCGGAAGCGATTCTGCTCTCGGCGATTTCCGATCTTGCGCGGGAGGCCGGTATCGATCCCGTCGCCCTGGTCGAGCGCGACTGCCTGCCGACGCAGACGCTACGCTCGCTCGCCGGCGCGCCCGGCGTCACCATCGGGGCGCATACGCTGAGCCACCCGATGCTGGCCAAGCATCCGGAAGAAGTCGCGCGCCGCGAGATCGTCGAGAGCAAGGCCTGGCTGGAAAAGGTTCTGGAGGTGCCCATCCGCCATTTCGCCTATCCGGTCGGCGATCCGGGTTCTGCCGGGCCGCGTGAGTTCGCGCTGGCGAAGGAGGCGGGGTTCGCTAGCGCCGTGACGACCCGTCCGGGCCATCTCTTCGCCGAGCATGCGGACCATCCGCATGCGCTACCGCGCGTCTCGCTCAATGGCCTGCATCAGAGCGAGGCCGCGCTGAGGTCACTGCTCTCCGGACTGCCCTTCCTGCTCTGGAACCGCGGCAGGAAGGTCAATGTCGGCTAGCCGACCGCCCGCGTCTCAGCGGATCGGCGGCGCGTAGTGCAGGCCGCCCTGCTTCCAGGAGGCGTTCAGGCCGCGCTCGATCTTCAAGGGGCTGTCCTTGCCGATATTGCGGTCGAAGACCTCGTTGTAGGCGCCGACCTTGCGGATGATGTTCAGTGCCCAGTCCCGCGACAGCCCGAGCGATTCTCCGATCGCGCCTTCGCGCCCGAGCAGGCGCAGGACATTGGGGTCCTTCGTCGAGGCTGCGGCCTGCTCGACGGTGCCAGACGTCAGACCGAATTCCTCGGCGGCATGCATCGCATAGGCCGACCACCGGACGACGTTGTACCAGACATCGTCGCCTTGCCGGACGGCGGCGCCGAGCGGTTCCTTGGAGAGCGTGTCGGGAAGCACGCTGTGCTTTTGCGGCTCGGTCAGCTTCGAACGGAAGGCGTAGAGGACCGAGCGGTCGGAGCTGAAGGCGTCGCAGCGGCCGGCTTGATAGCCCTGCAGCGCCTCTTCCTGGCTGGCGAATGCCACGATCTCGTTCTTCAGATTATTGGTGCGGAAGAAGTCGGTGAGGTTGAGCTCGGTCGTCGAGCCCTGATTGGTGCACAGCGTCGCGCCGTTCAATTCCTTGCCGGACTTGACCTCGCCCGAACGGACCATGATCCCCTGGCCGTCATAATAGGTCACGGCCGCGAACAGGATGCCGTTCGTCGTCTCGCGCCCCATCGTCCAGGTCGTCGTGTTGAAGAGGATGTCGACCTCGCCGGACTGAAGCGCGGTGAAGCGCGCTGCCGCCGGGAGCGGGACGATCATGACCTTCTCGGGATCGCCGAACACCGCCGTCGCCACCGCGCGGCAGAAATCGACGTCGAGGCCACGATGACGGCCGGTCGCATCGGCCATGGAGAAGCCGGGCGTGCCCATGGTCGAGCTGCATTTCAGGACGCCGCGCTGTCTCACGGTTTCCAGGGTTCCGGCCTGCGCCAGCCCGCCGCCAAGCACCAGCGCCAGGGAACCCAGCTGCAACAACGTCTTCATGACCCATCCCCCCAAATTCATCCGCGACATGCGTCATGCCGGGCGACCTGTTCGATCGCGGCGAAACGCTATTGCGGCTGTCGAGAGAGAGGCGCTCTAAATTGGTGGTCCGGCCGCAAGTTTCTTAAGTTCAACGGGCCGGAAATGCACGAAACGACAAAGCGGCTTTGGAGGCGCTCGAGCCGGCCATGATCTCGCAATGCCGACGCGGAGAGACGGCGATCAGGCCTCGTCCTTGCGCTCCATCCACTTGATCAGCGGCAGCAGCGGCAGCACCCAGACCAGCCCGAGCACGATATAGGCGATGGTCTGCACCGGCTTCGAGGCCTCGGTGATCCGCCCCTGTGCCAGCGCCATGGCGACGAGCGCGTAGACGCAGACGAAGACGATCATCACGACCGTGCCGATAAGCTTGCGATGGGTCTGCCTCATGGCGATCTTCAGTCCGGCTGCGGCATTGCGGGCGTTGTTCAGGTCTCAAGGGCGGACTATCTGTCACCCGCCGCCGCGCTTGTGAAGCGCAATCAACTCCGCCGCCTGCGACCCGAGGTCCCGCCGCCGTGACGATCGCGCTCGATCAGCCTGCCGTTCCGGCTGTTGCCGGCCATGCCGGCATCCGCCGCTGGCTCTGGGCCGTCGCCTTCCTGGTCTTCGTCATGGTCGTGGTCGGCGGCGCGACGCGCTTGACCGGCTCCGGCCTCTCGATCACCGAATGGCGGCCCGTCACCGGCGCGATCCCGCCGCTCTCCGATGCCGCCTGGGCGCTCGAATTCGAGAAATATCGCCTGAGCCCGCAATTCCAGCTGCTGAATTCGGGGATGGAGCTTGCCGATTTCAAGTTCATCTACTGGTGGGAATGGGGCCATCGCCAGCTCGGCCGCTTCATCGGGCTGCTCTATCTCGCCGGCTTTTTCGTCATCCTGTTGCGGCGGCTGATGCCTTGGCGCGAAACGGCGATCCTGTTCGGCATGGGCCTGCTGCTCGGCCTGCAGGGCACGATCGGCTGGATCATGGTCGCTTCAGGCTTGCAGCCCGGCATGGTCGCAGTCGCGCCGGTCAAGCTGACTTTGCACCTGACCTTCGCCGGATTCTTCTTCGCCAGCGTCATTGCCTTCGCTACCTGGCTGACACCCTTACGCCGGACCGAGCCGATGCGGGGCAGGGCGGCCGCCTGGGCCCTGCTCCTGCTCCTTTTCGTGCAGATCGCGCTTGGCGGTCTCGTCGCCGGCTCAAAGGCGGGCTTCACCTTCAACACCTGGCCATTGATGGACGGGGCGCTGGTGCCGTCCTCCGCGACCCTCTTCGCCGGCACGCCGGTCTGGGAGAACTTCGTCGACAATGTCGCTCTGGTGCAGTTCAACCACCGCATCGGCGCCTACATCCTGTTCGCCTTCGCGCTCTGGCAGGTGCTAGCCTTACGCCGTGCCGCGCCGGGCTCAGGCGCCGCCAAGCGCGCTACTGCCATCGCCGGGCTTGTTCTGGCCCAATCTGCGCTCGGGATCGTGACGTTGCTGCTGGTCGTGCCGCTCTGGGCCGGCCTCGCCCATCAGGCGCTCGGCTTCACCGTGCTGGCGATGGGCGTGGTGCATCTGACCCGCACGGAGCAGGGAGAGAGGGATGCGGCCTGACGGCTGTCTGTTCTGCGCGATCACGGCCGGGAAGGTCCCGTCGCATCGCGTCGCTGAGAGCGAGAACCTCGTCGCCTTTCTCGACATCGCGCCGGTGCGGCCGGGCCATGTCCAGATCGTGCCGCGGGCGCACCATCCCTATTTCGAGGAGATGCCGGCGGAGCTCGCGGCTGAAACGATCCAGCTCGGCCAGCGCCTGGCCAAGGCCTTGAAGCGCATCTACGGCGTGCCGAAGGTCGCCTTCATGTTCACCGGCAACGACATCGCCCATGCCCACGCCCATCTCATCCCGATGGTGCGCTCCGACGACGTGACCTCCCGGCGCTATATCGCCGAGGAGGTCGTGACCTATCGCGATTGCCCGCGTCCGCCCGCGGATGAACAGCAGGAAACCGCCCGCCGCATCCGCGAGGAAATGGATCAGGCCAGCGCCTGATCGAGGTCCGCGATAAGGTCCTCGACATCCTCGATGCCGATCGAGAGGCGGACCACCTCAGGGCCAGCGCCGGACGCGGTCTTCTGCGCGTCCGAGAGCTGGCGATGGGTGGTCGAGGCCGGGTGGATCACCAGCGAGCGCGTATCGCCGATATTGGCGAGGTGCGAGAACAGCTGGAGTTTCGAGACCAGCTGGATGCCGGCGTCGTAGCCGCCCTTGAGGCCGAAGGTGAAGACTGCGCCGGCGCCCTTGGGGCAATAGCGCTGGGCAAGCGCGTGGTACTTGTTGTCCGGCAGTCCGGCATAGTTCACCCATTCGACCGCCGGGTGCTTGGCAAGATGTGTCGCGACCTTGAGCGTGTTCTCGCAATGGCGCTGCATGCGCAACGGCAGCGTCTCGATGCCGGTCAGGATCATGAAGGCGTTGAAGGGCGAGAGCGCCGGGCCCATGTCGCGTAGGCCTAGCACGCGGGTCGCAATCGCGAAGGCGAAGTTACCGAAGGTCTCGCCCAGCACCATGCCGTTATACTCCGGCCGCGGCTTGGACAGCATCGGATAGCGCTCGTCGCCGGTCCAGTTGAACGAGCCGCCGTCGACGATAAGGCCGCCGATCGAGTTGCCATGGCCGCCCAAGAACTTGGTCGCCGAATGCACGACGATATCGGCGCCGTGCTCGAAGGGGCGGATCAGGTAGGGGCTCGCCATCGTGTTGTCGACGATCAGCGGGATGTTGTGCTTCTTCGCGATCTTCGAGATGCCCTCGATGTCGACGATGACGCCGCCCGGATTGGCGATGGATTCGATGAAGATCGCCTTGGTCTTCGGCGTCACTGCCGCGGCGAAGGCCTCCAGATCATCGGAATCGGCCCAGATCACGTTCCAGCCGAAGTTCTTGTAGGAGTGATTGAACTGGTTGATCGAGCCGCCATAGAGCTTCTTGGCGGCGACGAACTCGTCGCCCGGCTGCAGCAACGCGTGGAAGCACAGGAACTCGGCGGCATGGCCCGAAGCCACCGCCAGCGCAGCCGTGCCGCCCTCCAGCGCTGCGACGCGCTCTTCCAGCACCGCGTTCGTCGGGTTGCCGATGCGGGTGTAGATGTTGCCGAAGGCCTGCAGGCCGAACAGCGAGGCGGCGTGGTCGACATCGTCGAAGACGAAGGAGGTCGTCTGGTAGATCGGCGTGGCGCGCGCGCCGGTGGCTGCGTCGGGAGCCGCGCCGGCATGTACGGCGAGCGTATGGAAACCCGGTGCGCGGTCTGACATGGCGTGCTCCCTGACAATTCTGATCGTGAAACGGTCTTGTTCGGTTTAACGAACGCTATCCCGAGCGTCAATTCAGTGGCGCGGCGCCAGCTCCGGTCCGACATGCTCCGGCCGCACGCCCATGCCGACCATCCGCGCCGGCAGGCGGCGGAGCAGCGGAAAGCGTTGCAACAGCCTGAGTGGCCAGGGTGGTACGACCGGCTTGTCCGCTGCGAGCAGCGGCGTGATCACCCGGTTTTGGATCGCGATCTGGGCGGCCTGCGTGACCTTGGCCGGCCATTCGCGCCGCTTCTGAACGGCGGCGAGATCAGCATCCGCCAGCGTCTTCTCGCGCAGCGGCCTGGCCAGCAGGTTGGCGGCCGCGACGGCGTCCTGGATCGCCAGGTTGATGCCGACGCCGCCGATCGGCGACATCGCATGCGCGGCATCGCCGATGCAGATCAGCCCCGGCCGCCACCAGCGCTCCAGCCGGTCGACCGCGACCGAGAGCAGCTTGATGTCGTCCCACGAGGCGAGCTCATCGGTCCGGTCGGCCAGTTCGGGCGCGAGCGTGAGGAGCCCGGCCTTGAAGGCGTCGAGCCCGGCTGCCCGCAATGTTTCGACTGAGCCCTTCGGGATGATGAAGGCGCATTGCCAGTAGTCGCCGCGGTTGAGCCGGATGAAGAAGCGCCCCGCCGCGACCTGTCCGAAGGCTTGCGCCGGCTCGTCCGGCCGGCGGCTCAAGCTGAACCAGAGCACGTCCATCGGTGCGCCGAGTTCGGTGACCGCGAAGCCCGCGGCGGCGCGGACGTCGGAGCGCCGGCCATCCGCCGCCACGACGAGATCGGCGCGGATCTCCAGCGGGCCATCCGGGCCGTCTGCGTTCAAGCCTGCAACGCGCCCGTTCTCCTCGATGAGCCCGGTAGCCTTCGTCCGCATCAGCAGCCGGAAATTCGGATAGGCCCGGCCGTGATCGGCGAGGAAGTCGAGGAAATCCCATTGCGGCATGAAGGCGATAAACGGTGCCTGGACCGGCAGATGGCTGAAATCGGCGACGGTGATGTCTTCGCTGCCGAAACGGGCGACGAGGTCGTCCTCCCGGACATGCGGCAGCTTGAGGAAATCCTCGAGCAGGCCGAGCTCGTGCATCACCTGCATGGTCGAGGGATGGATGGTGTCGCCGCGGAAATCGCGCAGGAAATCGGCGTGCTTCTCCAGCACGACCACCTCGGCGCCAGCGCGCGCCAGCAGGAAACCGAGCATCATCCCGGCCGGGCCGCCGCCGGCGATGCAGCAGGTCGTGCTCTCCCGGCGCATTGCCTCGCCCCTATTCGTTCAGCTTGATCCCGGTCTTCGCCACCAGCTCGGTCAGGATCGCGCGGTCGCGCGCCATGAAGGCGCCGGTCTCCTGCGGGCTCCAGGCGACGGGCTCGATCACCAGCTCGCGATAGCGCGCGACGAGCTCGGCATCGGTCATCGCCGCGTTGATCGCGGTACTCAGGATGCGCAACGTGTCGGGAGCGATGCCGGCCGGTGCGACGATCGAGGCCCAGCCGGGATAGACGACGTCGACGCCCTGCTCCTTCAGCGTCGGCAAATCGGGCAATTGCGGCTGGCGGGAATCGGTGGTGACGGCGAGCGCCTTCAGCTTGCCGCCCTGGATATTGCCGAGGCTGGCGGCGAGGCTGTCAATCATGACGTGGACCTGACCCGACATCAGGTCGGCCGCTGCAAGTCCGGCGCCGCGATAGGGCACATGCGCCAGCCTGATCCCGGCCGCCTGCATGATCATCTCGAAGACGAGGTGGTTGGTGCCGCCGATCCCGGCCGAGGCGAAGTTGAGCTGGCCGGGTCTCTGCTTCGCATAGGCGAGGAACTCGGCGAGCGAGTTGACCGGCAGGGCCGGCGAGGCGTTCAGCACCAGCGGGAACAGGCCGAGCATCGCGACGGGGGCAAAGTCATGCGCGACGTCATAGGGCAGCTTCTGCCCGAGAGCCGGAGCGGCGGCGAAGCTCGCGGCGGTCGCGACCAGGAGCGTGTGACCGTCGGCCGGCGCCTTCACCACGGCCTGCCCGGCGACGATGCCGTTGGCGCCTGGCCGGTTGTCGATGATCACCGACTGGCCGAGTTGCCGCGCCAGCGTCTCGCCGAGCCGGCGCGCCGCGATGTCGGTACCACCCGCCGGAGCGAAGGGCACGACGAGCTGGATCGGTCGCTCGGGGAAGGCGGCACGGGCGCTGCCGGCACCGAGCGCACTTGCGAGCCCGGCGAGCAGGACGGTGCGGCGATCGAGATGGGGCATCGGCCTTCTCCGGCGAAAAGCGGGAGCGGCGAGATTAGCGATCGTCTGTCAGCGGGAAAGGGGGGCGCCGCCTTTAAGTGCCGGGCCGGTTGATCGTCAGCTTCTGGAAGCCCTTGCCGGCCAGCACCGGCTTCTTCGCCGAGAGGATGCGCGAGTTGATGCCCTGCCAGCCGATCTCGCCGGAGAGCCGGCCATATTCGATCTTCGGGCAGCGGTTCATGATCACGGTGACGCCCTTGGCCTCGGCCTTTGCCGCGGCCTCATCATTGCGCACCGAAAGCTGCATCCAGATCACCTTCGGCAGCGGCTCGAGGCCCAGCGCCTCGTCGGTGATAGGGCCGGCCGCTTCCGAATTGCGGAAGATCTCGACCATGTCGACCGGGCCGGGGATGTCCCTGAGCGAGCCATAGACGGTTTTGCCCAGCAGCGTCTGCCCGGCGAGCCCGGGATTGACCGGGATCACGTCGTAGCCGCGATCGAGCAGATATTTGGTGACGATCCAGCTCGGGCGCGCCTCATTGGCGGAGGCGCCGACCAGCGCGACCGTCTTCACCTCGCGCAGGATGCGGCGAATGAGCGCATCATCGTAAGCGTCGTGATTCACGGAGCCAAATTCCCAGCGAATTGAACCTGTTGTCCGGTGTTCCTGAATCGGCGCCGAAAGCGCACCGATGCCCGGAACATAGCGTCGGCAAGCGCATTCCCCATCTTGGAAGAGGAAGAGCAAATCCTGTTCTTCACCTGTGAGGAGGGCCTGCCATGTGCGACTACAGTCTGCACCATGTTATGTCGACTCCTGCCAAAGTCGGCGACGTCCTCAAGACCAGCAGCTTCGCCGGATCGAGCACCAGGGGCTTCTGCTCCGCGGCTCAGCCTAATGTCGCGGTCTGCGTGCTGCCCGGCACGGAGCTGGCGTTTTCGGCCGAGATCGAATGCGACAGGGCGATCGGCTTCCTGCCGCATCGCCGTCTTGGGGCGACGCTGGCACGCTTCCGCCAGGTCGATCTCGATAAGCCCTACGCCCATCATGACGCGATCGAACTGCCCAATGGGCGGATCGAATTGCTGACCAACCTCTCGCAGGGCCAGACCGCGACCGTGCTGCAATTGCCGGCGGATGAGCAGGCGCAGCGGGCTGCGAAGCCCGAGGCCGAGCCGGCCCCGGCGAGACACGAGCCAATTCCGCTGTTCGGGATGTGACCGGGCGATGATAGGCGCGTGAACCTGCATGCAGATGGCGGACTCGTCACTGGCGAGTCCACCCATCAGCCATGACGCCAATCAGGCTGGCGCTTCTCCATGAACGCGCCGATGCCTTCTTCGGCGTCGCGCGCCAGCATGTTCTCGACCATCACCGCCGAGGCGTGGTCATAGGCCGCCTTCAGCCCCATCTCGCGCTGCTCATAGAAGGCGCGCTTGCCGGTCTTGACCGTCGCAGCCGATTTCGAAGCGATGATCGCAGCGAGCCGATTCGCTTCTGTGAGCGCGTCTCCGGCGGGCACGACGCGATTGACCAGTCCCATGCGGGCGGCCTCCTGCGCCGGCACCATCTCGCCGAGCAGCAGCATCTCCATCGCATGCTTGGCCGAGAGGTTGCGCGAGAGCGCCACCATCGGCGTTGAGCAGAACAGGCCGATATGGACGCCCGGCGTGCAGAAGCGCGCGGCTTCGCCGGCGACGGCGAGGTCGCAGGTCGCGACGAGCTGGCAGCCGGCGGCGGTGGCCGTGCCTTCGACTGCGGCGATCACCGGCTGGGGCAGGGCGGTGATCTGCTGCATCACGCCCGAGCAACGCCCGAGGACATCCGCGAAATAGGCGCGGCCGCGATCGGGATCGGCCCGGCGCGCGCTCATCTCCTTGAGGTCGTGCCCCGCCGAGAAGACCGGGCCGGCTGCCGCCAACACCACGGCGCGGATGCTGCGATCGTTCGCGATCGCGGCGAGCGTCTCCGACAGGGCCGCCAGCATCGCTTCGCTCAGCGGATTGCGTGCCTCGGGACGGTTCAGGGTCAGCGTCGCGATGCCGTCGGCATCCTCGCGCAGCAGGATCTGCGCTCTGGCGTGGGCGTTCATGGCAACAAGCCTTTCGCGGTTTATCCTATTGTCGGAAGCCGGACGCCGTGCTGCAAGGGGGCTAACGTCCGATCAGACCTTGGTTTTCCGCACGATGACGACCCGCATGAGCGCCGCCGAGATCGAGGCCTATCTCGATCAGGTCTTCCCGCAGCTCCACTATGGCGGCCGCACCTATTTCGTCG
>JAESGM010000459.1_pt1 | contig 32024 bp, 47 predicted proteins | sample 9269721 | NCBI WGS metagenome assembly JAESGM01 (sample SAMN15720920, study PRJNA650825) | algae metagenome | isolation source: Komarekiella atlantica HA4396-MV6 and co-occurring heterotrophs from... | place: USA: Theobald House, Kauai, HI | collected 2009-07-29
GCTGGCAATAATGAACCCGCACATCCAAATTAACAATCTACAAATTTGTGACATTTTTCTCCTGTTTCGTCTGCTGTGGCTGATGTCTTTTTGCTTCTAGAACAGCACCAGAAACTATTCCTCCAAACCCAATTAGGGAAGTGGCTGTGGCCCCAATTATTTGAGTGCTGAAGTACCCAAAAGCTACTAATCCTAAAAATCCAGTCACTAATGAGGTCAATTGTTTGGGTGTCATTGGGCGCTCCTAATTCTTTGTGTAATTCCAGGTGTTCCAGAGTAACGAGCATTCCTCAGTTCTTGGAACCGAGTCACTAAATTACTGGTTTGTTCTTCGTAAGGGGTCGGTTCTTTTTGGGTTTTTTCAACTTGTAGCTTCTGTTGCTTCTTAGCTTTACTTTCTGAATACTGGTCAGCAATCTTACCTAAGCTAATTTCTAAATCATCCTGAATACCTGCAATTGCTGAACGAGAACCCCCAACTATTTGCCTGAACTTGGACTCTAGGTTAGCCAGAGATGTAGACAGGTTTTTCTCTAGCTCGGCATGTTGCACTCTAGCTTCAGCGACATGTTCACTAACTTCCGCCTGCTTTTCACGGACTTTGTGCAGAGCTTTGAGGTAGCGGCTAGTAGCTGTCGAGTATTCAGTCCAGTTTTTTTGCTGAAACTCTGCACCTTTGGCTTTATCTAAGGCATCAGCAACATCTGCGTCTGTTAAGTCGCCAAATACTTTAATATCAACAGGCAGCATATCAGCAATCCGCTGTGCATTTGCCCATACTGCTGACTCTAAGCCAAAATGAGAGTCAGGAAATACCAGAGTTTTGCTAACATCGCCGCTAAAATCGGACAGATTTAACGCTCCATCTTTGGGAGCTTCTGACTTAGATCCTCTGACCATAGCTACCTCACGTCTATTAACGAACTACAGGGCTGATATTCTACAAATACGTCATCTTCAAATTCAAACCACTCTCCATTAAGAGGGCGAAAAAAACGAGTATTCTGCTCTAATTTGACTTCTAAATTAATCTCAGGAAATTTAAAAATATTCTCCTTTTCAATCACCCTTGTTAATTCAGTATCGATACCGACTCTCATCCCTAGATGCAAAGTTATCCCTGCTTTTTTGTACTTCTGCCAGTAGTAGGAGAACTCGTTCTTATCCAGGAAATTAACGTTAATCTTGGGGATACCACCTTCAAACAAAATTGCAAAAATTCCTAGTGGCTCGTAATGAATCTTGGCTATTCCCAAGTTGTTTTCGTAACACCAATAGGCTCTGTGGAAGTAGGCTGTTTGCAAAACTTTTTCTCCAACTTTTTAATCAACATCTTTGCTAGTGACTGCCATACCAATGACCAAGCGCGTCCATTTCGCATCTTTAATTGAGCAGCTAAAATGTCTGATTGCGACGGGATGATACTGCCATATCTTTCAAGGTTGTCAATTGCCTGACGAAAGCTTACAACTTCATCTTCCGTTGTCGGTAAATCGGGAGCAACAGCTGCACTTAATCTTTCCATCACCCCGCTGAGTGTTGCTGACTCTGATTTTATCCTTTGCAACTCCTCACTCATTGCATCTATCGCAGCTAAATTGGAATCGGCGATCGCTGTTTGAAATTCCATCAACTGAGTTTCAATTTGTCGTTGTACTTCTTCACTGATGATTTGGGTAATCTCAGCAAATCCTCGCCCCTGTTTAAGCGTGTCAATAAACTCCTGAATCTCAGGCGACAGAGAAGAGGCAGGGGAGGAATTGGGAGAAAGAAAATTATTATAGAATAGCTCTTTTTCTCCAAGAGCTCCTCTTCTCCCCCTGCCCCCCTTGCTTTCTTCTTCAGGCGATGCTTGGGGTGCACTCGAATTTTCCATCATCTAAATCCTTCCACTCCAGTTTCACACCTACTTGGGCTGCAAATCCATCAATCGTTTGTTTCATCGTTTCATAAGGCAAATAGTCACAACTATCAATCAGTTTTTCGAGGTCTACGTCGATGAACTGTTTTCGGATAGCTGCTAATTTCTCTGTTTTTCTTTGTGCTATCTCTTTTCTGGCTGATTGTTTCCCCTTTTCTTTTGCCTGTTCAATTGCCTCTAACCTAGCGATTTCAAATGCCTTAGTAACTTTTTCCTCTTGCGTTGCTTGTTGAGCAATCTGCTGCTGCTCTCGTACTAATCGCTCAAAAATTGCTAGGCGCAAGTCGTCGTCAAAAGCTATTTCCAGTTGCTCAATCATCAGTGAAAAAGCACTTGGCACTGGCACTAACTTTTGTTCTGTGCCCTTAATTATTTTTCTCGACTGTGACTCTATTGATGTTTGTACTTCTGTTCCTTGTACTGTCAATTCACCTTTGCGTACCATATTTTCTCCTTAATGATTAGAACTCAGAAAATTCTGACCTCTTAGCTGAAATTGCAATATTCTCCGCACAACAAGAAATTAATTGTGGAGCTGAAAACGTTATTGAATCCGTCTAATAGTCGAATCATGCAACCCTCCTGTTTGATGCGATCTTTCTCCACTGTCCCAGTTCAGAAACCGAATAATGCTTGCGCTGACTAAAATCGCCCCACTTATATAAAGTACGAATTGAAACTTTATAGCCACACATCGCCAAATATCTGTGTAAGTCTTTTCCCTTACACCCTCTCATCTGCCAAGAGTGCCACATCTTGGCACTGGATGCTGTTTCCATCGTCATCACCCGACGTGATGCACTCGTCATCATTACTATCAATTGACGCACCAATGGAAACTTTTTTGTCGGATTATCATGCCTCCAACAAGCCATATATGTTAACAACGAGGCCTTACCCTCATCCACAAAGCGTTCATACTTGGGGATACCTAAATACTGCTTCCAACTAGCCCAACAATTTCTTGATATTTCCCGGTTTAGAATCCGGTCACAGCACTTTTTCACCTCACTTAACGCTATCTTGGGGGGTTGTTGTTTAACTTCATCTGCTACAAAAGCCTCACCGGAGTTTACCTGATTACAGTACTTGTCAAATACTTCCTCCAACTTATATTCGTTAGCTTTGTAGTACTCCCTCAAACTTCGATAAGTCACTTTGCAACGTGGATAATGCTTACGTAACCAGGCCAAACACAACAACATTTGCGTTTGTTCTTGTGTGTATTTTCGTGCTTTTACTTTCTTGCCTTGGGCATAACAAGCACCTGCTAATCGCTCCCATTCATACCATGTGCGATTGCTGATTTGGCATCCGCGAATCTTTTCACATTGGTTTCTCAAATTGATTGATTGGCTTATCCAATCTTCTATGACTACTGGCATGGTTAAACGAGTGCAAAATCAAAGTGGCTGTCAAAATTGAAAGAGTAATTGCCATAACGGCTGTACAAAATTCTAACAAACCTGACGAATTTCTTTCTTCGGTTTCTATTGTTTCAGTTGTTCCATCAAAAGATGTTTTGGTGTATTTCTCTTTCTTGTACACATTGCGTTACTTCCGTATATATGGATACCTGTACTCGTTCTTGCCGTACTACACTCAACGCCACCTCAAGAAAAATGTGTACCCATTTTTCGGTATTTGAGAATCGAATTATCTACACTTCACTTGCTAACGTTCTGCTGAATCGGCTCCTGGCAAAGATTTCAGTTTTGTAGTTTTACAGTAACACGTTACTCGATAATTCTTGGTAATCTCTGACAAGCCTATTTTTGGTAAATTCAGCAGAATGAATGTAGTCTGTCATTAAAGGCAAAAAGCTATTAAATGCTTGCACTGTAGTTGTATTAGGCTGTAATCACCAGGAAATCAGTAGTTCATTTTTTTGAGCAACTCGACGCATAGACTGGTTTTTGCTGTACTGAGCCTCTATGTATTTTTTGTAAGGCTGCTAGCCTGGCATCTACATCGACTCCATAGCTTTTGAATGTCTCGTCTAGTTGCTGGCGTGTCATTTGACAGAAGCGTGATTTGCTGTTTCTTCCATGTTTTAGTCCTAAGAAAATCTGTAGCTCTAAAACTTGTTTAATCTCCTGCCAACTTAGGTAAGCCTGTCCAAATAAATCCAGAGCCTTCAGATACTTATTTATTGTGTCTTTGGATTGAATTCTTAGTAAATCTCGGCATTCTTTAACGCTTAGATACTCCATTGGTTAGTCGAACTGTTGAACCATATTTTTAGAATAATAAAAGCACTCTCAAAGCGCCATTAACTTAGTAAATGATTTAGTTATTGCTTAGCAATTAATCAAAAAAAAGGGGTTTGGGTGGTTCCTGCCCGTTCTCTCTGATGAAATCTAGTAACTGTGATATTCTGCACGCCATTGCTGATGGATTTGTTTTGTTACTAGTCGCTAATTTTTGCCTACGATAGCCTACCTCACTCATGCAGTGTTCATAGGCTACTGCGATCGGTTTGAGTTTGTATTTGGCTTCATACTCTTGAGGTGTCATACTGCGATCGCTCTCCCGTTAAAAACCTAGACAGGGGGTAGTCCTCCGGTGGTCACACACTGGGGGCATTTTGCTGAATCCTATCATATTTACCTTAAAACTGTGGCAATGTGAGATAGAATTATGGTTATTGCAACTAAAACTAGCATTCTTATGAAACTCCAAAAATAATGGCTTATCAGTTTCCTCTCTCCTACTATTACGTCACAGAGCAAGACGATAAACGGCTTGAAAAATTCAGTGAAGCTTCTGGTGATTCCAGGCAGACTTTGATTATGCAATATGTACGGGGATGGCTCGGACGCCATCGCCTATACTATGTAGCATTATCAAGGTTAGATATTGCACATAGGCAAATCAATGAGGATCAATGGGTAGAGACAGTTGTCAATCAAGGATTTGATGCTTTGCCTGAATATAAAACACCCATAGTAGATGGCGAAATTCCACCAAACCCATTAGCTCATATTGTTTTGCCGGGAAACATGGTCAGGAGAGACATCAACTACATTGCACTAACCAAACAAAACTATCTACTTCTTAGAACCGCAATTTACTTTGATACATCCAAAATCGCTCAGTACATTTCCAAAATTATCTACGAACAACTAGCGCGAAACTGGGATAATCTTTATGCTGCTCAAGTTGCGGCGGAAAACTCTAACGATTGGCTCCGAGGTGAATAACTATGCAAGCAGTATCCACAGAACTAACATTAGAACGGGTTAATCAAGCTGTCAGCGCTATCCTTGAAGTCTTAGGAACTCCCGAAACTGAACTACACATCAAAGCCCTAGCTGCTTTCAAAAGTGGTGATCATCAGACTGTCAAGCGTTTGGCTTCAACTAATTTGTCTGATTATTACGTTAAGTCTTTGGGATACTTGGGCGGGGCGCTCAAATTGACTCCCAACACCGACACCATCCTGGCTGAGTCAGCACGTTCCGCAGCTGATTTTGTAAAAGACAGAGCATTAAAACAGCTTGGGGAAGCGATCTCCACCGCACTTGATTAAAATCACTTGCTCATTTACGATAGCCCTCGCCTCTATAAATAAGATGGGGGCTATTTTTGTGCTTCCCTAATTGCTTGTTTGGTTGTATCCGTAATGGTTGCTATATTTCTCTTGCTTTTGGCTAATCGTATTGAGGGTAGGGGAAACTGGGGAAGCAGTATGAGGTAAGAAAATGATTAAGTTCTAGTTAGATCAGCAAAAAAAATTAGCTGGAAAAAGAATCTACACATTTTTTGTGCAATTTTCCTAACTTCAAGACCCTTTTATCTTACGAAAACGCATTACTGCAATCCAATTCTTCCCCTACCAAATATTTCTAGAAGTTATATAAAATGCTTCATCTTCGTACTATTTGTTTTAAACCAGTTGAATGTCTAGAGCCGTTTGAAAACCAATAGGCTTGTTTTCAATGATGGCGAATCTAGATTCTTGGAAGAACAAAGAACCATTTAAAGGATTATAACTGAAGTCGCTGATTCCTATAGCACCAAATCCTGCTTGAGAAATCTGAATTTTATCACCTTCAACAGCTTTGAAGTCTTTGATTACGTCAACACCCTCTAATACATTGGTGAAAACAAATTTATCTGCCCCTAGCCCACCAGTAAGAATATCGTTACCTAGCCCACCAGAAAGACTATCATTACCACTCTTACCAGAAAGTGTATCATTCCCGCCATTGCCAAATAAAAGGTTATTTTGCCTGTCTCCAACAATGGTGTCACCTTGATTTGTACCTTTGACATTATCAAAATTGATAAATGTAAATGTCACTGTGCCTATGTTAGGAACATCCTTAATTATGAAACTTTGAGTTTCAAGGTTAACATTGACTGATGCATCTCCAACTAACAAGGGTGCTGAAGGAGCAATTGAGGCATCTATAGTGTTATTTACTGCACTAGCATCAGCAACAAGCTTTTCAAAATTGACAAGTAAATCTGTACCTAGCCCACCTCCTTTTTTAAGAGTTCCATCAATGAAGATAGTAGAGCTTACACCTATTCTGCTGTAATCAGCTGTATCAGTACCATCTCCGCCATTCAAGGTATCATTACCTGCGCTGGCTCTAATAATGTCATTGCCACCACTGCCAGATAATTCATTATCTTGAGCATCACCAGTAATCCTGTCATTTTGATTTGTGCCAATTACATTGACAAAATTTTTCACCTTGACTACCACTGGCGGCAAACCTACAGGTCTGATCTCTAATCTTTCTTTTGATAAATCAGCGACTATTGATACATTTGTATTGTCAGAAGTAGCATCAATGCTGTTAGCCTGTCCAGTCGCACCAATCACGCTCTCAAAGAAATCTCTAAACGTGTCAGTTCCAATCGCACCTTTTTGGATAAGTACTGGTTGAATAATTACAGCTTGTCCTAAACCACTGTAGTCAATAACATCGCGACCATCTCCCCCAGTAATAATATCGTTGCCTGCACTGCCGATAAATCTGTCATTCCCAGCAGTTCCGACCAAAGTATCGTCTGCATCTGTGCCTATGATTGTTGCCATAATTTAGCTGTCCTGGTATTAAAGTAACTGCTGTATACTATCTTGTTATTGACCACTCTGTATTGAAAATACACAGCATAGAAGTTGATTTTTCAAGAAAGTGTAATTATTTTTACAGTTAAATTACGATGCTTTCCTTTGATTGATCAACAGACTTCGCAAATACCGCCGACACTCCGCCTCGCCCTTGTATATGAGAATGCGGAGGGCCTCGATTTCCTGCACTGAAGAAACACAAATTTCCGCGATCGCACTAATCAAATTCTGCTGTGAGCGCACATAACAGAGATGTTGCTGCTCTAGTTCAGCAACCTTGGATTTCAACTGCTGAATCTGCCGCAATGCTTTGGTCGAGGAAGATTCTCTGCGCTGAAAATCGTTGTCTACAGATAACCGCATGTTGTAACTCCTTTGTATGTTTAGGTTAATACCTCGATTGTTGGGGTATTTGCTTCCTTCGGGTTCGTTAATTCTGTGCAAACTCTTCAACGCTATGCAATTCTCGTTTAATAATTTGTGCTCCCAACTCCCGACGCTGGCCCTTAGAGTTTGTGAATACATATCGGGCTTGCTCTAGACACTGGCGCTCGTGGCTGTACCGTAGTTGATTGCCACGAAATAGGTATAGCTTGCCCGTAGTCAGGGAGATTTTATTCTGCTTGAGCACGACTATTACCTCTTCGGTGGTTCGTTTTGGGCTAATACTATTGCAAAGTCGTAAATCGTTACTTCTAGCTCTGGCTCTGGTTTTACCTCTGCTTCTGGTTGGAGTTGCGGATTACCCAGCCCTACCGCTTGTTTAATTTCTTGTTCCACTTGAAACCTCGATTTGTTGCATGTCTTCAATCGCCCCAATCACCTCAAATAACGTATCGACAGCATCGTTAAGTACCACGTCATTTGAGGTTGAGAAGTAAGGAGAAGACTGAATCAGTCGATACTCTGTAGTACTTTGAACGAGCCGCAAAGTCTGTTGACATCCTTGGAGAATTGCTCGTATCTCTGCTGTGGTTAGTATGATTTCCATTACCGCTTTCCTTTCTGGCTAAATTTCTCGTAATCTGGACAAAATTCGCCCTCTACGCCGCTTGGATGTATTCCACAAACGAGCATTACTCCTCCATATTTAATCCCGTGAAAATTCTTGCAACCCCTGCAAGTTTTTGGTACAGATTTACGCTTTTCTTCTAAAGTTATTTCGATGTTTAATTCGATTTCTTTCTCGATCTGAACTTGATACAAACGGCTGGCAGCTAACAAAGACCCTCCCCCAATCAATAATGAGCCAGCAATCAAACTTTTGGCACTTGTCCCTTTGAATAAAATTGTGCCTCCGATAAGTGCTGCTGTCAGTCCCAACGCTCCAGCACAAATGTTGAGATATTTGAGGTTTAGCATTTCTTCTTCCTATTTATAATCAACATCATCGCTCAACATTCCGCCTAGAATTGCACTCCCTAAAAATACTGAAAATGCTACTGTCATTCCTCCCAGACAAACATTTGTCTGCGCCTTCCAATCATGCAAACGAAGTATCGTTAGTTCCGAGTTAGCGTCAATAATCGCAATCCCGTAACAGCCCAACGCTGCTACCCCTAAAAACCCAGTCGTCAATAATGAACCAGTTAATAATAACTTTAAAGCTCGGTCAATAAATTTGAGCATTTTATGACGTTTGATAGTACGGCGATCGCGCACGATTATTCTCCTTTGCTCTGTGTACTCAATTTGTCTTTTTCGCCTAACTTGAACAAGTTCTTTACTAGTCATGTTGCTTCCTTAATATGTGTGAAAAAAAAAGAAAAGCAGCACTAAACTGCCTTTCTCAAATCTGATGTCAATTAGAACTGACTGCAACGGGCTGTAGAATTTGCTGCATCCAGGATTTAATAGCTGCAATTTCATCAGTGCGATCGCTAGCCACACTTAGCACTTGTTGTTGATATGAAGATTCAGCAAATCGATGCTCGATTTTATCGTCCGCCCAAGCTAGACACATGATTTTCACCAGTTCGTCAACCTTGCTGGTATCAAGTTGGCTAGGGCACTCTACATCCTGAAATTGCAAATATTCTTTGACCAAATCAACTGGATAATTAAGCAAAGTGCGGATTTCTCGGATTCTTAAGTCTTGAGGATGTGGTGGAATTTTAAGTTGTGATGTTTGTCCAGTTATCCGAGATTGAAGGCTAGTAATGATTGTTGCCCAATCAGCATCTTTATCCCACTCCCTGCGAAATCTAGTTTTAGTTTGTGCATTATATAGCCGACAAAAGACCACATTCTCTTCCCCAGGAGTAGCAGCAATTACTAAAGGTTTAGAGAAGTCCTCAACAAGTGAAGCTGCTAAAAGAAATGTTTTAGCGAAGTTGGTTTCTACACCTGTTCGGATAATATAAACTTCATCAGCAGCAACAACAATATCTAACTTAACGTTGTCCTTCCCTTTAAATTCCTTTGTTGTCAATCGCAGTTCAGATAAATAACCAGTTAATCCTGTTTGGGATACAGGAATCGTTTCATTATTATTGATATCGTAACGATACCATAAATAAGATTCACCACTCAGTTCTCCATTTTTTACGTATAAATAAATGGGTTCAGATGGGTTACATAAACCTAATTTAATTTCAGTCATAATTAAAAATTCTCCAATTCGTCGTGAGCTTGATTCTTGGCAGATTGTTTGTAAATTTTGGCTTTATTCATTTGATAAGCTGATTCTTTTATTACAGGTATAGCCGCTTCTTTTACTGAAGCTTTCGCTTGCTCAAATAAAAACTGAGTTGCGCCCTCTGCATCTTCTGCTGGGTCTATTTGCCCCCACAGAGAACAACCTATTTCCAATGATTCGTAATCACCCAAATTGAATTTTCTCTGATATGTTACAGAGATTGTTTTGATTTCCATACGAGTTACTTCAAATATCTCACAAAGTTTAAGCGCAGCTTTTTATCTATTACGCTCGACAACTGATAACAAAAACCCGCATCCAGTATTCTGAACTTTTACCAGTCCACGATCTACCAAAGATTGAATAACTGTCCTCGGAGAATGAATACTATGCAAAGGAACAGAACCACCATGACATCGAAGCGAATGCAACAAATTATCTGCTGTCAATTCAGAGCAGTTTTGTTTTTTAGGCATGGTTTTATCCTTCAATTTTTCATACAATATTCAATGATAAAGAAATCAAAAACTTCATCTACTAACTCCATCAATTTATGAGCAATGTTTGACAATACTTGTAAATTTATTGCTGAACTGTATTCTCCTGATTTTGCGACTTGGCTATTAGGAGAACCTATCACTTTGACAAAGTTAAGCCCGACAGAATTATCAATAGAACCGATTCGGGCTGATGCTTTAATATTGTTGCAATCAGATGAAGTTGTTCTCCACATAGAGTTTCAGACCGAACCTGATAAAGATATGGGTTTTCGGATGGCTGATTATTACTTGCGGATTTATCGTCGCTTTCCCCATAAACGAATACACCAAGTTGTGATTTATCTAGATAAAACTAAGTCCGAGGAAGTTTATAAAACTACCTTTACTACCGAAAAATTCCGGCATGAATTTGGCGTGATTCGTCTGTGGGAACAACCTACTTCAAATTTCTTGAGAACCCCAGGATTGTTGCCATTCGCTGTATTAAGTGCGACCGAAAATAAAGCTAGTACACTACAACAGGTGGCGGCGGCTGTTGATAAGATTAGTGAAAGACGAACACAAAGTAATATTTCTGCTGCTGCCGCAATTCTGGCTGGGTTAGTATTAGAACAAGAATTAATTGGGCGTTTATTCAGGAGGGACATTATGCGCGAATCAATCATTTATCAGTCAATTCTAAGCGAAGGTAAAGAAGAAGGGCGAGAAGAAGGAAGTCAACAAAAAGCTCGTCAAATCGCTCTCAACTTACTAGCAGAAGGCATGAGTGTTGACGCGATCGCACGGATAACTGGATTATCAGTAGAAATGGTGCAACAGTTGCAACAGCAAGAACCCGACAATCAAGATTAAGCTGCTTCCAGTTCCACAGCTTTTTGTCTTGGCTTATCCGTAACCTTAACAAAACTCTCCAGCCTCACCTTATTTAACCAGTGCGTTAAGTATTCTCTGTTATGCCGTTAACTGCTTTCATCTCGGCTTTTTCGGCTTGTTCATGAAGCTGATTTTGTGCCACTTGTACAAACTCATAAATTTTATCTATTTCTTCGTCATATTCATGCTCCTCACTGTACTGAGCTAACTTCTCAAGGGCTAGAGCCAAATTGTTACGTGCTGAGTCAATATTCATCGCGCTTATTGTCCGTATTATTTTGTTATTCTATACTGCAACTTATTCGGTCAAGAACCCGACAAACAAGATTAAGCAGCTTCCAGTTCTACAGCCTCCTGTCTTACTACTGCGTTCTCTGGCTTGGCGTACCTGATTTTGTCCACCTCATTCGACCAGTGCGTTAGATGCTGAAAAACCAAACCCAGCATTGAATTATCCTTGTACACGCGATAAACCCTAGGACAAGCTCCTTTTACGTACACCAGTTTGTAACCTGAAATCTTCAACACCTCTGCATTCGGGTCGGTTGGAGACAGAAGTATTTTCTCTTGGGATTCATCCAACTCGGCTTCTTGAAGGCAGTCCGTAATGATTGTATTGTGTGGCATTATTTTAACTAATAAGGAAGAAGAAAGAGGGAAGACGGAAGAAGTTCTTCCCTCTGACGAATTGCGACCAGAGGGAGTAAGGGTCTGAGTCCCCGACTGAATCAAAGATTCAGTGGCATCTATTTGAGTGGGGTCAGAATCCCCATTCAAATTCATCCTTCTTCCTCCTTCCTCCGAACATCTTCCTTCAGTTTCAATTGTCAGAAATTTCGTTGTAGGGGCGATTGCATATCCTCTCGGTTAGCAATCGCCTTTCTCACCTTGGAACTAAGCCGCGACTGCTACTCTTACTCCCAAGGATGCCACCGCTATCTCTGCGGTATGGGCAAACTGATTGCAGCCCAGTTGAGTACGTCTGGCATACCACAAACCTTGAGCATTACACCCAACCAATCCAATGCATTGCCGGTCTTGATAAAGTTTGGTGCTGAACGATAGCCAATCAATTTGTCCTGTCTGAATCCCAAACTTGTTGCAAACTATTGATAATTCCTCATGCAGGCGCTCGTTGCGTTCCAGTGGGGTTTCGGGAAGACTGGCTTTGACCTGTTGCACTCTTGTAGCGAACCAGTTCCGATCAAAGGGTAGCCGTCCGCCATCCACGAATTGCACCCATACTGTAATTCCGCTTTCAATCCAGATGGTGCGGATAGTTTCGGGCTGTTCCTGAATAATCTCACCTATGATGCGGCGATCGCGAGATGTCAGGGGGTCTTGGGTGGGGACTATGGCTTCGGATTGGGTTATGGATTGCTCATCTTGAAAGGAAGGATTAGTAACTGTGGTTAACGTGTTGAACTTGAAGCTTGAAGGTGCTTGCTGTCTAGAGAGAACTTGGGTCATAATAATAATCTCCTTTAATTAGGGTAAAAAGGTAAGCGCTTGAGTTTTCCAGGCTATGAGCGCTTACCTTTTGTTGTCTATGTATTTATTGTATGGGCAAATAGCTAGTTTGTCAATACAAACAGTCAATACAGTTGTAAAGACACTTGAAATATGGTTAAGCTAGGAATGCAGAATCATTGAAAGGTATGGCTAAAAGCAGAATTTTTATATCGATTGAAACTACTGGTGAAATAAGGGAAGCATTAAAGCGCAAGGCTACTTCCGAGGGTAAGACCGTAACTGAAGTTGTCTCACAAATGATCAACGAGTACCTAAATACGTCGGTAACAAAAGAACCCCAAGGTACGAACGTGATTGATTTGCAGCAAAAAGTTCAGGAAATGCAGCAAATTATTGAGGAACATACACAGCTATTAAACAAGCACCAGCAATGCTTGGGGGAATTATCAGCCTGAGAGAACAAAACCAAGCTCTCAGGCGTACTCATCAACAATTATTAAAACTTCTTAAGGACAAACCCGCTGACCATTCAGCGGGTTAAGTTTTTTGGAGAGAGTTATGTATGGAAAATGTATGTATAATCAATACAAAGGCTGATTATTATTAAGGCAATCATCTAAATCTCAACGAACTTTATAGTGCTAATGAAATGAGGGATTTACGAATGGATGTTACTCAATTACAAGAGTTTCAACAAACAGTCACCACTCGGCTTGACCGGATTAATGAAGTGTTGGATTACCTTATCATGCAATTCGGCAATGGAGCAGGAAACGAGCAATCTGAGTAATTATTACCCCTGCTAGCTAGTAAAAGCGATCGCCCGCCGGCAAGCTGTGCGATCGCCTGCTCAATCCGTTAACGACAAAGTGAGCTAACTATAATGCTGACATACTTTTGGTATGACTTCCAGTTCAGCTAAAAACTCACTTTGGCGCTCATGAAACCCCAACTGTTTCCAGCATTTACCATAGTGGGCAATAAATATGCTGACACTAGAACCAGAAATAATTTCAACCCTTGACTACACTAATCTCAACATCAGCATCCAAGAAACATTTGCTGCCATAGACAGGTTCGAGTGGCAGGCATCCGATGAACTGCGGCTGATGCGAGATAACGGCTATTTCCAAGATGGTGCATACACTAGCTTTGAGGATTACTGCGAAAGTGAGTTGACCAAACACGGTGGATATCGCCGGGTCAAGGATCTATTTGCAGCAAAGCGAGTAGTTGATATTCTGCCCGACGATCTGAAAGATAAGATCACCAAACCTTCCCAAACTCGCCCCCTACTCCGACTGGTCAAAACTCCCGACAAGTTGGAGCAAGCTGTTGCGATCGCAGCCCAAGAAAAACCCTTTCCTACAGCTGCGGACTTCGCCAAAGCAGTACAACAGGTTGCTCCAACAGCTAAACGCACCACAAAAAAAGAAAAAAGTCAAACGCAATTGTGTAATTCGGTCACGGTTTCATCACAATCGCATCCTCGTTTTGGGGAATCGGGAGTGATTGAAGCAGATGCACCAAACGTTTGGCAGCAGATTGTCACATTTGCTGATGGTGAGAAGCTGCTGATCAATAATGAGGATTTAGATGCTGCCAGCGTTCCATTCCCCAGAGAAAGAACATATCCAGCCGAGTATGCCGAGGCGATCGCTGCTATTGAAGAACGCCATAAACAGGAACTAGAGCGACTTTCCCAGGAATTGAGGATTGGCTTGCAGGTAGAAGCGACTGCCAAAGCTGAGGAACAAGTACAAGAGCAAATCTCATCCTTGCAAAACCTGTTTCAGCAGCAGAAACAAGAAAACATCCAGTTGCAGCAACGGCTTTTCGAGTTAGACGGATTGAGGCAGTTAGGACTTGAGAACCAACGATTGCAACGGCGTATTCAGGAATTAGAACACTCTGTACAACAACATCCTAGCCAACAGTGGGAAAATACTCTCACCCAGCAGGCAACCAAGGCGCTAAACAAAGAAGTTAAACAAGCTCTGGATCAGACAATCGACTTGCGATCGCTAGCCCAAGAACCGCCTAAAGAGAATGCTCAAGAATGCTTACGCTTGATGGGTCTGGCCTTGGGGAATCTCGCTAGCGCCATGAATAACACCCAAGCGCTTGAAGCTGCGGCGATAATTCTGGGCAGTGAACCAACACCAAGTGCGATCGCTCAAAGAGCCGAACAATTACAACTGCTGCCCCAAGCGGTTAGTGAGATTCGGCGGGTGCTGTCAAAGCCAGAGCGTAGTTGGTGGGACTATTTAGAAGTGGCGCAGGAGTATGAGGCTATCAAAAATGACTACTGGGCGGAGTTAACTACACAAGAGGCAGAGTTAATCACTGCTTTGGAGAAAGCCGAATTCTCCAAAATTAAGAAACCATCGGTTCTTCACGAAACCCCTGCCGAGTCCGGTTCTTCTAATTGCGCTCTTGTTATTGGACTTGGTTCTATCGTTGCCCATGCCGACCCATACCGTACTTTATATGTGGAACGCGGTGAAGTCGTGGAGGATTTGGGCGGGGAGTTGGTAGTTGCATGGGATTGCTGGCGAAACGAGTCCAAAAAAACTGACAGGTATTTCCGAGATGAATTGCGATTCTGGCAACCTCAATAGGCTTTCAATGTATCGGTAACTTTTTAGACAAATAAGTGCAAGTACCAAGCCCCGCATCACAGTGGGGGAAATTTCCGTGCGTCAATAAAAACAGGAGATTGTAAAATGACTACCAAATCTAAACAGTCCACTGGCTCAAAACTAAATCATCCTCACATAATTATCCCGTCAGAGGACACCACATGGGCAATCAGTCAAAAACCATTTGTACTGAGATTTTGGCAGCAGTGTTGGCTAGCTGACCCATTCGGCTCACGCTGGATGAAGTTAGTGACTAATTTGAGTGACTCAGCTTTTAGATTGGCCAGAAGAGTATTGGAAGCAGCTGGTTTGTTTGTATTTCGTCGTCTCAGCTGTGGCAGTGATGGCAGAACATCAGTTTGGGAAGTGAAAAATCTGCATGGTGCGCGAGTTAAAGATTTTTGGCAAAGCGAGAAAAATGAAGTGGATACCGCCTCAAATAAAGCGGATAACATTTCAATTAAAGCGAATACCGCAACTAATGAAACGAATATTATAACTCAAAACCAGTCAGAGCAAGGGTTTGGTGAACACTCACGAACTCCTCAGAAACACCTAACGAACTCTTCAAAAGAGTTCGTTAGGTGTGATTCTTCCACGCTTTTAGGAAATTCGCGTGTAGAGGTGACGGCTGACGCGTCTTTAGGGGGCGCGTCGCCTCCAGTAATCGAGGGCGTGGAAGAAGCGGAAAGTTTGAGCGCCGGAGACCGGCGCTCAAACCTTTTCAAGAGAGAGGAAGAGTCACCTGCGGTGACGGACTGCACATCGCTGACGCTTGTAGATGCTGCACCAAGTCAATCTGCTTCGTTGTTGGGAGAAAAGCAGGATTCGGGTGTTGAGGCGACAGTCCCTCATGAAGACACTTTTTCCGCCGTGCCCGTCGCCTCAATTGTTGAAAATCCCAGTCAGCTCCAAAACCAAGCTCAACCAAACCTATCTGTTTCGTTAACGGCTGATAACTGTAGCGAACTGCAAACATAAATCATCAAAACTGCAATCAAGGCAAATTTGAAACCACATTAATCTGCAACTAGAGGTAGTCTCAAAACCACAATAATTGCGGCCCAAACCACAATAATTGCAACGAAACTGCAAACAAGCATTCTGAAACCACAATAAATGCAACTAAGCGCTCAAGCTATATCCAGAAGCAGTTTGAGGGGATTATTGTCTAAAACTGTCTAGATTAAACGAGGAATTAAATCGAACACATATATTCATTTTTTGTGGTTTAATTTAAACTAATACCGTCCAGAAAAATATTGATTGCGGTTGAAAGTGGAACCCCCCTGTTTCTCCTCTTCTTATGGTTATTTATGCTTACTTGCGAGTTTCAAGTGATCACCAAGACCTCAACAATCAACGGCATGGCATCTTGGAGTATGCCAATGTACACGGGTTAAGCCCAATCCTCTTTGTAGAGGATACTGTTTCTGGGCGGGAGAAATGGCAGTCACGAGCAGTGGGCAAACTAATTACTGAAACCGCAACAGCATCTGATGTAATCATTTTCTCCGAAGTCAGCCGCATGGCACGTTCCACACTGCAAGTGCTAGAAATGTTGGAATGTTGTGTACGTCGCTCAATTAATGTCCATATTGCAAAGCAAGGTATGGTATTAGACGGTTCCATGCAGAGTCGGATTACAGCTACTGTCCTGGGGTTAGCAGCAGAAATTGAGCGAGAATTGATTGCCCTGAGAACAACTGAAGCACTAGCCAAGCGTAGGGTTGAAGGTAAACCACTAGGGCGACCAAAAGGAAGGCAATCAGCACGACTGAAACTGGATGCTAAAGAAGCGGAGATTCGTAACTATCTGTCCCTTGGCATCAGCAAACGCTCTATAGCCAAACTGGTGGATTGTTCTCCCTCCACACTTTACGACTGGTTAGAGAAGCGGCATCTACATCCACATCGCTCCTAAATGATAGAGGTGGATTGTGCCAAGTAGAAGAATACCGCCAGAAACAATAGTAGATTTGCGTCGCCGCCTAGATCTACTGCCACCGCGCAGTAGTGAGCGTCGCGCTCTGATTGAGGAAATAGCACAGCTATACGGTGTCTCACTTGATACAGTATATCGGGCATTAAAGCAAGGAAAACAGTTGCGGTCATTGCACCGAGTGGATTGTGGCATACCGCGTGTCATGCCCAGAAACAGTTTAGAGCGTTACTGTGAAGTAATTGCGGCATTAAAGATACGTACATCCAACCGCAAAGGTCATCACTTATCCACATCTGAAGCGATTCGCTTGTTAGAAGAACACGGAATTCAAACTGCCGATGGTCATGTTCAAGCTCCACCGGGGTTATTGAAACCAACCACCGTCAACCGTTACCTCAAACAATGGGGCTATGACCACAATACCCTGAGACGACAACCAGCCGCCGTCCGTTTTCAAGCCGAAGAAAGTAACCAATGTTGGCACTTTGACCTCAGCCAATCCGACCTCAAACACGTTAAAGCCCCAATTTGGATGGAATCAGGACGGGGACATCCCTTACTGATGCTCTATAGTGTCGTAGATGACCGAAGTGGTGTTACTTACCAGGAATATCATGGGGTCTATGGTGAAGACGTAGAAGCAGCATTACGATTTATGTTTGCTGCCATGTCGCCCAAACCCCAGTCCGACTTTTCATTTCAAGGCATTCCCCAAATGCTGTATATGGATAACGGGCCTATTGCCAAAAGCTTGGTATTTCAAAAAATTATGGGTTATTTGGGAGTAGAGATACGTACCCACTTGCCACAAGGAAAAGACGGACGACGAGTGACTGCTAGGTCTAAAGGTAAAGTCGAGCGTCCGTTTCGCAGTGTCAAGGAAATGCACGAAACACTCTATCACTTGTATGAACCAGAAACCGAAGCCGAAGCAAACTCTTGGTTAATGCGGTTTTTGCTCCATTACAACCGTCAATCCCATCGCAGTGAACCTCATTCCCGCATGGAAGATTGGGTGGCCAACTTACCCAAGGCGGGAGTTCGCCAAATGTGTACCTGGGAGCGTTTTTGTACTTTTGCACGCGAACCAGAACGTCGAAAGGTAGGCATTGATGCCCGGATTACTGTAGAAGGGGTGAGCTATGAAGTAGATCCTGATTTGGCTGGTGAAACTGTCATCCTCTGGTGGGGTTTGTTCGATAACGAACTGTATGTGGAAGCAGGCGAACGACGCTATGGCCCTTATACCCCCGTAGGCGCACCCATTCCCCTACATCGCTACCGCAGCTTCAAGAAAACCCGAACACAACAGCGTGCAGATAAAATCGAGTCGTTAGCTAAAGAATTAGTATTACCTGCTAGCGCCATTGGTCAAGTAGACTTACTGAGTAGTCCCAGTGGTCAGATGGAATTAAGAGTTCAGTCGTTCGTAGATCCAGACCCGTTCCAGGAACTGACCTTCCCTACCGTCATTGCAGCCAAATTGGCGATCGCCGATTATTTGGGACAGCCCCTAGCCAAGCTAACACCACTTCAGATGGCTGATGTAGATGCAATTTTGGGCAATACACTCAATAAGCAAGCAGTGATGTCGCAGATTCGAGATTATTTTCATCCCAAAGGGGGGAGGCTCCATGCAGAGTGAGGTCATGAGCTTCTATAATCTCAAGCGCACCTTTGACTATGTAGGCTACTTTGAAACTGAGTATCAAACGCAACTATTCAAAGAACTCAAAATCCTGATTCGTTCTGGTCGGCTGATTGCGATATCAGGGATTGTTGGTTGTGGGAAAACGACCGCCTTGCAAAGATTGCAATCAGAATTAGTCACAGAAAAAGAAATCATCATTTCTCGCAGTTTTGTGGTTGATAGAGAGAAAGTCAACTTGAACACGTTAATGACTGCTCTGTTTTGTGACTTGACTACGGACAAGGATAATAAATTGCCGAATCAACCTGAGCAACGGGAACGTAAGTTAGCTTCTTTAATACACAAAAGCCGTAAACCTGTAGCATTATTCGTGGATGAAGCTCATGATTTAAGTACCAAGACACTGGTTGGGCTGAAAAAGTTAATTGAAATGGCACGGTTCAACAACGGTACTCTATCTGTGGTTCTCGCAGGACACCCCAAACTTAAAAATGATTTGCGCCATCCCCGCACCGAAGAGATTGGTGCGCGGACGGATGTGTTTAGCTTAGAGGGTATTAAAGGACAGCAAAAGCAATATATTCAGTGGTTACTGAACCAGTGTCTTGAAGAGCCACACATCAGTGAAGACCTAATTGAAGATGAGGCCCTAGAAATGTTGGCGACTAAACTGGTAACACCATTACAAATTGAACATTACCTGGGGCTGGCGTTTGAAGAAGCTTATAAAATTGGGCAAAAACCAGTGACAGCAGGAATTATTGAAGCGGTGTTGACGGCTGGCATTAATGATTTGGAACCTCGCCTAATTCGGCAAGGTTACAACACCAAAATTTTAGCCAATTTGTTGAATATACGGACTGCTGAGGTTCGTTCTTTTCTCCAAGGTCAGTTACCTACCAGCCGTACTCAAGATTTGCGAGAGCAACTGCTTAAGGTTGGGATTCCTTTGTGATTGTCAAATCATACCTGATTATCAATTTTACTGAACGAGAAACGTCCAATTTATATCTAATAATTTGTACACACCTGTCTGCTTTAATTCCTCGTTTAATCTAGACAGTTTTAGACAATAATCCCCTCAAACTGCTTCTGGATATAGCTTGAGCGCTTAGTTGCATTTATTGTGGTTTCAGAATGCTTGTTTGCAGTTTCGTTGCAATTATTGTGGTTTGGGCCGCAATTATTGTGGTTTTGAGACTACCTCTAGTTGCAGATTAATGTGGTTTCAAATTTGCCTTGATTGCAGTTTTGATGATTTATGTTTGCAGTTCGCTACAGATAACTTGTCTTCTGCTCAGGAACCAAAAAACCATCATGAAGGTGAAAGTTGGGCGTTGGCTGACTCAAATCCTGAAAAATGGTCGCATGAGGCTGTCGTTGCTCGGTCTAAGGCACGACCAGGGCGGATGCAGAAACTGAAGATGGCAGAGAGATTGGGCGAAAATCCAGGGGATGAGTTTTTGATGGAATGTTGGGCTGATGATCCAGCCTTGCGGATTGTGATCAAGGGGTTGCTAAGTAAGTTTCCACAGTGGGGTATCGCTTGTGTAGATGGGGTGTTGGTGAAAGCGAACGAGTAGCGATTGCTATTTCAACTACTGACATATTGTAGTACTTCCATTCTCAACGCCACGCTGTGTCTACCGTTATTTCTTTGCCGTTGGTGAATTTGATGAACTCTGTACCCTCGTCATCAGACACATCTGCAATAAAGCTGTAAAGTTCTTGAGGGGTGACGGTATCCACTTGAATATTAAGGGGAAAGCTATCACAGCAAAAGAGAGTTTGAGAATCGTGCTGCTTGCAATGCCCAAAATTTATTTTGTCGATCTTGGAATATTTGCGATTCATTCTTCGTTATAAGAAATAGCAGATTGAAACAGCATCTGGAACACAAAGCAACTTACATATAAGTAAGGTAATTAATTATGTCAGCGCAAACAGTTGAATCTGAATTACTTGTGGATTTATCTATAGAGCAGATGGAGCTTCTATCTGGGGGTAAGCAAAAGGATCATGATGATCATGATGATCATCATGATCATTGTCCTCTTAAATGGAATAAATGGCATAAAAAGGGGAAACATAAGAAACATTGCCACTATATCCTTGATCCAAATGCGTCGCACACGTAGGTTAAGCTATAGTCGAGCTAAAAATTCGCTAGCTTTAGTGTAAAAAAAGATTATTTTTTAAGTATTAATACTTAAACTGAATCCTTCTACTTACCTAAAACCTAGCCATATTAAAGATTTTCGCTTTTTTTAGTGCCATTAAGATAATGGCAGAAGGTTCTTTTCAGAAGGGGATTCAAACTAGGGTGTTGACTTTGGGTGTTTTGAGGTGATATTTCTTCATACAGAATAGATGTCTCAAAATATCCCATGTAAATTGGTGGTTAATGAAAGAATTAAAAAGTTCGTCCAGCCGATTGATTCGTCTGTTTAAACAAAGTCGAGAGAATTGGAAAGAAACAGCGCTTGAAAGACAAAAAAAGCTGAGAGCGCTGGAAATAAAGATTAGAGATTTATCGCTTTCACGGGAGAATTGGAAAAAGCGTGCTATGAAAGCTGAAAAAGAATTACGTATACTTCGTGCCAACTCAGTTGATGCACAAAAAAAGGGGGAGAAGTTTCAGAACAAATAGAAGCTGTCACAGCTACTGGGCATCATTACAGCCTGAGAACAATACAAAAAACAGTAGAACAAGCAATTGATTCTGGAAGTAGTTTACGAGGAATTGAAAAAAACCTGAAGTGGGAAGTATCGGACTCAGAAGATAAGAGTCCGAGTTTCAGCAGTGTGAGAAATTGGTTAGGAAGGATTGGGTTATATGAGCTTCAAAGAGTAAAAGAATATCGAACTGATTGGATTTTTATTATTGACCTAACAGTAGAATTAGGAAAGCAAAAATGCTTGGTGATTTTAGGAGTTGCTCAAGAATATCTGGAATCAGTCGTTTTTAGTTCAAAACGAGGGCTAAAACACCATGATGTCCAACTCTTAGCACTTGAAATTATGGACTCAACAAGAGGGGAACTAATTGAACAAAAGCTCTGTGAACTGACTGATATACTTGGTTGCCCAATACAAATAATAGCAGATCATGGTAGTGACCTCGAAAGAGGAATTAAACTTTACTCTTCAAAATATCCTTCTGTTATTTATACCTATGATGTAAGTCATGCAATGGCTTTATTACTTAAACATGAGTTAGCCACCTCGGAAAAATATCAATCTTTTATCCAAAAATGTAACCAGTGTCGACATCAACTACAACAAACAGAACTATCATTTCTCTCTCCTCCATCTCAACGTTCTGGATGTCGTTATTTTAATGTTGAAAAGTTAATTGATTGGGCGCAGAAGCTTTTGAATTGCCCAATCGATACTTTACTTAAGTTAGTACTAAATAGTGAAATAGAAATCCTCAATCAAAAATTAATTATGAAGTTTGGTTGGTTAAGAGATTATCTGGAAGTTATTTGCTTATGGGGTCAAATGGTTCTGATGACTAGGACTTTGGAGAAGCAACTTAAAATCAACGGAATTAACCAACAATCGAGAATTGAGTTTGAGAAGAACCAATTCTCAACGTCAACTAATTTTATTTCGGTTTTTCAAGACAATATTCTGGAATATATTACAACCGAAAGTTCTCTAATTCCCACAGGAAAAGCTTTTTTGGCGACTTCTGATGTTATTGAATCTATTTTTGGTAAATACAAACATTTTTCCTCTAGATGTCCTCTCAAACAGATCGGCCAGATGGTTCTGAATATTTCTTTGTGTACGATGAATCTGGCAGCTTCTGTGGTTAAGGAGGCATTAGAAAATGTTCGCTATCTTGACCTTCAGTCTTGGTCATCTCAAGTTTTTGGTCAGTCCATGCTCTCAAAAAGAAAAACTGTATTTTCGACCTTCAATGAAGACACAGATATTGCATGAAGTTTTCTCGGCAATTTCCCTACAAAGTTAACACCCTAGATTCAAACCCCTCCTGAAAAGAAAGCACTAAATTCAGTAAATCGCAAAGTTTTCCCAAGGAGCGATCACTAACTTTGACCTGCGTAAACTTAAGTAACAAAAGCTACTACTGATATAATTAAAATTTATATAAAATAGAAAGCGGTAAAAAAATAAAGAATGTAAGCCATGCCAAAGAATTACCATTGACTTCATCAAAACAATTAGCCCTCACTGATTCAGAAACCCTTGATGAGGTTCTGAATTGCTTGACTGAAAATATTTCTATTACAACTCAGGGCAGGGCGAACGCACGGGATTTCTGAAACCCTTGCTGTATAAGGATATTGACGAAAAAATCGGCTAAATCAAAAACCGCCGAAACCCTTGTTACTAAAGGATTCTTATACTTTAGATGCGTTTGTCCTGATTGAAAGTATCAGTAGAAGCTTACCAGACTTACTTTGAAGGTATAAAATTTACGAATGCGATATTAGATGAAGCATTGCACCAAGAAGAAGAATAAATCAGATATCACGTAACTCTCTATTATTTACAGTGTAATGCAGGCTTGTAGCTACCTTGAATACTTAAGCTTGGTCAAACAAATACTGGTATTTAAAGTTGCTTTGTTACGGACAAATATAAATATATAACAATTTTATTTTAATGCTCTAAAACTTTTTGCTAGTTCCGGAATATTTTGCATCAAGTCTTCGTTATAAGTAATAGCAACTGAAAAAGCTAAACAATCTATCTAGTCTATGAGGTAATGATTTACAGCAGATTGCAGGTTTATGAAGTATAGTAACAGCAGTTTGTAAACCAGTTGTTTTAATGTTTGGGGTTAACCAAATCGAGTGCAGTAGCCATAAGAATATCAACCATTTTTGTTGTGGTTGGAGAAAAGGAGCGTAAAAAAGCTTTTAGTTGTGACCACCAATGTTTAATGGGATTAAAATCCGGTGAATACGGTGAAAAATATTGAACACTAGCACCAATGGATTGAATCAACGGTTCAATGGAAGCTACTTTGTGAGGAGGAACTTTATCCATAACAACGACTGCGCCTAGCCACAACTAGGGAAGTAAACATTTCTCGACAAAGACCCTCAAAAGTATTTCCACTCATCGACTCAAGGTTTAGGGCTGCCAGTACTGCAAAAAATTTCTGCAACACCCTAAATTTCTTTTGTTAGTTTTGGAATATTTTGCATTGAGCTTTCGTTATAAAGAGTAATGACTTGGGCGTTGCATAATTGAAGTATGAATTAGAGCGATCACTATGCAATGTCCAAGGTGTGCATCAACTCATATTCGCAAGAATGGCAAAAAAGCAAGTAAACAAAATTATATTTGCGTTCAATGTAGTCGTCAGTTTATAGATGCTTACGATTTGCAAGGTTATTCTGAAGAAATAAAACGTGAGTGTTTAGAAATGTATGTGAATGGTCTAGGTTTTCGAGCTATAGAGCGGCTAAAAAACGTGCATTATACAACCGTAATAACTTGGGTTAAGAAAACGGGTAAAATTTTACCCAATTTACCAGAAGGTGATGAAATCCCTGAAGTTACACAAGTAGATGAATTAGAAACTTTTGTTGGTAAAAAAAACAAAATTTGGCTGTAGACAGCAGTAAATAAGCATTATCCAGGGATTTTAGCCTGGGTTTTGGGAGATAGAAGCTCTGAAACATTTAAATTGTTGTGGTTGATTATTAGATGTTGGAATTCATATTTTTATGTTACAGATGGTTATCCAGTTTATCCTTGTTTTATTACCAATGAAGACCACATTGTTAGCAAAACATATATGACAAGAGTCGAAGTGAAAATAGCCGTTTAAGGCATTATTTAGCTCGCCTACATCGGAAAACTTTCTGCTACTCTAAAACCGAAGAAATGCTGGAATATTCAGTTCGATTAGTAATATATTATCTTAAGTACGGTTCCGTGGTGCTGCGGGCGCTGTGCGCCCGCAAGCTTGAGGCGATCGCTTGATTCATACTTCCATTCAGCAACGCCGTATCTTCATTATACTTTGCCTAAAATAAGACGAACTAGGCAAAGTTATCATTTGTATTTCTTATCAATCAAGGCTAAAAAAAGGGTAATTTTTACAGAATTTTACAAGGTTGCCCCTGGTTGCACGAACCTTCTATTTACGCCGGATTGCGAGTGGCAGAGGCGGCATCTTTGCGGTGGGAGCAAATAGATTGGAATGGTGGCACAATTTACGTGAAGCGAGTCAAAAAAGGAACACCCTCGGTTCAACCACTTTCAGGTTTGGAGATTCGTTCTCTCCGTCATCTGCAACGAGATTATCCTGCTAGTCCCTATATTTTCTAGTCTTCTCGACTTGGCCCGTTGGCACATGATACGCTCGCCGGCATTGTTGAACGGGCTGGTGAATTAGCTGGTTTCCCTTTCCCTATTCATGCTCAGATGCTGCGGCATGGAACAGGTTATTATTTGGCGAATCGAGGCATTGATACCCGAACAATTCAGAGTTACTTGGGGCATAAAAATATTCAGCATACTGTTCGTTACACCGAACTTACATCTACCAAATTTCAGGGGCTTTGGGATGATTAATATTTAAACTCCTTGATTAAGGCTCGTCCATCTCCTCCGAAAAAAATCGCTCTCCTACAATAGGCGTAGGGGTGATTCTAAGGGGGTATTGGGGATAGATAGGATGGATGATAGGGGGAGGATAAGAAACTTTTTTTTCAAAATTCTTTTGCAATCCTGGAATAATTTCTTTACTTCATTCGTTGTAAAAAGTAGTAGTTGAGGAACTAAATATGACATTTGTAGCCTTATATGAAGACTTGAATTACGATGCCTGTGAGAACCTTAGCGGAGGAGTTAGGAAATACGGGATAGAGGTACAAAACGGCCAAGTAAAAAAGCAAACTTCTGACGAAAAAGCATTTGGAAAGTCTTTCAAAGGAACTGGCGGGCAATGCTTTATTCGGAATTATTTAGAGCCAGGTACGATAATTTATCCCGACGACCCAAACGAATACCCGATCTTTGTATCTCCTAAACCATCATAAATATGTTAAGTCTTCGTTATAAGAAGTAGGAGCTACTTTTTAAGAGTAGGCTTACAGGGGATTCAAGGACAAGAACAGGTTAGAACAAAAGTAGCAAGCCTAAGCTCGACTTTATCCAAAATTAAGAACTCGGTTTTCTTTATGGAGCAAAAACCCTGACTTTTTGGCAAATACTTTTTCCACTTCACAGATTATCGATGAAGTTAAAAAGTAAAACTATCGTTCCACAGAGGCTTTAGCGATAGCGAGCGCGCTGCTGGAAAATGGATAAAGTCGAGCTAAGAGGATGTTTGAAAAGTAATGAGAGGTGAGATTTTATGCCAAACGCCTCACCATGATGCGGATCATAGCAAGACTGAAAAAATATAAATTAATTTGTCTTAACATTTTTAAAAAATGATAAGCGAGGTTTAATAATGACTGAACAGACCCAAAAAAGCTTTAAAAGGGGCACTAAGCTTTCTTTTATTGAGGAACTTTCTAGAGAAGAAGCTGCTAATGTTTCTGGTGGTACTTCACAAAGCCTACAGAACCCTTACGGCTACGGTTTAAACTTAAATTCTTACTGCAAACAAAAGTATGGCAGTTCATCTAAGGAAGTTTTAATAGAGAACAATGCTTACGGTTGGAGGTGTCTTGTCCAAGGAGGAAACTTAGTGGGTATCAATATTGATGAAGCCTGCCAAATGCATTACGGTTACTCGGCAAAAAGCGCACTAGGAAATTACAACGATCCTAGTTCTTGGTATTGCAATGCAGAATATCTAAGACGTTAACAATTGAAATCGTGAATACTTAGTATTTTTTTGATAACACAATTAAGTGTAAAAACTTGAGAGCAATAAATAAACAATTTATTTCTTTTCTAAGCATGTTTGTAAAGTATTACCTTTTATAAGAGGTTTTTAATTATGTTATATCAAAATATTACATCTGATTTAATTTTAGAGTTATCTACAGCAGAACAGCAACTCTTCTCTGGAGGGCGAGAATTTAATGCAAGCAGAGAGCAATACCTGGCTGGTGCTGGACGATTAGGACTTTTAAACGAAAAACTTGAACTCAAATGGAATCAAGTGAACTATACCTGTTACAGAGGTTATTTAAGCTACCGCGAGTTGGGAATTACTCTGAAAAAGGGAGAAGAATCGCAAAAACAAGACTCTTATCATTTCTCTTGCTACAGTTCTTAATATTTTCACTTTTTGATAGGTTTCAAAATCCTTTGCTAGTTTTGGAATATTCTCTATTAGATCTTCGTTATAAAGAATAGAAACTATTCATTATAAATAGTTTCACAACCATCTAAAACATAAAATTTTTACTCAGCTTTGTCATAACGGAGGAAACGAAATGTCAAGAGCTAAACAGACTATTAATCCCTACGCAGAATTAAATGATACCAAAGGATTTAGAGAACTATCTGATATAGAATCATCACTAGTTACTGGAGGAGTTGCATGGTCTACTAGTTGGAAAGATACTTCACTTACTCAAAACGACTGCGAAAATACGGCAAGACTTGCAATATTACGGTCGGGACTTAATGCTCAATATGCTAACCCTCAGACTTGGTATGCATATAGTGGTGACAATGTAGTTTTTGCAAGATGTGTAGGCAGTAAGAATCTAGTATATTTTACGGGAGCAGGTTCCTCATCTTTTAGTGACGTTAGTACTCTTAGGGAGAATGTTTCCAATAACTTCTTTTAAAGTAAGTTAATTAACCTTCTTTCATCTCTTTCACAAAACAATGATCAAAGCAGGAAACTTAAACTATGACTTAATAAAGTTTGAGGATTTATTTTCTAATAGAAATTCAAAAATTCTAGCTAAAACTTGGGATACGAAGTTTCGTAAGCCTTGCAGCAATTGCTTTTTCCAAAGACTGATGCAAAAAGGTTAATAAGAAATAGAAACTGCTCATTCTTAACAAAGGAGTATTTAACAATGATTAGCAATCTTCCTTATCTTGAAGAACTTACGTCTAAAGAAGCTGAAGTCATTAAAGGTGGATGGTTTTTTGATTCATGGTGGCCACAGGAACCTAAACCTCCTGCTCGTAAGCCTATAAATTCGCCGCCTATCGATCCATCAAAAGAGTTTATCTTGTACCCTGTAAAGGGCGTTGTTGCGTGAATAGAGAAAAATGGTAAATTTTACTCGCTTTTGAATTCGTTCATTGGTGGCGACTAAAGTTTCTAACCCAATTTCAATTTGACCCAATTTCCATAAATAAGACTTACGCACTGTACGAATTAATCATGGTATGTATTCAAGAAAAGAGGTCGTTTCAGGTTTTTATTAATCGTTTTTTGATGATAGGTAAAGTCGCACTGTAGGGGCACAGCAATGTTCCTGATGACAAATGTGGTTTTTCTAGCTATGCATACGTTGTATTTTGCGTCAATGCGTAAGTTCTAATAAAATTTTTTGCTGTTTTCCATAGGGCATATGTATATAATTAATTGCCCAACCTAGCTGTTTTTTAAATCCTTTACTACTAAGCCTTTCAAGACTTAACGGGAAAAGTCAGCTTTAGCTATTTAGTGTCATTTCTTTTGTGATATTTCTGTATACAACATGTATGTTGTAAAGTTCAGAATTTATTTTGTCAGTTTTGGAATATTTTCAATGGTTCATTCGTTATAAATAATAGCGACTGATAAGGCAGTGAATATAATCTAGTGGAGGTAGATATACCATGACTATCAAAAAGCTATACATTAATAAACCAGTCTTCTCTAACTACTACCGACGATAGTGGAAGTCAATATCGACCTAACCTTTACTGCTTAATTACTGTTGGCTTGATTATTAAATCTCATAAAGAGAGCAGTAAAGTAAAATTGTCTTTTTTGCTTAGTAGTATCATAAGTATCTAGCTAAATTTGCAAGGAGATTTTCGTATGAATTCTTTCCCCAATCAGTTATCAACTCGTCTGTCTCTATTATTGATTATCGCAATATCTTTTTTACTCGACAATCCAGCCAGCGCAGTAAACTCTAGTCCTACTGTTCCTTCCCAAGAAGCTATAAACTCTATACCTTCTATTGAATTTTCCCCGATTTTAGCTGAAAAACTAGAATCACTAATTGTCCAAGAAACAGAACTGCTGGCAAATTCAAACTCATTTCAGGACTTCAGTGGTGACCCTGGCTCATTTATACAATCTGTTCCAACAAGAAAAAGACGATATCCATGGGGACGATATCCATGGGGACGATATCCATGGGATAGACCAATACCAAATCCAGGTAGTCCGATACCAAATCTAGGTAGTCCGATACCAAATCCAGGTAGTCCGATACCAAATCCAGGTAGTCCGATACCAAATCCAAGACCTGACTTTCCCCGTTAAGTCGTAAAATTTTGAAAGAGTAAGGATTTCAAATGACAATAAATGACGAGAGAATAGAACTTTGAGATGATGAAAGGAGCGATCTCATCCGCTCAAAAGATAACAGGAAAAGTTAGATCCAAGACCGTATCGTTAGTATGTAAATCTCAAGTCATAGAAGCTTGTACTATCGGGACTTAGACATTTTTGAGACAGAAACAAGCCTCAAAGGCATGTAGGGGAAGAAGAATATATCAAAAGCTCAAAAATGCTTGAAACTAGATATATTAAGAAACTAGGTAAACCGATGTCAAAGTCCTTCTGTATATACGTTTGATGTTTTTTTCTAGCAGGTTTTTGTCTAAGTCCTACTATAGCTTTCTTAAAATAAATAACAGATGTGTATGACTTCGCTCTTTTTGTGGACTCTAATAACAGACAAAATGGTCTTATAGGCTGCGTTATTTCAAGAGAATAGATTTTAAGGTTTTGAAACTTCTTGAAAAAATGTTGGTTTCAATACCGTAGTACAAAGAGAGTAGTAGAATAGAATTTATGAATAGATTAAATATTAATTGAATATTTATAAGCATAGTTGTTAGTTAATCATAGCTTTATATTTTAAGTTAGATAATTTTTTAAAAATAAAAAAATCAATTTTTAAGACTTAAATAAATAATGATTAATTAAAAAAGGAGTAAATTAAAAGGTATGGAAACCAAGACTAAGAAAGTTCAATTTGTTATTAAATCTTCTAAATTTTGTAACCTGCGATGTCGTTATTGCTATGAATTTTTAGAACTTGGTAATAGGGAAGCGATTACGCTAGATCAATTAAAGCAAATGTACAAGCATATTGCTAGCTATTATCTAAAATTGGAGCATCCTGTAGAAATTGAGTTTATTTGGCATGGTGGAGAACCTCTCTTGCAAACGCCAGATTATTACTGGCAAACCTTTGATCAGCAACAACAAATTTTTGCTGAACTAAGAGGCAATATTACAAATAGTGTACAAACTAATCTAACTTTACTTAGTAAAAAACATATTCAATTATTAAGAAGTGGCTTTGATGGTGTTGGTGTTTCTGTAGATTTGTTTGGAGGCTTACGCGTCAATCAAGCTAATACTGATTCTCAGAAAATTGTGTTAAATAATATGAATCGTCTGAGAGAAGAAAATATTCTCTTTGCATGTATTACTGTTTTAACTAAATTGAATTTGCCTTATATTCGAGAAATTTATAAATTTTATGAAAGTAGAAATATTTCTTTTCGGATTTTGCCTTTATTTAAGGGCGCATTCGATGGACAACATACAGGATTTGAAATTGATGACAACGATGTATTAAAAGCTTTTTGTACTTTAGTTGACTTATGGATGGAGAGCGATCAATTAGTTGCAGTTAGCCCACTTATCGAGTATATTGCACAGATTCTTCATTATTACACTCCAAATTGCGAGCCTTATTTTTATAATAAACTAGAATGGGAATCAGTTTATTTAGTAAATGTCAACGGCGATATTTACAGTTATGCAGATGCTTACAATTCTAATTTTTGTCATGGTAATTTATTTACTACAGCTATGGAAGAGATAGTTTTGGGAATTGCTCATCAAAAAGCAATAGCAGCAGCAGAAGAACGTATAATCTCTACTTGTACATCATGTCGATTTTTTGGTAGCTGTAGTGGCTACCCAGTTGCGGAATTAAGTATCCCAAACAATCAGATTGATAAACAAGGTAGAATTTATTGTCATAGAGAAAAAGAAGTTTTACAACATATCGAAATACGTTTAATACAAGCTGGAATTATTGATCCAATAAAAGGTAGTCTTAACAATATGGAACTTGGATCTTTGTCTAAATCTCTAGCTGCTATACCCACACTAGATTCTCCTGTTTGAGTAAAATATAATTTTTCAAAATTGGACTAAATAACTACTAAATAAAATCAATGTTAATTAAGAAGACTTTAGAATTACAGAAGGGAATTAAAATTTTTTTTCAAACAGATATTGATTTTGAAAAACATAGAATTTTTCTAAGTTCAGGCACGTCAACAGAAGTTGAACAGACATTGGCTCAGATTAAATATTGTAAAGGTGCTTTCGTGCCCAAAGAATCATGGAGAGAACCAAACATTGAAGAAAAAACCCTCTTGGGTATAAATGAACAGTTAGTAAATATTAACATGTGGGACTTACATCAATATATAGGGTTAATTCGTATCCCTGATAAGGTTTTAGCACCACTGGAAGCAATACTAGAAAATGTTAGGAAGAGTCCTGCAATTGCACTAGAAGAATGGCAAGCTGTTGTTACACATCCAGAAGTTGAAAATGTTATTGTAGAAGTTAGCAACTATCTAATGCCCTATTGTCTATTCAGACATAGATTTAAAGTATTAGGTCTGTATATTAAGCCGCCTGGATTGAAAACAGTGACAGTTAATTCCGTCAACAATCAATCCGAAAATCTTTATATCGGTATGCACTTAGATAGTTGGGATAGATATCCTCTCAGACGTAGACATAAATCAAGAAATCGCATATGTATTAATTTGGGTTGTGAAGATCGCTTCTTTTTGTTTATCAATTTAACTTTGATAGATATGTTTTACGCTTTAGGTTTGTTAATTCCTAAAGACATTCATAAGCATTATCGAGGAACCGAATTAGGAAACGAGTTTATGAAACAATATCCTTCATACCCGGTAGTTAAACTTACAGTAAGACCAAATGAGGCATACATTGCCCCTACCGATAATTTAATTCATGATGCTTCTACAAGGGGTAGAGCTGGCGAAGCTGTGATGAAGTGCAAACTAAACTGTTTAGTTTAACAACGGAGCATAATCATAGACGTTTCTCTCTTGGCTACGCATTTTGTATCTCAGATTCTAATTCTCAATAAATC
>JAESGM010000460.1_pt1 | contig 31925 bp, 34 predicted proteins | sample 9269721 | NCBI WGS metagenome assembly JAESGM01 (sample SAMN15720920, study PRJNA650825) | algae metagenome | isolation source: Komarekiella atlantica HA4396-MV6 and co-occurring heterotrophs from... | place: USA: Theobald House, Kauai, HI | collected 2009-07-29
CAGGTTCTGGCCGCCGCAGCGCACGATGACCTGGGTCTCGGAGCCCATCGGCTCGATGACCACGACCTCGGCGGGCAATCCGGCGGGGTCGAGCTGGATATGCTCGGGGCGGATACCCATCACCGCGCTCTTGCCGTTGGAGTCGGCGGGATGCTTGCCGATCGGCCATTTCACGCCGCCTTCGGTCTCGAAACCGTCGGCAGTGATCGTGCCTTTCAGCAGGTTCATCGAGGGCGAGCCGATGAAGGCGGCGACGAACAGGTTGTTGGGCCGGTCGTAGAGATCGAGCGGGGCGCCCATCTGCTCGACGATGCCGTCATGCATCACGACGATCTTGTCGGCCATGGTCATGGCCTCGATCTGGTCGTGGGTGACGTAGACCGTCGTGGTCTTCAGGCGCTGGTGCAGCTCCTTGATCTCGGTGCGCATCTGCACGCGCAGCTTGGCGTCGAGGTTGGAGAGCGGCTCGTCGAACAGGAAGACCTGCGGGTCGCGGACGATGGCGCGGCCCATGGCGACGCGCTGGCGCTGGCCGCCGGAGAGCTGGCGCGGATAGCGGTCGAGCAGCTTGTCGAGGCCGAGAATGCCGGCGGCCTTGCCGACGCGCTCGTCGATCTCGGCTTTCGGGGCCTTCCGCAGCTTCATCGAGAAGGCCATGTTGTCGGCCACCGTCATATGCGGATAGAGCGCGTAGTTCTGGAACACCATGGCGATGTCGCGCTCTTTCGGCGGCACGTCGTTGACGACGCGCGGGCCGATGCGGATCTCGCCGCCGGTGATGTTCTCGAGGCCGGCGATCATCCGCAGCAGGGTCGACTTGCCACAGCCGGAAGGCCCGACCAGGATGACGAACTCGCCGTCGTCGATGTCGATGTCGACGCCGTGGATGACCTGCGTCGAGCCATAGGCTTTGCGCACATCCGCGATCTGGACTGACGCCATGAGGAGCTTCTCCCGGTCTTAACGTTTCCTCTGGGATGCGGTGCCGTCTCGCGCGGAGACTTCCGTATCGCCGCTGCTATCGGTTTCTCGTGACCGATCGACGGAGACCCCTCGCGACCGGGCAGGCCCGGTTGCGCCGCGTTCCATCTGCGATAAAGTCATACGATACGGACAGGCGTGTCAAGCGCCGGAATCGCCCGGGAATGCCCGTTTTCCGGGCTCTTGGGGGCACCCGAGAACGATGAGGACGCTGGTCATGAGGGTCCGCGACTTTTCGCGACCGACGACCCTGAACCCCGGCCGCCTGTTCGGTCAGGTCGCCCAGAAGCTCGCGGTCGCGATCATCTCCGGCAGGTTCAAGGCCGGAGAACTGCTGCCGAACGAGGACGATCTGCGCTCGGAGATCTCAGTCTCGCGCACCGCTTATCGCGAGGCAGTGAAGTTCCTGACCGGCAAGGGCCTGATCGAGGCGCGCCCGAAAAGCGGCACGCGGGTGGCGCCGCGCGAGAGCTGGAACCTGCTCGATCCGGATGTGCTGTCCTGGCATTTCGAAGCCGACCCCAACGAGAAATTCATTCGTGAGCTGTTCGAGTTGCGGCGTTTCGTCGAGCCAAACGCGGCGCGCCTGGCCGCGCAGCGGCGCACGCCCGCCGACCTCGTGCGGATCGAGGCCGGCTATCGCGGCATGATCGACAACCCGCCCTATGACGACGCCACCATCCGGGCCGACCTCGCCTTCCACGAAGCGATCTTCGCGGCCGCGCAGAACTCCACGCTGCAATGCCTGGCGAGCGTCGTGACCGCGACGATCCAGTGGTCTCTCCTGCTCAAATCGGTCGATGACCGTGAATTCTTCGTCGCTTCGCTGGTCGATCACGAGCGCGTCCTCGACGCGATCATCCGCCGTGACGGGGACCTGGCGGCGGCCCGGATGGCGGGTCTGGTGAGCGACAGCCTCAACACCACCTTGACCTTCCTGACCAGGTCGACGGCGCTGAACGCCGCGAAAATAGCTTGAATAAGTCATACTACATATGACGAGGATGCGCTTTTCTCGCGTCCTCGCCTGTGTAGAAATGATCGCAACGCCGCTCCCACCTTTTGCGGCGACGTCATTCAATCGTTTTAAAAACTTGAAATCAAGCCGCCCCGCCCTTGCCTCTCCATCCGACGGAACCTAGCGACATGCCCGACGCCACCGACATCATCATGACCGGCCCGCTGATGGCCTATGCCGCCGACCAGCTCAGGGCCCGTTTCACCGTGCACGAGCTCTGGAAGGCGGATGATCGCGCCGCGCTGCTGCGCGAGCTCGGTGGCAAGGTGCGCGGCGTCGCCGGCGGCGGCTCGCATGTGAAGATCGACGGAGCGCTGTTCGATGCGCTGCCGAAGCTCGAGATCATTTCGAATTTCGGCGTCGGCTACGACAATGTCGATGCCAGGGAGGCCGGCAAGCGCGGGCTCGTCGTCACCAACACGCCGGATGTCCTGACCGACGAGGTCGCCGACCTGACGCTCGGCCTGCTGCTCGCCACCGTGCGCCAGCTGCCGCAGGTCGATCGTTACCTGCGCGCCGGAAAATGGCTGGAGAAGGCCTATCCGCTGACCACCTCGCTGCGCACCCGCAAGATCGGCATCGTCGGGCTCGGCCGCATCGGCAAGGCGGTGGCGCATCGGCTCGAGGCCTTCGGCCTGCCGATCAGCTATCACGGCCGCTCGCGCCAAGCCGATGTGTCCTATCGCTATTATCCTTCGCTGGTCGAGATGGCGGCCGATGTCGACACGCTCGTCTCGGTCGCGCCCGGCGGCGCGGCGACGCACCACATGATCAATGCCGAGGTGCTGAAAGCGCTCGGGCCGAACGGCATCCTCGTCAATGTCGGCCGCGGCACGGTCGTCGACGAGCAGGCGCTGGTCGAAGCGCTGAAGAGCAAGGCCATCCTCTCGGCCGGGCTCGACGTCTTCGAGGATGAGCCGAAGGTGCCGGCCGAGCTGATCGCGATGGACCATGTCGTCCTCCTGCCCCATGTCGGCTCCGCATCGGTGCATACGCGCGAACAGATGGGCCAGCTTCTGGTCGACAACCTGAAATCATGGTTCGATGGCAAGGGTCCCCTGACTCCGGTTGCCGAGACGCCATGGACGAAAGCCTGAGACAGAAGCGGTCGGTTCGGATGCGGCCGGGTCATCTTGCGTTGCTGGCGGCGGGCCTGCTCGCCGCTGGCGCCGCGCAAGCCCAGACGCCGCCGCTGCCGCGCGGCGCGGAGGCGGCACCCGAAGCGGTCCGGCCCCTGCTCGGCGCCTGGGACATCGAGCTCGTCGGCGCACCGCGCAAATGCACCATCACCCTGGGTGCCGAGCCCGCCGCGCGGGGGCGGCAGCTCCGCTTCCCGGCCACCTGCCGGCGCGCATTGCCGATCCTGAGCCAGGTCGTCGGCTGGAGCACCGGCAGCGATGGCTTGCCGAGCTTCGAGGATTCCGCCGGCAAGCCGGTCGTCGCCTTCACCAGGGCGAGCACCGGGTTCGATGGCAAGGGCAGCGACGGCAAGCAATATCGGCTCGATCCGAAGGGCTATCCGCGCAGCGTCCCCCGCGCCCAGCCGAGCGGCGCCGAGCGCGCCGCGACCGCGGCCGCGCGCCCGACAACTGTCGATCCGGCGAGCGCGCCGGCCGCCGACACCGTTCCGGGACACTATACGATGATGCGCCAGCAGAACCGCGAGGCCTGCGCCATCACGCTGGCCGCCGGCCCGCTCAACAGCACCGGCCGCGCCCCGGCCAGCTTCGACGGCCGCTGCGACGATACCGGTTTGACGATCTTCGACCCCGTCGGCTGGCGTTATGCGGCCGGCCGGCTTGCCCTGATCGCGCGCAAGGGCCATAGCGTCGAGCTGGTCTTCGAGAGCGGCCAGTGGCGCAAGGATCCCGCCGTCGGCGCGCCGTTGCTGATGCGCAAGCGGACACCCTGACGAGGCCCACTGCCGGTTGCGGCCATTCACCACAGGCGGGCCGCTCACCCCGTTCAGAAACGATTCGGTTCGCTGTGATGATCTGGGCTCCGAAACGAGGAGCTTCAGAATGACACGCAGCCTTTTCCTGAGCACCTTCGCGGCACTTGCGCTCGCCGCGCCCGCCCTGGCCAGCACGCAGGGCACGCCGAGCCAGCCGGCCCATATCTCGGCGGGAAGCAGCGACGAGGCCGCGGCCAAACCGCCTGCCGCCTCGGAGCAGCAGGCGAGCGTCGATGAAGCGGATGTCGCGGACGCCGCCGCGCCGGCGCCGGAGCGCAAGGTCCGCGTGATTCTCGATTCCCCCTACGGACGGTGATCGGGCGGGATCGCGGCGTCACTCCGCCGCTTCGACCTTGAGCACGCCGCGCCGGATCTGGTCCTCCTCGATCGATTCGAAGAGCGCGCGGAAATTGCCCTCGCCGAAACCATCGTCGCCCTTGCGCTGGATGAACTCGAAGAAGATCGGCCCGAGCACGGTACCGGAGAAGATCTGCAGCAGGACCTTGCTCATTCGGCCCTTCTTGTCGCCGAGCGCGACCGCGCCTTCGCCATCGATCAGGATGCCGTTGGCCTTGAGCCGCTCGACCGGCTCGCCATGGTTCGGCACACGCACATCGATTTTCTCGTAATAGGTCTCGGGCGGAGCCGGCATGAAGGGCAGGCCGTTGGCGCGCAGCTTCTCGACCGAAGCATAGATGTCGCGGGCGCCGAGCGCGACATGCTGGATGCCCTCGCCCTTGTACTGGCGCAGGTATTCCTCGATCTGGCTCTTGTCGTCGAGCGACTCGTTGATCGGGATGCGGATCTTGCCGCAGGGCGAGGTCAGGGCCCGCGAGATCAGCCCGGTGAGTTTGCCCTCGATGTTGAAGAAGCGGATCTCCCGGAAGTTGAAGAGCTTGCCGTACCAATCGGCCCAGTGATCCATGCGCCCGCGCATGACGTTGTGGGTCAGATGGTCGAGATAATACATCCCCGCCTGCTCGGGATGCGGGTCGCTCTCGCCGATCCACTCGAAATCGACGTCGTAGATCGAGCCCTTCTCGCCATAGCGCTCGACGAAATAGAGCAGCGAGCCGCCGATGCCCTTGACCGCCGGGATCTGCAGCTCGCCGGGCCCGACCTTGCTCTCATAGGGCTCGGCACCCAACGACACGGCGCGCTCGAAAGCATGTTTCGCATCGACGACGCGGAACGCCATCGCGCAGGCACAGGGCCCGTGCTCGGCGGCAAAGCGCTGCGCGAAGGAATCGGGCTCGGCATTGACGATGAAATTGACGTCGCCCTGGCGATAGAGCGTCACCCGCTTCGAGCGGTGTTTCGCAACCGGGGTGAAGCCCATTTGCTCGAAGAGCGGGCCGAGCTTCTCCGGCTCGGGATGGGCATATTCGACGAACTCGAAGCCGTCGGTTCCCATCGGGTTGGCCTCGGAAATCGCGGGCGGGGCGGAATCGTGCGGAAAGGGACCCATGAGCATGTTCCTCCGAATGTCACAGGCCTCCATGTTCGCGCATGCCGGCGACACGGAGCTTGCAAAATGCCGGGCGGAGAGGCTGAATATACACGGAACGTGTATGACCTCTCGGGATAGCGCATGAAATGAGCGGGCTCGACTCCTTCGACTGGCGCCTGCTCGACGCACTCCAGCAGGACGCATCGCTGACCAATGGCGCGCTCGCCGAGAAGGTCGGGCTCTCGGCGAGCCAGGTCTCGCGTCGGCGCCAGCGGCTGGAAGAGGAGGGCACGATCCGCGGCTATCGCGCTCTGATCGAGCCGGCAGCCATCGGTCTCGGGGTCACGGTCTTCATTCATGTCGCGCTCGACACCCATTCGCGCGACAATGCCCGCCGCTTCCGCGACCTGGTCCGCCTGACCCCGGCCATCCTCGAGGCACATGCCCTCACCGGCGAGGCCGACTATCTGCTCAAGGTCGCGGTCGGCGACCTCAAGGAGCTGTCGCGCTTCGTCAACGAGATCCTGATGCCGCATGAGAGCGTGGCGCGCGTCCGCTCGGAGATCGCGCTCGACACGCTGAAGGAGCCCGGTCTGTTGCCTTTGCCGGCGAGCTGAGCCACCGTCACTCGCGCTTTACACGGCGCTCTCAGAATCGGACCCGATCAGGTCGAATCACGTTGATCGGTGAAGCGGCCTCTCAACTATGAATTGAGAACGCGGGAGCCGGTTAGTTGCTTCGCAACCTGATCCGCGCCTGCTCTAGCGCTCGCGTGGTCCGGTCACTACCTGCATGGTCACGTCGCCACCACATCCGACCCTGAAGGAGTCTTCGATGTTCAATGCCAAATCCCTCCTCGACGCGCTGATCAGCGCCGGCAGCCAGGCCGGCCAGGGCTCCGTCCGGCCGGGTCAGCCGGGAGGCATCGGGAGCATGCTGGGCGACCTCAGCCAGCAGGTTCAGAAGAACGGCGGCATCGGCGGCATGGCCGGGCAGATCTTCGGCCAGGCGACGCAGGGCCTCGGCGACGCCGCCCGGCAGACCGGCGTGCAGCAGCGCGCGGGCGACGCCTTCAGCCAGGTCTCGGGCGGCCGCAGCCCGCAGCAGATCCTCGAACAGGCCAAGGGCATGTTCAACAGCAACCCCGCCATGGCGACTGCCGTGCTGGGCGGCCTCGGCGCGCTCGTCTTCGGCACCTCGGCCGGCCGTTCGGTCGTCGGCTCGGCGGCGAAGCTCGGCGGCCTCGCGCTGATCGGCGGCCTCGCCTACAAGGCCTATCAGAACCACCAGGCCGGCAAGCCGCTGCTCGACCTGCAGCAGCAGGAGGTGCTGCCGGCTCCGGCCGGAACCGGCTTCGAGCCGGAAGCCGCCAACGAGGCGACGGCCCTGATCTTCGTGCGCGCCATGATCGCGGCCGCGGCCGCCGACGGCCATATCGACGACCAGGAGCGCAACGCCATCCTGGGCGGGCTGCGCGAGGGCGGCTTCGATCCGGAAGCGAATGAATGGCTGGCCAACGAGCTCGCCAAGCCGGCTTCCGTCGAGGCGCTGGCCGCGGCGGCCGAGACGCCCGAGCTCGCCGCGCAAATCTACACGGCCGCCCGGCTCGCCATCAATCCGGACACTCCGGCGGAGAAGGACTTCCTGGCCGGGCTCGCCGGCTCGGTCGGCCTCGATGCCGAGCTCGTCGCCAATATCGACGCGGCCGCGAGCGCCGCCAAGGCCTAAAGCCGGATCCGATCAGGTTGAATCAACCTGATCGGTGAAGCCGTCTCTGAACTTGAGATGGAGCACGCGTGATCCGGTCGGGTTGCTGTGCCATCTGATCGGCGCGTGCTCTAGGCTTCGACGCAGGTCCGGCGTGCGCCAGGCGTGGATTGACCGCTCGGCGCGGCCGGCCGACGGATAGGGGATGCAATCACCATCCCCACATTGGTCGGCGCGCCTGCCCTTCTACTATGGCTGGCTCGTCATCGGCATCGCCTTCGTCACGATGGCGATCGCCGTCAGCGCGCGCACGGCCTTCTCGCTGCTGCTGCCGCCGCTGATCGACGAATTCGGCTGGGATCGCGGGCTCGCATCGGGCGCCTTCTCGTTCGGCTTCCTGCTTTCGGCCGCCACCAGCACATTCGTCGGCCGCGTCATGGACCGGCACGGCCCGCGCGTCGTGATCGAGACCGGCGTGGCGATGCTGGCGGCGGGCCTGCTGATCGCGCCCGCGATCAGTGCGGCCTGGCATCTCTACCTGACGCTCGGCGTCCTGGTCGGCTGCGGCGCCAATCTGATGAGCTTCTCGGCGCAATCGCTGTTCCTGCCGAACTGGTTCGTACGCCGCCGGGCCTTCGCGATCAGCATCGCCTTTTCCGGCGTCGGCGTCGGTGCGCTGCTGCTCCTGCCCTGGCTGCAATCGATCATCAGCCGGGATGGCTGGCGCGCCGCCTGCTGGATCATGGGCCTGCTCGTGCTTTTTCTGCTCGGCCCGCTCAATCTGCTGGTCCGCCGCAAGCCGCAGGATCTCGGCCTGCTGCCGGATGGCGAGACCGGCTCGGCCGGCGCCGGCGCGGCGCAGCGTGCGGCAGCCGTCGTCGACCCGGCCTGGGTCGCGGTCGAATGGACGCTGGCGCGCGCACTGCGCACCGCGCGCTTCTGGTGGATCATGCTCGGCTATTTCTGCGCATTGGTCGCCTGGTATGCCGTGCAGGTCCACCAGACCAAGTATCTGATCGAGGTCGGCTTCACCCCGCTGACGGCCGCCTGGGCGCTGGGACTGGTCAGCGCCGTCGCCATCCCCGGCCAGATCGGTCTCGGCGCGCTGTCAGATCGCATCGGCCGGGAATGGATCTGGATGGTGGGCTGCCTGGGCTTCGCCATCTGCTATGCCGCGCTGATCGCATTGGAGCACGCGCCTTCGCCCGTGCTGCTCTATGTGATGGTGATCGCGCAGGGATTTCTGGGCTACGCGCTGGCCTCGGTGATGGGCGCGATCGTCGTCGAGATTTTCGAAGGGCCGCATTTCGGAGCGATCTTCGGGACGACGACGGTGGCGCTGCTCGGCGGCGGCGCGGCCGGACCCTGGCTGGCCGGCGCGATACATGATGCGACCGGCAGCTATCGCCCGGCCTTCCTGCTGGCGATCGCCTGCTGCCTGGTCTCGGCGGCGGCGATCTGGCTGGCGGCGCCCCGAAAGGTGCGGCTGGTACCGGGGCGCGTCAGGCACCGGCCTTCGGCCTCGGCCACGGATTGAGCGCGGCCGAGGCCCGAGCGGCTCAGTGGGCCGCCGACCTCGAGAACAGGTTGATGACGATCACCCCGGCGACGATCAGCGCCATGCCGATCAGGGCCGGGGCATCGAGCCTCTGGCCGAACAGCACGAGCGCGATCAGGCTGATCAGCACGATGCCGACGCCGGACCAGATCGCATAGGCGATGCCGACCGGGATCGTCCGCAAGGTCAGCGACAGGAAATAGAACGCGCTCGCGAAGGCGATCACGGTGATCAGCGACGGCACGAGCCGCGTGAACTCGTTCGACGCCTTCAGCGCCGAGGTGCCGATCACCTCGCTGACGATGGCGAGTGCGAGATAGAGATAGCTCACGCGGCCTTCGCGCTCTTCAGGAAGGCGCCCATCCGCTCCAGCGCCCGCTCGATATTCTCCAGCGAGTTCGCATAGGACAGGCGGATATAGCCCTCGCCATGAACGCCGAAATCCGGCCCGCCGATCGTGGCAACGCCAGCATCCTCGAGCAGGGCAGAGGCGAGCTTCTTCGCCTTCCAGCCGGTCTGCGAGACGTTCGGGAAGGCGTAGAAGGCGCCCTTCGGCACGGCGCAGGAGACATTCGGCAGGCCATTGAGCCCCGCGACCACCGCCTTCCGGCGCCGGTCGAACTCGGCGACCATGGCGTGGACCGCGTCCTGCGGGCCGGTCAGCGCGGCGAGACCCGCCCATTGCGCCGGAGCATTGACGCAGGAATGCGAGTTAACCGCGAGCTTGCGGGCATTGTCGTAGAGCGGCTTCGGCCAGACCGAGAAGCCCATGCGCCAGCCGGTCATCGCATAGGTCTTCGACCAGCCATTGAGCAGGATCAGCCGGTCGCGGATCTCGGGATAGCTCAAGAGGCAGACATGCTTCTCGCCGTCATAGAGCATCTGGTCATAGATCTCGTCCGACATCACCGCCACGTCAGGGAAGCGCGCCAGGCCGGCGACGAGCTTGTCGACCTCGCTCTTGGGGGTGACGCCGCCCGTCGGGTTGGCCGGCGAGTTGACGATCAGCAGCCGCGTCTTCGGCGTGATCAGCGAGAGCGTCTCCTCGGCCGAGAAGGCAAAACCGTTCTCCTCGCGGATCGGCACCGGGATCGGCGTCGCGCCGGTATATTCGATCATCGAGCGGTAGATCGGAAAGCCGGGGTCCGGATAGAGGATCTCGGCCCCGGGCTCGCCGAACATCAAGATCGCCATGAACATGGTGACCTTGCCGCCGGGCACGATCATCACCTCTTCCGGCGAGACTTCGACCGCGAAGCGCTTGTGCAAATCGGCGGCGACCGCCTCGCGCAGGGGAAGGATGCCGTTGGCCGGCGTGTAGCCGTGATGACCGTCGCGCAGCGCCTTCACTGCCGCCTCGACGATATGGCCGGGCGTCGGGAAATCCGGCTGGCCGATGCCGAGATTGATGATGTCCTTGCCCTGGCGCTGCAATTCGGTCGCGCGTGCCAGCACGGCGAAGGCGTTTTCCTCGCCGATGCGGGCGAAAGAGGGGACGACGTGCAGCGCCATGGCGGGCTTCCTCCGCGGGAGTATTGACGAGACGGCCCTGTCGCGGCCTTGACGCTGTCTTGGCCGGAAATGCCGGCAGGATGCAAGCCCGCTTCCTGCGCCGGCTGCCGACCCGCCGCGCATTTGGAACACTTGCAAACTGCCGCGCCACGACCTTTTCTGAACCACGCCGCGAAACCTGATTGCCGGATTGGCGGGAGGTTTCGTGTGCTGTATACAGAATGCAGGTGGTTGATCTTGGCACTTGTCGCACCGGCGGCGATTGGCGAGATTGAACGGTCAAATCGATTTAAATGACTGCGGCGACGCGGCGCGAAGGCTGCGGGCCGGCACGAGAGGGCAAGAGGGAACAACGGGAATGGCCAAGACGCCTGCGGGGAAGACGCCTGGAAAGAAGCCGGTCCGCCGGATCAAGCCGGAGCAGCTGCGCTCCAAGGCCTGGTTCGACAACCCCGCCAATGCCGACATGACCGCGCTCTATATCGAGCGCACCATGAATTTCGGCCTGTCGCGCGAGGAGCTGCAATCGGGCCGCCCGATCATCGGCATCGCCCAGACCGGCTCAGACATCGCGCCCTGCAACCGTCACCATATCGAGCTTGCTGCCCGCGTCCGTGACGGCATCCGCGAGATGGGCGGCGTGCCCTTCGAGTTCCCGATCCATCCGATCCAGGAAACCTGCAAGCGCCCGACCGCGGCGCTCGACCGCAACCTGCAATATCTCTCGCTCGTCGAGATCCTCTACGGCTATCCGCTCGACGGCGTCGTGCTGACCACGGGCTGCGACAAGACCACGCCGGCGCAGATCATGGCCGCCGCCACCGTCGACATCCCGGCCATCGCCCTGCCCGGCGGCCCGATGCTCAACGGCTCCTTCCGCGGCGAGCGCACCGGCTCGGGCACGATCGTCTGGAAGGCGCGCCAGATGATGGCGGCCGGCGAGATCGACTATCGCGGCTTCGTCGACCTCGTCGCCTCCTCGGCGCCCTCGGCCGGCCACTGCAACACCATGGGCACCGCCTCGACGATGAACTCGCTGGCCGAGGCAATGGGCATGACCCTGCCCGGCGCGGCGGCGATCCCGGCCCCGTACCGCGACCGCTACGAGATGGCCTACCTGACCGGCCGGCGCATCGTCGAGATGGTCTGGGAGAACCTGATCCCCTCGAAGATCCTGACGCGCGAAGCCTTCGAGAACACCATCGTCATCAATTCGGCGATCGGCGGCTCGACCAATGCGCCCGTCCATGTCAACGCCATCGCCAAGCATATCGGCGTGCCGCTCGACAACGAGGACTGGACGGCGATCGGCTACGACATCCCGCTGCTGGTCAATCTGCAGCCGGCCGGCGAATATCTCGGCGAGGACTATTACCGCGCCGGCGGCCTGCCCGCCGTGATCGCCGAGCTCGTCGCCAAGGGCAAGCTGAAGCCGGCGACCACCGCCAACGGCAAGAGCCTGATCGAGAATTGCGAGGGCTTCTTCTCCGAGGACCGTCGCGTCATCAAGACCTATGACGAGCCGATGAAGAAGCAGTCGGGCTTCCTCAACCTGCGCGGCAACCTATTCGATTCCGCGATCATGAAGACCAGCGTGATCACGCCGGAATTCCGCAAGCGCTATCTCGAGAACCCGAAGGATCCGATGGCCTTCGAGGGCAAGGCGATCGTCTTCGACGGGCCGGAGGACTATCACCACCGCATCGACGATCCGGCCCTTGCGATCGACGAGCACAGCGTTCTGTTCATCCGCGGCGTCGGGCCGATCGGCTATCCGGGCGCAGCCGAGGTCGTGAACATGCGGCCGCCGGACTACCTGATCAAGAAGGGCGTCACCGCGCTCGCCTGCATCGGCGACGGGCGCCAGTCCGGCACCTCGGGCTCGCCCTCGATCCTCAACGCCTCGCCGGAAGCGGCGACCGGCGGTGGTCTCGCGCTGCTCAAGACCGGCGACAAGGTCCGCATCGATCTCAACAAGCGCACCGCGAACATCCTGATCTCCGACAAGGAGCTCGAGGAGCGCCGTGTCGCGCTCAAGGCCGCCGGTGGCTACAAATACCCGAAGAGCCAGACGCCCTGGCAGGAGATCCAGCGCAAGATCGTCGGCGAGCTCTCAGAGGGCATGGTCCTGAAGCCGGCGGTCAAGTACCAGAAGATCCACAAGAAGTTCGGCGTGCCGCGCGACAACCACTGACGGGAAAGCCTGAAGCGGCCTTCCCGCCATGACTTTCGACGTCTTCGGCTCCGCCCTGGCAGTGCTGGTTGCGCTGCTGGGCGGGCTTGCCGGCCGGCATCTCGCCCGCGGGCAGCGGATGGCGACCTGGCTCGCGGCCGGCATCGGCGCCGCGGCGGCGCTCCTGGTCCATTTGCTGCTCGCGGCCTATTTCGGCTCGCCCTTCATCGGGCTTCTCGTGCTCGCGGCTTTCGTGCTTCTTGTATGAGAAGGCGCTGTTTGAGCCCCGGGCGGAGTGCATGATGGAGTGGCTGTCTGATCTGACCGGGCTCGATCGGCAGCCGCTGGTCCTGGCCTGCCTCCTGGCGGGGCTGGGTGCATTGCTCGGCGGCGCCGTCGCGCATTGGCGGCGCGGCGCGGGCATGATCGTCACGGGTGCGATCATCGGCGCGGTCGCGTTGCCGCTGATCGGCCTCACGACATTCTTCTATGCGATCTATGCCGGGGCGATCGTGCTGATCGGGCTGGTGATCCTCGTCATCGGCAGCATTCTCGGCTGAAACGGGCGGGCTCCGGACGAAGGAGAGAGCCGCATGCAACTCACGCTTCGCCAAATCGAGGTCTTCCGCGCCCTGATGCGCTGCCGCACGGTGGTTGGCGCGGCACGAGATCTGCGGATCGCCCAGCCGACCGTGACCAAGACGATCCGGCGCATCGAGGATAGCTGCGCGCTCGCTCTGTTCAATCGGCATCGCGGCCGCCTGATCCCGACGGCGGAGGCGCATCGGCTTCTCGGCGAGGTCGACATCGCCTTCGACCAGCTCGAGGGCGCGCTGGCGCGGGCCCTGAAGCTGGCGCGTGCCGATACCGGGTCGCTTCGGCTCGGCGCCTCGCCCAGCATCGGCCGCGTCCTGATCCCGCGCGCCGCCGCCAGGCTGTTGAAGGACCATCCCGGCCTGAGCCTGCATCTCGACATCCTCTCGGTCAGCCAGGTGATGGACTATCTCCTCTCCGGGCAGGGGGAAGGCGCCGTCACCCTGTTTCCGATCCTGCATGCCGGCATCCGGAGCACCCCGGTCGGCGGCGGGTCGGCCGTGGCGGTCTGCCCGCGCGACTGGCCGCTCGCGTCCGTCGGCCGCCTCGCGCCCTCCGCGCTGGCCGGCGTGCCGCTCATCGTCTTCGAGCCGCAATCCGTGCATGGACTCGTCGTCGATGCCGTCTTGCGCGATGGCGGCGTCGTGCCGGAACGCACCCATGTCGCCCGCTTCGCCGAAACCGGCATCGCGCTCGCCGAGGCCGGGCTCGGGCTCGCCATCGTCGATTGCTTCAGCGCGCTGGCCGCCGACCGGAGCGCGGTCGCGCTGCTGCCCCTGGACCATCCGGCGCGCTACGAGGTTTTCCTGCACCGCCATGTCGAGCGGGCGCGCAGCCGCCTCGTCCAGCGCTTCGAGGGCGTCTTGCGCGCGGAGACGGCGCGCGTCGGGCACGAGCCATAGCCTAAGGCTATGGTCGATCGCAGAATTCGCTGTTGCCCTGCCGTGATGGTGGTGGCCTTGTCGCTGCAACAAGAACAGGAGGACACGTCATGGCAGGCTGGCCGCACCCGGATCAGGCTCCATCTTCATCCCTGACGCGCCGCGACGCGCTTGCGGTTGCGCTCGGCCTGCTGGCGACGGCGGCGGCCGGCCCGGCCGGAGCGCAGACCTACCCGGCCCGCGCGATGCAGATCATCGTGCCCTTCGCTGCCGGGGGCGGCGTCGATGTCGTCACCCGCGTGGTGGCCGAGGCGGCCGGCGATGTGCTGAAGCAGCGTTTCGTCATCGAGAACCGCGGCGGCGCCGCGACGATCCTCGGCTCGCAGGCCGTGGCCAAGGCCGAGGCCGACGGCTACACGCTGCTCGCCGCGCCGACGACCATGGTGATCAATCCCGCGCTCAAGGCCAATGTGCCGTTCGACTGGGAGAAGGATTTCGTTCCCGTCGCGATGATCGCGAAGCTGCCTTTCGTCGTCGTCGCCGGAAAGTCCTATGCCGCCAGCACGATGAAGGAGCTGGCCGAGCACGGCAAGGCCGGCGACCGGCCGATCACCTTCGGCTCCGGCGGCACCGGCACGGTCGCGCATCTGGCGGGAGAGTTCTTCGGCCTCGTCTCCGGCGCCAAGGTCCAGCACGTGCCCTATCGCGGCGAAGCCCCGGCCCTGACCGACGCGATCAGCGGCAATATCGACGTGATGTTCTGCACGCTTGCCGGCGCCTCCAGCCACGTCAAGGGCGGCACCATGAAGGCGCTCGCTGTGACCACCGCCAGGCGGGCGACCTTGCTGCCGGACGTGCCGACCGTCGCGGAGCAGGGCTATCCCGGCTACGACCTCTCGGCCTGGGTCGCGCTGGTCGCGCCCAAGGGCACCCCGGCGGAGGTCGTCAGGATCCTCAACGACGCAGTCAACACCGCCCTGGCCCGGCCCGAGATCGATGCGCGGCTGATCGAGATCGGCGCCGAGCCGGCCCCGAGCACGTCGGCCGAGTTCGCCAGCTTCATGGCGAAGGACGCCGAGACCTGGGCCAAGGTGGTCAAGTCGGCGGCGATCAAGGTCGAGTGAGCCCTTCGCCATGCTCGCCCTGCGCAAGCTCGCGCCAGCGCCCGGTCTCTCGCTTTGCGAGGCGCCGGAGCCTGCGCCCGGTCAAGGCGAGGCCCTGATCGCGGTCGCGGCCGCCGGTATTTGCGGCACCGACCTGCACATCGCTGAATGGACTGGCGGCTACGAGGCGATGGCGGCAGCGATGCCGGTCACGCTCGGGCATGAATTCGTGGGCCGGGTGCTGAACGGCGTGACCGGCCTTCACGCGGGAACGCGCGTCGTCGTCCGCCCCTCCGTGGTCTGCGGGCATTGCCAGGCCTGCAGCTCCGGCCGGACCGAGGATTGCACGACCCGCACCGGCATCGGCATCGCGCGCGATGGCGGCTTCGCGGCACAGGTCGTCGCGCCGGCGGAAAACTGCATCGCATTGCCCGATAGGCTCGACGATGCCGTCGCCGCCCTGACCGAGCCGATGACCGTCTCGGCCGAGGCCGTCGATACCGCCGGCATCAAGGCGGGGGACAAGGTTCTGGTGATCGGCCCGGGCACCATCGGCCAGGGCATCGCGCTGATGGCGGAGGCAGCGGGCGCAAGCCGGATCGTCATCGCCGGTCGCGACGACGCGGCGAGGCTCGCGACCATTCGCGCGCTCGGCTTTCCAGACACGGTCGATACCGCGGGCACGAGCCTGCGCGAGGCGCTCGAGCGCGCCGGGCTGCCCGTCGCCTATGACGCCGTCATCGAGGCGGCCGGCGTGCCCGCGGTGGTGCCCGACGCGCTCGACCTGCTGGCACTGCGCGGCGTGCTGACGATTTGCGGCATCCATTCCCGCCCCGCCGAGATCGACCTGACCCGGCTGGTGCGCCGCCACCAGCAGATCCGCGGCAGCTATCGCGCCCCGCTCGCGACCTGGCCGCACGTGATCGCCTTCCTCGCTGAGCAGCAGGCGCGCGTCGCCCGGATGATCAGCGAGGAGGTGCCGTTGGCCGAGGCGCTTGGCGCCTTCGAGCGGGCACAGGCGCGCAGCGCCTCGAAGATCGTGCTGCGCCCGTGACCTCGGCAGCTCCTCGCACCGATTGGCCCGGCCGGGCCTTCCTGGCGATCGGCAACACCGTCCTGCCGGAGATGCGGGACGCTTACGAGGGCTGGCATGGACAGGAACATGTGCCGGAGCGGCTGACCATGCCGGGCTTCCTCGCCGCAAAACGCTATATTTGCGCGCGCGGAACCGAAAGCCTCTACCTGACGCTCTACGAGATCGCAGGACCGGAGGCGCTGGAGACGCCCGAATACCTGCATCTGCTGGCGAACCCGACACCCGCCTCGCGGCGGATGCGCCCGGCCATGGGAGATTTCAGCCGCCACGTCTATCGCGAGACTGGCAGGGCAGGTCAGGGCTTCGGGTGCCATCTTGGCATGATCCGCTGGCCTGAATCCGCCGGACAGGCTGCGGCGCCCTCCGTCGCGCTGGGAGCGGTCGGCGCAGAGGGCGTTCTTTTCGCGCGCATGGGGCGCTCGCTGCCGGCGCGGCCGCATCCCGCCTTTCCGGCAGCGGCCGAAGCCTCGGCCGGGCACGAAATCGTCCTGTTGAGCGGCACGGACCGGAAGGCGATCGCGACGCGTTTGCCGGACGCATCCAGCCTTGCGGCATCGCCGCAGCCGCTGCTGGAATGCGCGCTCTACGCGCTCATTGCCGCCTATTGAGCCGGCCTCCATGCCGGCCGCGCATCGGTGCCGAGCCTTCACGCATGAGATCAAGGGCTGACAAACGGCCGTGGCCCGGACAGTATGGGCCATCGCTCGCGCTGAGCTCATCTGAAACGATTTAAAATGACCAGCAGCACCCAGATCGCCGCGTTCCGCGCGCTCCATGGCTCCGGCTGCTTCGTGATGCCCAATCCCTGGGATGTCGGCTCGGCGCGCTGGCTGCGCGGCCAGGGCTTCAAGGCGCTCGCCTCGACCAGCGCCGGCTTCGCCTTCACGCAGGGACGCGCCGACCAGGACGTGCCGCGCGACATGATGCTCGCCCATCTCGCGGAGCTGGTGAAGGCGGTACCCGACCTGCCGATCAATGCCGATTTCGAGAACGGCTATGCCGACGAGCCGGCCGATGTCGCGCTCAACGTGAAGGCCTGCGTCGCGACCGGCGTCGCCGGGCTCTCGATCGAGGATGCGACCGGCCGCGAGGACGAGCCACTCTACGCCTTCGAGCTCGCCGTCGAGCGCATCAGGGCGGCGCGGCGCGCCATCGACGAGACCGGCTCGGGCGTGCTGCTGACGGCGCGGGCTGAATGCTTCCTCACCGGCCATGCCGATCCGCTGAACGAATCCGTCAGGCGCATCGCCGCTTATGCGCAGGCCGGCGCCGACGTGCTCTATGCACCCGGCCCGAAGACCCGCGAGCAGATCTCGGCCATCGTCGCAGCCGCCGGCGGCAAGCCGGTCAACACCCTGGTCTATGGCGATTTCGGCCTGACCGTGTCGGATATCGCGGCGCTCGGCACGCGACGCATTTCGATCGGCGGAGCGATGGCGCGCGCCGCCTGGGCCGCCTTCATCGAGGCGACGCGGCTGATCGCCGAAGAAGGCAGCTTCGCCGGTTTCGCCGGCAACGGCCCCTCGGCGCCGCTCAACCCGTTCTTCCAGGACGATCTCAAGGCGCGCTCGTGAGCGGAACGCTCGTCATCGCGCCCGAATGGCTCGGGCGAAGCGGCCTGTGGATGCTCGACGCCAAGGGCAGGCGCCGGGCCGTCGATGCCGAGGATGTCGGTCTCTCCGAGGCCTTCGCCGACCGGCTGGAGGCCTGGATGGATGCGTTCGACGCGATCTATGACGAGGCGAACGAGGCGGCTTCCCGCTTCGCCAGCGAGGTCGAGCGGCTGGCCTGGGAGGCGGAAGGCGGCGCGCTCGCCCATGCCGCGTCAGTAGAGCTCGGCTCCGGCTGGCAGGTCTCGCTCGATCTGTCCGGATGGCATGGGAAGGTGGAATCATGACGCTCTCGCCCGATTGGAAGGCCCCGCCCTTCCCCCCGGCCAAGGTGCTGGAAGGCCGCTATTGCCGCCTGGAGCCGCTCGATGTCGCGCGCCATCTCGACGATATCTGGGCCGCCAATGCCGGCCAGGAGCGGGTCTGGGACTGGCTTCCGGCCTTGCCCCCGAAGGACAAGGAGACCTATCGCGCGCTGCTCGCCGGCATGGCGGAGAACAAGGCCATCGTGCCGCTCGCCGTCATCGACAGGGCGGACGGCAAGGCCAAGGGCCATCTCTGGATCATGGAGATCAGACCGGCCCATGGCGTCTTCGAGGTCGGCTGGATCACCTATTCGCCCAGCATGCAGCGCACGCCGATGGCGACCGAGGCGATCTATCTGGTCGGCGACTACGGCTTCTCGCTCGGCTATCGCCGCTACGAATGGAAATGCAACGACCGGAACGAGCCCTCCAAGCGCGCGGCCCTGCGCTTCGGCTTCCAGTATGAGGGACTGTTCCGGCAGCACATGGTGGTGAAGGGGCAGAACCGCGACACCGCTTGGTTCTCGATCCTGGACGGCGAATGGCCGAAGGTCGGGCAGGCTTTCCGGAACTGGCTCGCGCCGGAGAATTTCGACGCGCAAGGCCAGCAGAAGACCTCGCTGGCCGGCTTCATGAAAACTGAAGGGGCTCCCTGACGTGCCTCTGCGCCGCGCTTCGTCGCACGACATCCCCGCGATCGTCGCGCTGACCGAGGCCGCCTATCTCCCGAACGAGAGCATCATCGGCGTGCCCTCGCTGCCGCGCATCGCCGACTATCGTCAGGTGCTGGCCGAGCACGAGGTCTGGCTCGCCGAGAGCGACGGGGCGCTCGACGCCGTCCTGGTACTCGAAGAGGAGCCGGCGAAGTTCACGCTCTGGAGTATCGCCGTCGCCCCGGCGGCCACCGGCAAAAAGCTCGGCTCGATGCTGATGGACTTCACCGAGGAGCGGGCCCGGGCGCTCGGCCACGACGCCGTCCATCTCTATACGCATGCCAGGCTCAGCGACCGCATCGGCTGGTACGAGCGGCTCGGCTACCAAATCACCCACTACGAGGATCTGCCGGACCGCCGACTGGTCCATATGCGCAAGAGCCTCCAGGAATCGGCCAAGTAAGGGAAGAAACGACATGGCAGGACGTTTGAAGGGCAAGGTCGCGGTCGTCACCGCCGCCGGACAGGGCATCGGCCGCGCGATCGCGGAAGCCTTCGTCGCCGAGGGCGCGACGGTCTGGGCGACGGACAAGGACGTGGCGCTGCTCGAGGGCATCCCGAAGGCGAAGAAGCGCAAGCTCGACGTGCTCTCGAGCAAGGCGGTCGACGCCTTCGCCGAGAAGGTCGGCCCGGTCGACATCCTCGTCAACGCCGCCGGCTTCGTCCATCACGGCACCGTACTCGACACCGACGACAAGGCCTGGGAATTCTCCTTCGACCTCAACGTCAAATCGATGCATCGCACGATCAAGGCCTTCCTGCCGGCCATGCTGGCCAAGGGCTCGGGCTCGATCGTCAATATCGCGTCCGGCGCGGGATCGGTGCGCGGCATCCCGAACCGCTATGTCTATGGCGCGACCAAGGCGGCGGTGATCGGCCTGACCAAGGCGGTCGCGGCCGACTACATCAAGAAGGGCGTCCGCGCCAACGCGATCTGCCCTGGCACGATCCAGTCGCCCTCGCTCGATCAGCGCATCGTCGACCTCGCCAAGGCGACCAAGACCAGTGAGGCGGCTGCCCGCCAGGCCTTCATCGACCGCCAGCCCATGGGCCGCCTCGGCACCGCCGAGGAGATCGCCTGGCTCGCCGTCTATCTCGCCTCGGACGAGGCGAGCTACACCACCGGGCAGATCCACCTCGCCGATGGCGGCTTCGCACTCTGACCAGGAGGGCGCAGGTCCCATGCATGTTCTCGTCACAGGCGCGGCCGGCATGGTCGGCCGCAAGCTCGTCGAACGCCTAGCGCGCGACGGCTCCTGCGCCGGCAAGCCGATCAGCAAGCTGACCCTGACCGACATCGTCGCGCCGACGAAGCCATCAAGCTTCGCCGGTCCTGTCGCGACCCGCACCGAGGATTTCGCCGATGCGGCGATCGCGGCCGAGCTCGCTGGCACACGTCCCGACCTGATCTTCCATCTCGCCGCGATCATTTCCGGCGAGGCGGAGCGCGATTTCGACAAAGGCTACCGGATCAATCTCGACGGCACCCGCAACCTGCTCGAGGCGATCCGGCAGGAAAGCGTGAAGAACGGCGCCTATGTGCCGCGCCTCGTCTTCTCCTCGTCGAGCGGCATCTTTGGTGCGCCCTATCCCGCCGTGATCCCGGACGAGTTCCATGCGACGCCGCTGACCTCCTACGGCACGCAGAAGGCTATCGGCGAATTGCTGCTCGCCGATTATTCGCGGCGCGGGCTCGTCGACGGCGTCGGCATCCGCTTCCCATCGATCGTCGTGCGTCCGGGCAAGCCGAACGCCTCGGCCGGCGGCTTTTTCTCCGGCATCATTCGCGAGCCGCTGCAGGGGCTGGAGGCGATGCTCCCGGTCGGCGACGACCTCGTCTTCACCCATGCCAGCCCGCGCTCGGCCGTCGGCTTCCTGCTTCATGCCGCCGGGCTGACGCGCGAAGAGCTCGGTCCGCGCATCAACTTGACCATGCCGGGCGTGTTCTGCTCGGTCGGCGAGCAGATCGCGGCGCTGCGCCGCGTCGCCGGCGACAAGGCGGTGAAGCTGATCCGCCGCGCGCCAGACAAGGCCGTGACCGATATCGTCTCCGGCTGGCCGACCGGCTTCGAGGCGAAGCGCGCCCTCGCGCTCGGCTTCAAGGCCGAACAGGATTTCGACGAGATCATCCGCGTCCATATCGAGGATGATCTCGGCGGCCGCCTCCCGAACTGACACGCACCCAACCAGAGGGGAAACCCCAATGCATATTCTCGTACTCGGCGGCGCCGGCATGGTCGGCCGCAAATTCATCGAAAGGCTGGCCCATGACGGCCAGCTCGGCGGCAGGACCGTCGACAAGGTGACGGCGCAGGATGTCGTTGCCGCGAGCGCGCCGGCAGCGACGCCCTTCACCTTCGATGCCGTCGTCTCCGACCTGTCGATCGAAGGCGAGGCCGAGGCGCTGATCGCCGGCAAGCCCGACCTGATCGTGCATCTCGCCGCGATCGTCTCAGGCGAGGCCGAGGCCGATTTCGACAAGGGCTACCGCATCAATCTCGACGGCACCCGCCATCTCTTCGACGCGATCCGCAAGGTCGGCGGCGGCTACAGGCCGCGCCTCGTCTTCACCTCCTCGATCGCCGTCTTCGGCGCGCCCTTCCACGACAAGATCGAGGACGAGTTCTTCACCACGCCGCTGACCAGCTACGGCACCCAGAAGGCGATCGGCGAGTTGCTGCTGGCGGACTACACCCGCCGCGGCTTCTTCGACGGCGTCGGCATCCGGCTGCCGACGATTTGCGTGCGCCCCGGCAAGCCGAACAAGGCGGCCTCGGGCTTCTTCTCGAACATCATCCGCGAGCCGCTGAACGGCGAGGAGGCGGTGCTTCCGGTCTCCGACCAGGTCCGGCACTGGCATGCCTCGCCGCGCTCGGCCGTCGGTTTCCTGATCCATGCCGCGACGATGGATACGGGCGCCATCGGCCCGCGCCGCAACCTGACCATGCCGGGCTATTCGGCCACGGTCGCCGAGCAGATCGAGGCGCTGCGCAAGGTCGCCGGCGAGAATGTGGTGAAACGGATCAAGCGGGTTCCGGACCCGGTGATCGACGGCATCGTCGCCGGCTGGCCGCGCAACTTCAACCCGCAGCGCTCGACCGCGCTCGGCTTCAAGGCGGAATCGAGCTTCGAGGAGATCATCCGCGTCCATATCGACGACGAGCTCGGCGGCAATTTCGTGAAGTGAGATCGACGACACGAATACCGCTGCGTCATCCCGGACAAGCGGCGTAGCCGCGCAGATCCGGGATCCATCGCAAAGCGCTGTCCTCTACGATGGATCCCGGCGCTCCGCTTCGCTGCGGCCGGGATGACGGAGCCAGGTTGATCTATGCCATCGGAACAAAACAGCCCCGGCGCGAGCCGAGGCTGTTCTCGTTTCATGTAGATGGTTCACGCGACGCAGAACTCGTCGGGGGTCTCGATCTCCGGCGCATGGGTCCAGCCGGTCGAGCCCCAGCTCTTCAGCGCCGCCCAGGTCGAGCGGTCGAGCCGGTACTGTTCGCAGGGGAACAGCCCGCCGCGCGCCGGCAGCGACTTGAGAAACGAGCCCTCCTGCCGGAAGCCGGACTTCTCCAGCACCCGGCGCGAGGCCGGGTTGATGACGCGGGTGTCCGCGTCGATTGCCGGGATGTCGAGCAGGGTGAAGAGCGTGTCGATCAGCGCCTGCACCGCCTCGGTCGCCTGGCCCTTGCCCCAATGCGGGGTGCCGAGCCAGTAGCCGATGAAGGGAACGCCGGTCGCCTGCGGATGGGCGCCGATCATGCCGATGAGCTCGTTGGGCCGGGCGCGCGGCGTGATCGCCAGCGCCAGATGCTCACCGAGCGCATTGCCCTTGCGCATGGCGAAAATGAAGGGCTCGACCGCATCCGTCGGATAGGGATGCGGAATCGAGGCCGTCATTTCCGCCACGGCTTTCTCCCCGGCGAGCCGCAGGATGGCGGAGGCATCCGCCATGCGCGGCCAGCGCAGCCAGAGACGGCGGGTCTCGAGCCGGAAGACATCGTCGCGGGTCAATTCGGGGAACATCGGTCTCTCCGTCGGCGCAAACGAAAAAGGGAGCTGGGACTTTGGTCCCATCTCCCCTTTCGCTTGACCTTCGGGAAACCCTGTTCGGGCCTTGCCCTTGATCCGATCGGTTCGATGGAACCGGCGGATCGAGGAAATTCCCTATCCGCCTATTACTCTGCGGCCTCTTGGGCCGGGACTACGTTCACGAAAGCTCGGCCGAGTTTCGTCGTGAATCGGACTCGCCCGTTGGTCGTGGCAAAGAGCGTATGGTCTTTGCCCATGCCGACGTTGACGCCGGCATGCCATTTGGTGCCGCGCTGACGAATAATGATGTTGCCGGCCACGACCGCCTGGTCGCCGAAACGCTTCACGCCGAGGCGCTTGCTTTCGGAGTCGCGACCATTGCGGGACGAGCCGCCTGCCTTTTTGTGAGCCATAACGCCCTACCTCGAAACTACTGTTGTCTCTCTAACCCGAATCGGCGGCGAAAGCCACCGGATTCGGAGTGAAAGCCGAAGACTGCCTGACAGGAGCTGTCAGTAATCCTCGCCGGAAGCCAGTTCGGCCTGATCGGCCTTCGCCCGTGGGGGCTTGCCGGCCAGGAGCTCCTTGGCCTGCTCGACCCATTCCTCACGGGTCGCGCGGCCGCGCAGCTTGAGCTCTTCGTCCCACTTGGCGATGTCGGCCTCGCTCCAGGCGGCGATGTCGTTCCAGGAGGTGATGCCGGCGGCGCGCAGCTTCTTCTCGATGGTCGGGCCGACGCCCGCGATCAGCGAGAGGTTGGACGCGTCGAGAGCCTCGGCCTTGGCTTCCGCCTTGGCGGCTTTCGGCTCGGCCTTCTTGGCCGCGGCCTTGCCCTTGACCTCGGTCGAGGCGGCCTTCACGGCAGCGGCCGAGGCATCGCCCTTCTTCATCTCCGGCTTCTTGCCGCCGGTGAGGATGTCGGTGATGCGCACGACGGTCAGCTCGGCGCGGAAGCCGCGCTTGCGCTTCGAATTCTGGCGGCGGCGCTTCTTGAAGGCGATGACCTTCTCGCCGCGAGCCTGCTCGACGATCTCGCCGGCGACGGTAATCTCGCCCAGCGCCTTGGCGTCGAGCGTGGTCTTGTCGCCGTCCGTCAGCATCAGCACGGAGCCGAAAGCGACGGTGTCGCCCGGGTTGCCCTCGAGCTTGGCGATGGTGATACGGTCGTTGGCGGCGACGCGGAACTGCTTTCCGCCGGTCTTGATGACTGCGAACATCATTCTCTCCATGTTCAGCCCCGCCCTGTCATGTGCTTCCTGGCGCGCGATCGGACCAGCATCGCTGGTCCGTGAATCGCCCGCCGACATCGGAAGCGCACGCGGGACGGCTTTTTGGCAGTCGGTTGCGTGGTCGGGTTCACTCTCGAAGGCGCGGGCCGCGATACTGCGGAACGGCACGCCAAAAGAGATCGGGCGCGGGTTTCCCCACGCCGGACGAGGCTGGATAGTCGCGCAGGCGGCGAAGGTCAAGCCAAACCGGCCGATCCCCGAAGGATTTGTGACGATGGGAAGACTTGTCTCCGCCGGATGCGGCGTGTAGTAACCAGCCCGCTTCGACCGAAGGCGACCGCGGACAGGTGGCAGAGTGGTTGAATGCACCGCACTCGAAATGCGGCATACCTGCAAGGGTATCGGGGGTTCAAATCCCTCCCTGTCCGCCAGTCCCGCACGCTAGGCAGCTGGGGTTGAACAGTATTAACGAGCGTTGGTCGGTCATACCCCACCGGTAGAAAGAATTTGGGTCGCGCGCCGTCACCGAGCGCTGGCGACAAGCGCTACCGCCTCAGTGCCAAATTACCGCCAGTCGCTCACCTGCTCTCTAAACGGCCAGATCGCCCCGAAAGGCGACGCGGGCTTACCGCTTCCCCAAGATCTAGGCCGACCGGCGCGCTCGTGCATATCGCACTGGAGTTCCATGACGCGCGCAGCGATCGGCGGGAACATCGCAAGGTCGCGACACATCTGCCCGTGAGCGACTTTCTTGCCGTCGAGATAATGGCCCAGGAAAACCGGCCACCATGCGTTGGGCGTATGACGGGGCCTGGGGATCTGCATTCATTGACAACGATCAAGTGAAAGACCCTCAACCGCTATAGCGCAAGGGCGGAGTCTGGGGCGGGCGCCGATAGAGCCACCATGCAGGCCAGCGTCACAGCACGGGCAAGACTTCACCAAAGAGCCCAGACATGACCTGTCTGGCAGCGGGGGAGGAGCACATGCCTAAGATTAATAAAGACGAGACGTGGACCGGTGACGACTCTACCGGAGAGCTTATCGTGAATTATTTTGACGGCGACAATGGGCACGATGACATCCGGGGCGGAAACTCTCTGTCATCTGAGGGTTTTGTCATCAATACCCTTTTCGGAGGTAACGGCCACGACACCGTTCACGGCGGGTCAGCCACAGGCGGACGCGTCGAAAACCACTTGTCCGGCGGCAACGGCCATGACGACATCAGAGGCGGAGATGCATTTGGGGGAGGGGTCGTCGTCAGCCATGCTTTTGGCGGCAACGGTGACGACCTCTTCACAAGTGGTCACTCCGATTTCGGAGCATCGCTCGAGAACCACTTTTCCGGCGGCAATGGTCGTGACGAATTCTTGGGCGGCTTCGCAGCGCACGGAGCCACGATCACCGAGCATTTCGACGGCGGGGCCGGCCACGATGTCGGCCTCGGCAGCTCCGTCAACACAGGCTTCGTCTTCAGTCATTTTTCTGGCGGCCGAGGCGACGACATTCTCACAGGCGGAACTGCGCAGGAGGGCCTCATCGAGACCCATTTTTCCGGCGATGAGGGGGACGATGTCCTGACAGGCGCCAGCGGGGTCAGCAGGGGCACCGTCATCAACAACCTGTTTGGCGGTGCTGGCGACGATACGGTGATCGGTGGCTCGGCTGAATTCACTGCCACTGCTTCAAATATTCTCTTTGGCGGTGATGGTAACGATACGCTCGTCGCCGGCCGCTCGTCGGGGATTTTTCGTTTTCCCGTCCTCGCTGTCGAGAATGAGCTCACAGGCGGCAGGGGCAGGGACACGTTCGTGTTCATCCCCAGTCTTGTCCACCCCGAACCGGGCAATCGGCTGACGACGAGCACCATCACGGACTTCGAACGCGGTAAGGACCGGGTTGATCTCAGCGGCTATGAGTTCGCGACGTTTCAGGATGTGTTGGATGCGATGGACGAAGGCGGCACCATCACCCTTGCCGATAACTCGACGGTGAGCCTGAACCTTGCAAAGACTTTGCTGAGCGAATCGGACTTCATCCTCTGATGGCATAGATGATCCAGCCGCCCCGAGGCCCGGGCTCAGGTACACCCTCCACGGACCATTCGTCCGCAAAAGGCGGCAAATCGTCAGCCAAGGTGTCGAAAGGCGAAGCCATCAAGCTCGCCCAGCGCTCTCCAGCCTGGCCGCGCAACGAAGATCACCCGCGGGACGGCCAGCTTCCGCTATAGCGGGCGCGACACGATCGTCCTGGCGCTGATGGGTTTCTCCTGAGCTCCAGTGGCGGCGAGGCGTTCCATCGCTGCCGGCGGCAGGCACGCTGGCTGCTCGGCGCAACCGCCCGGCGGACAAACCGCCGGGCGCCTTGCCTCAGGCGAAGAACAACCCCGCCTGAACCTCGGCAATGGTCAGCGGATTGGCGCTGTGGACCTGGAACGAGTAGTAACTCGAGCCTTGGGCGATGTAACCGATCACGTCATTGCCGTATTGGGTCAGATAGACCGAGCCGCTATAGGCGCTCGGCAGGATGATGTAGTCCTGCACGCCACCGGCCTTGAAATCGGCGATATAGTCGGCCTCGCCGGGCCGGACATCGAAGATCAGGTTGAAATAATCGAGCCCGCCGACATTGTAGTCGCCATAGAAGACGTCGTTGCCGATATAACCCGCCAGTGAATCCGAGCCGTTGCCGCCGGACAGGAAGTCGTTGCCGGCGCCGGAGAACAGCGTGTCGTTGTCTGTGCCGCCATCGATCGTGTCGTTGCCGTTGCCGGTCGCGATCGTGTCGTTGCCGCCTTCGCCATAGGCAATGACGGGGTTGGAGAGCCCGGAATAGATCGTGTCGTTGCCGGTGCCGCCAAAGGCCACGTCGGCGCCCTGATCGGCCCAGATCAGGTCATTGCCGCCGCCGCCATAGAGCTTGTCGTTGCCTTCGCCGCCGACCAGCGTGTCGTTACCCTCGCCGCCATCGAGATAGTCCGTGCCGCGCCCGCCGTCGAGATAATCGGCGCCGAGACCGCCATAGAGACCGGCCTTGATCAGCCAGCTCCCGCCGGCGAGATCGCGCGGTGCGATCACGGTGAGTCCGTTCGTGTCATTCCCGTCCCCGCCGAACAGGACATCGTCGCCATCGAGTCCGTAGAGCCCGTCGACGCCGTCGCCACCGTCGAGGATGTCATTGCCAGTGACGATGGCGAACTGGATGATGGCGTCGTTCACGTCGGCATAATTGTAGTCGAACATGCCGCCGACGAGCAGGTCGCTACCGTCTTCGCCCATGAGCCGGTCGGCGGTGCCGTCCCCGTGAATCGTATCGTTGCCGAGGCCGCCATAGGCATACATCAGCGTCCTGCTGTTGTTGGCGATGAAGTCGTTGCCGCCGCCGCCATAAATCTGAGGCGAGCCGATCGCGGTGAAGATTCGGTCGTTGCCCTCAAGCCCGTAGACCACGTTTTGCGCGGCGTCGATGCGATCGTCTCCGTCCGTCCCGATCTGTGACATGCGTTATCCTCCGTTCCGTGTCGCGGCTCCCTCGGCGCATCAGTTCCACGCCTTGAGCGGCTGCCCCGCTCCAAGCCTGCCATGGTCGCGCCGCCGCTCCGTCCTCCATTTGAATGATGCGGCTCGTGCCGCATTGGCGCATCCTGCGACACGCCGGATTCGGCGGGAGCTGCCGCTGATACTCGTGGACCGTCGAAGATTTGCCGCGCCATCGGACCGGAACCGACTTGTCACTCTTCCAGTCCGGTCGTAGGCTTCGTGAATTACGAGGCGGGTTGCTGATGAAATTCATCATTCTTTGCTACCCGCGGACGGGGTCGACGCTGCTCATTACTGCTTTGGGTGCCCATCCTGCTGTCCGGCAAGGCATGGAAATATTCAACCCCGTGCTGGAAGGCGACGCGCCATGGGTCGACTGGCGCAAGGAAACCTTTTCCTCGCTCTATGGGCCGCAAGACAGCTATCTCAACCCGCAAGGTTACCTGGACGGCGAGCGGTTCGACTTGCGCCTGCTGTCGGAGCGCTTCTTTGCCGACTTCGACGGCACCAAGATCATGTATGATCAACTTCCCGGGAACTCCGGCGTCTGGGACCATGTCCGATCCCTGCCGGATTTGCGCGTCATCGTCCTGCGGCGGAACATCGTCGCCGCGGCCGTCTCGTTCCGCATCGCCATGGAGACGGGGCTCTGGCATGTCCCCGCCGGTGGCGACCTGCCCGCGACGCCGAGGCTGACCTATGAGCCCGGCTATATCGGCTGGTTCCACGATCATTTCTGCGCGCCCGAAGCGATCGTCCTCGACCTGTTCGAGAAACATCGGCTGATCGAGCTGGATTACGACGATCTGGTCTCCGCATGGCCCGAGACATTGCGGATGGTCCAGGCCGGGCTCGGGCTCGAGCCGCTCGCAGAGCCGCCTCCGTTCAGGAAGGGAACGCAGGGCTCCCTCGAGGACCTCATCGTCAATTACAGCGAAGTCAGGGCTCACTATGACGGGCACCCGATCCTGGCGCGTCATTTCGAGACCGCATCGCGACCAGCCACAGCGCCGGCCCTGGCCCGGATGTGACGCATGAGCGACGCTGACCAGACCACGGACGGGCTGACCAGCGAGCAGGTGCTCGCCCTGATCCTGCCGCCCAACGTCTCGCACGGCTATGGCGGGCATCTCGTCGACATGAACGGCGTCGACTATATCGACATGGTCTCCGCCTGGGGCACCAATATCCTGGGCTATGGCTATGAGCGCATCGCCCGGGCGGTCTCGGCCCAGATCGGGAAATACGCCAATCTCGGCATGGCCGGCCCGGAATTCAGCCGCCTGCACGGGCTGCTGCTCCAGCACGTACCTTGCGCCGAGGCGGTCCATCTGGTGAAGAACGGCTCGGACGCGACCGCGGCGGCGATCCGCCTCGCCCGCTTCGCGACGGGGCGCGTCAAGATCCTGCATCGCGGCTATCACGGCGTCCAGGACTGGTACATGGCGTCGATCCGCTCGCCCGGCGTGCCCGACACCCACCATGCCCAGATCGCCGGCCTCGCCACGCTTGATCCGCAAAGCGTCCGCCAGGCGCTCGCCGCGCATCCCGGCGAGTTCGCGGCCCTGATCATCGATCCGATGCTCTGGCCGATCCCCGACCGCGAGGCGATGCTGGAGATCCGCGATCTCGTCGAGAAGGACGGCGCACTGCTGATCTTCGACGAGGTCGTCTCGGGATTTCGGGTCGCCGTCGGCGGCATGCAGCAGGTCTGGGACGTGACGCCCGATCTCGCCTGCTACGGCAAGGGCATCGCGAACGGTTCGCCGCTTTCGGTGCTCGTTGGCCGCGAGAAATGGATGCGGCATGTCCATTCGATCAATTACAGCCTGACCTTCGGCCTGGAGGCGGTCTCGATCGTGGCAGCCATCGAGACCATCGGCGAGATCGTCGAGCGCGACGTCTGCGCCGATCTCGCCCGAAAGGGCCAGGAGCTGAAACGAGCCTATGCGGCGCTTTGCGCGGCGCGCGGGATCAAATCCGCCCTGGTCGGACATGATTGCCGGCCGCAGCTCGAATTCGAGGGGGCGCCCGGCGTGGCCGGCGACCTCTGCCATTACTTGGCCATCCAGGAACTGGCCCGGAACCGGGTCTGCACCTACGGCACGTTAAGCCTGAGCTACTCCCATACGAGGGCTGACATCCAGGCGGTCATCCGTGCCCTGGAACAGGCCGTGGACAAGGTCGCGCTCACCATCCGCCAGAATGCCCCTGCATTCGTCCAGGCGGCAGGGCAATAGCGGGCCAGCGAAAGCCGTCACGGCAGGAGGATCGTAGGATGCGTCTATCGACCCTGATGCGACCGATCCGGAGCCTCGGTGCCCGGTTCAGCGGCGCCTTGCCCGCCTCGGAGCTCATCCCCAGCCCCGTCCCCGAGCTCGTCTTCGACCCGGAGCAGGCCGCGCTCGATGCCGAGCTCTCGCCGGCCTCGATCATGTCGAAGACGCCCGAACAGCTCGAGAAGCTGGTGACGCCGCTGTCGCGCGCCGAGATCACGACCCGCTACGGCGAGGACCGCTGGCTGCACAACTACATGCTCAGCATCTGGGAGAATGTGAACGGCCGGACCCGGCTATCGGCCTATCCCTGGAACATGACGCTGGGCATCACCAGCACCTGCAACGCCAAATGCACCTTCTGCTCGGTTCCGGTCCGGCGCAGCCGCCACCCGGCGCTCGAAAACGACCTCGATGCCATTCCGCATCTGGAGCTTCTGCTGTCCTATTCGCGGCTGCTCCTGATCACCGGCGGCGAGCCGACCATCCATCCGCGTTTCGGACGGATGCTGCGCCGGCTGCGCGAGATTTTGGACCCGCGCGCCTATGTCACCCTGATCACCCATGGCCACCGATTGCACCGCTTCGAGGAGGAGCTGTCGGAGGTCAACATCAACTTCGTCATCAGCCTGAACGCAGCGACGGCCGCGACCCATCACTCCCTGATGAAGCTCGGCGAGGATGCCTTCCCGAAGATCGTCGACTCGATCCGCTGGGCCCGCTCGAAAGGGCGCATCGTCGATATCAGTTGCGTCGTGGTGCGCGAGAATCTCGCCGAGATTCCCGACCTCCTGCGCCTGGCCGAGGAACTCGGCGCGCATGGCGTTTATCTGCGCACGCTGATCCCGGGCGATTATTACGCCGTGATGTTCCCCAATCCGGAGGACTTCAAGTCGCTGCCGGCCTGGAGCCACCCCGACATCGCCTATTGGCAGGACCGCGCCCGCGAGGCGATCGCGGCGACCACCGTCGAGGTCTATGGCGATCCCGACCAATGGAGCGTTCCTCTCCACTCGGCCGAGCTGCCCGCCAACACGGATCGCGCCACGCTCGTCGCCTCGGTGCGCAACGACCCGCCGATCGCGCTCACGAAGGGCGATCCCCTGCCCGCCGGCAGCACCCATGACAATTGGCGCCAGCCGGTCGCCAATCCATATGGCCGCATGGCGCCCTTCGCCTGCAGCTACCCCTGGTATGCGCTCAAGATCCTCGATCCGAGCCAGCGTATCTATCCTTGCAGCTTCATGCACCAGATCATGGGTCATGACGATGTCGGGCTGCACGGCGCGCCTGATTTCATGGAGCTCTGGAACAGTCCGGCGATGATCCATCTGCGCGAGACGCTGCAGCATGGTCCGCTGCTGCCGGAATGCATCACCTGTCCCTCGCAGATGGGCGGGCAGGGCCAGTGCCAGTCGGACAAGCAGGCCGCCGAGAGCGCCTGACCGGCCCGCCATTCACGGTCCGGTAAGGTCTGGCGGGTGTTATCGGGGCCGGGTGACGCGGGAACCAGAAGGGATCCAACGGCATGGCTATCCTGACCAGGCGGGTCACGACGCCTCTCGTCGCGGCCGCGATCGCCACCGGCACGCTCATCGCCGCCTCGTCGCCATCCCGCGCCTTCTGGGAGCGCTCCCAGATCGCCGCCTGCGCCGAGGCTCGGTCCGAGGCCGAATGGCTGTGGAGACAGTGCTGGATCTTCGAGCCGGTGCCCGAATTCCCGGTTCCGGCTCTCTATCCCTACGGCGAGTCCTATTCCCCCTCCTATAGCGGGTCGTATCGGCATCGGCCGGGCGGCAGGCCGGTGGTGCGCCGCCTCGGATAGTCCACTGATCAGCACGATGGCGAGCCTGCTGCTCCGCTCGGAACGGCAGGCAGGTCCGGCGTGCTCTCGCCTCAGGCGAAGAACAGCGCGGCCTCGACCTCGGCCACGGTGAGCGCGGCATAGCCGTGCACCTGGAACGAGTAATAGCTCGAACCCTGGGCGATGTAGCCGATCACGTCATTGCCGTACTGGGTGAGGTAGACCGAGCCGCTATAGGCACTCGGCAGGATGATGTAGTCCTTGACGCCGCCCGCCTTGAAATCGGCGATGTAGTCGGCGTCGCCGGCGCGAATGTCGGAGCTCAGGTTGAAGTAATCCAGGCCGCCGACATTGTAGTCGCCGTAGAAGGTGTCGTTGCCGATA
>JAESGM010000462.1_pt1 | contig 31511 bp, 34 predicted proteins | sample 9269721 | NCBI WGS metagenome assembly JAESGM01 (sample SAMN15720920, study PRJNA650825) | algae metagenome | isolation source: Komarekiella atlantica HA4396-MV6 and co-occurring heterotrophs from... | place: USA: Theobald House, Kauai, HI | collected 2009-07-29
CTCAGCGGCGCCGGGGCGCGGGCTGCTTTTGGGTGCGGGCGATGCTGGGGCTGGTCGTGCCCGTCCCCGGATTCACGCCGACGGCGTCAAAGGCCTCGTTGAAGATGCAGAGCACCTCGCTGCCACGACGCAGCCGAAACTCGCGCGCGGTGGCATGAACGACGACGACCTCGCCGCGAACGTCCTTGGGCACGAGACTTTCCGCACGATCGGAGCCGACCACGTAGATCGCCGGAACCTCGCGATTGCCGGCGAAGCGGAAGCTCGTGACCTTGCCGTCGTCGAACACGCCATCGGGTTCCAGGTCGGCTGGGCCCTGCGCCGAGAAGCGCCAATTGCGGGCACCATATTGTTGGTGGAGATCGAATGTTTGATCGATGACCGCGCCTTCGCGCTGCTGACCGCGGGCTTCGGTTTCGGCGCGACGACGATCGGCCTCATCGGTCGGATAGGAGTATTTTACGACGAAGTAGCTCTCCTTCAGCGAGGCTTCCGCGATCGAGAGCTCGAACTGATAGGAGCGCTTGCGGCCATCGCGCCGCGTCGTCACGACCTGCAGGTTGGTCGGCGGATGTTTTTCGCGGGGCTTTAGGAACAGGATCGAGCCCGCCGGCGCGACCTCCCAGGCGATTGAGTCGCCGATCGCCACATGGGCAATCTCCTCGTCCTCGGCAAAGATCACTTGCGTCGAGGCCCGGATGACGCCGTTGACCTTGACCACATTGGCGGGGTCATAGGCGACGAAGCGCACGCGCTCGTCGCGCGCGCCGGCGATGGGAACCTGCAAGGCAAGTGCCGGCAGTCCGAAGCCGATGGCCAAAAGCAGCGCGCACCCAGTCGCGATGGCGCGGCGGATCATGGCGCGACCTCCGGATCGGCGCGGTATTCGGAGACGAGGAAGCCGAGCGGGTTGATCAGACGATCCGTCGATGAGACCGGCGCGTTGACATAGTCGAAGGTCAGCGTCGCGATCCAATGCGTGACCTTGATCTCCTCGCCCTTGCGGCTCTCCTTCAGGAAGCGAACGGAAGCGAGGTTATCGGCCAGCAGCGAGATTGCCTTGATCCGCACCTCGGCGATGCCGAAGCGCCCATGCAGCACCTGCGGGCTTTCAGGGTTCGAGCCGCGATAGACGGCGGAAAAACGCGCTTGCTCGGCTTGCGAAGACAGCAGTGCCACCGTCTGGAAATTGGTCGCGGCTTCGGCCTGGCTGAACCCCTCGCGCGAGCGGACATAACGACCAAGGAAGTACTTGGTCACCGCCTCGTCGTAGCTGCGCGGCGATGTCCCGAGCGCCGCAACCGTCTCGACAATGCCGGTCGCATTGTCGACGCGGATGACGAAGGGCTCGACGGTCTTCAGCGGTGCCAGCGCCGCGACCGCGCCGACGGCGGCCGTCGCAAGCACGCAGGCTGCGGTCGCGACGAACCAGGCCAGGCGCTTCGAGCGCTGCGCCGTCAGCAGCAGGTCCTGCTCCCAGCGCCGGGCATTGTCGAAGTAGTCCTTCAGATCGTCGGGCCTAACCATGGCGCGTCGCCTCGCTGCACGGCCGGAACGAGCGGGCGATGTCGAAGGCGGACCAGGCTGCGGCAGCCCGACCAATGCCACCGGCAGGCAGCTCTTGCTGGGCCTGGCCGAGCCGTTTGACCACCGGCGTATCCGGCTTCGGTGCGGTGGGTGGGCTTGCCTCCCAATCCCAAAGCGATTTGTTCAGCGGGCGTTTAGCCGAGCCATCACAGGAGGGCGCGCCCTTGTTCCAGCCGGCACAGCCCGACATTGCCAAGGCCAGCGCGAGGCTTGCAGTTACGCGACAGATCATCGAAGCAAATCCTAATGGCATCCTTGCGTGGACGCGGTTGTTCCTGTTTGGGAGGGACGTTCAGACGCGTCTGATCTCGCCGCCCTGTCGTCGCTCGCGAATCCTTGCCGCTGTGCGACTGGCTGCGGTGCGCGCGCCGGCATAGGCGCCGACGGCGGCCGAGGCTGCGTTGGCGGTGATGGCGCTCGTGACGACCCGGGCCGCGAGCGAAGCGCCGCCGCCGGCCAGGCCACCGGCGATGGCCGGGAGCTGCAGAGCGATGTATGCGGCGAGACCGAGTACGGCGCTTATCGCGACAGCGCCAACGATGATCGCGCCGCCGGACGCGGCATCAGCACCATATTTCTCGACGAAGCCTTGGACCGAAGTGAGCATCAAGCCGACAAGGGCGACAACGAGCACATGGAGGATCAGGAAGTTAGCAACCTGTCGTGTCCAAGCCTCAGCAAAGGGCCGCGTCGCGTCAAACAGCGCCAAAGCAATGAAGATTGGCCCGAGCGCGATGACGATCGCCAAGCCAACCTTTGCGTAGAGCAGGATCGCGAACTGCAGAAAACCTGAAACGGCCGTGAAGACGAGAAGGATCGCGGCGATCAAAGCTGGCGCAATGTCCGTGAGGCCTGCTCGGTCGTAGATCTTTTGGGCGACTTCGATCCCCTTGTTCAACAGCTTGTCGAAGGGCACACCCGAGTTTGCATCAAGGGCCGAACCCGCAAGAGCGTTCCCAATCTCCTTTGGCAGCGACGTGAAGAAGAGGTCGGTGACGTATTGCTGGAACGAACTCGCATTCGACGCGAGGAGCACGATCAGGACGAGCCTCATCGCTCGCCAGGCGAACTCTTGTATCGGCTCGGCGATCGCGCCGCGCATGACTGCAAAACCGTACAGCACGACATAGAGGAGAACAGCCACCCGTAGCGGTCCATCGACGAAGGTTGCGAGATTCGAGACGGACGTCGACACGAAAGTCGTGATCGGCTGCTCGAACTCCTTCAGGAACTCGTCGAAGACGTTGATAGCCATCTCAATTGCTCGCGCGCTTCAGGGCAGCTTCTCGCCCCCAGATCATCACCTTGCGATTGGCTTCCTCCGCATTGCGGCAGGTAGCATCGGACTGCAGGTCGCCGGGATTGGCTCGGCAGCGCGCCAGCGCAGCTTCATGGTCGGATGTGTTCGCGAGGAAGAAGGGCACGTCTTGGATCAGCGCCGGCTGCTTCGCCTGCTCTGCTTGCTCGTCGCCGCAGCCGTAGAGCGCGATCGTCAAGAAGACGACAACCAGAGGCCGGCTCATTGGAGAGCGGCCTTCATTTCATCGATCAACTGGCGGCGACGTTCCTCCGCTCGCTGTCCATCCATCTCGCCGCGCGCCTGCTGCACCATGGCGAGGCCCTGCATTCGCAGCACCTCGTTCTGGAGAAGCGCCTGTTCCGCTTGGATGCGCGCCGAGAGATCCAATACGTCCTTGGCGTCTTTTGATGCTGTGATCTTCTGGCGAAGTTCCTCCAGCCCATCAATGCGCTTGGAGGCTGTGTCATAGACGCTCTGACCCATCGAATGCTTCGCGCCGGTCTGACGCGCGATGCGGTTGAGTTCGGTGCGATAGAACGAGTTCGCATCGCCGCCCTGATAGGCTCGGTTCTGATCGAGATATCGATCGACGACGCCGGCAAGTGATCCGCCGCCGCCCGAAACCAGCTTCTCGATCTCGCCGAACTCCTTCGGCAGATGCTTTCGGAACTCCTCGCTGCTCAGGAGAGAGGCGATGTCGTTGACGTCGGTCAATTTGTTGAAGCTCTCATAGAGCTGTTTGGCCTGACTGAGCTGCGCTTCCATTGTCTTGATCTGCTCAGTCAGCTTACCGATCTGCTCGATATGTTTTGCGATCGCACCGGCGTCGAACACCGGAACGCCCTGCTGCGCGAAGCCCTGTACGGGCAGTCCAGCCAGTGCTGCGGCAATCAGGAGGCGAGACACTCTCATCGTTCGATCCTTCTCTCGGCATGGAAGCGGGGCAGGAACGCTTCGGGGTTGTCGCCGACCTCGGCGCGGATGCGGTCGAGCAGCTCGACGGTCTCGGTGCGGCCCGACAGCACGGCGAGCGCCTCATCCATCCCGCCGAGGTCGAGTTCGGCGACGACGGACTGGCCGTTCTGCTTGATCAGGAAGCGCCGGCTCTCGGCCGAGAGCTCTTCCTTGATCAGCCGGAACTCTGTTTCGGTGAGATGGAAGCCGTCGACATAATCCGAGCGCGTGCCGCGCGGGTTCGGCATGAAGATTTGCGTCGGGCATTGCTCGACGATGGTGTGAGCGATCGGAGATACCAGCGCGTCGCGCGGCGACTGCGTGCCAAAGATCATGACGCCGTTCTGCTTGCGGATGGTTTTGAGCTTGTCGTTGGCGAGCGCCCGGAAGGCGTCGTCGCCGAGCGCCTTCCAGAATTCGTCGATGTCGATGATGATGCGGCGGCCGTCGATGAGCTGCTCGACGCGATGGAACAGCACCATCATAAGAGGCGTGCGAACGACGGGATGATCGAGCACGTCGGTCATGTCGAAGCCGATGAAGCTGGCATCGAACGCGATCGCGTCCTCTTCGGCGTCGAGCACCCAGCCGAGAGGTCCGCCATGGCACCAGCGTTCAAGCCTGGCGCCGATGCCCTCGCGATCCTGTTGCCCGAGAAACGCGCGCAGCGCTGACAGCGAGCGCTCCTGTCGCGGCAGCGCGCGCATGGCCTCGAGGCTGGAATCGATCCGCTCCTCGTCGACGACGGACAGCGCCCTGCCTTCGACCGTGACGAGCTTGCGGACGAGTTCGCCGAGGAAAGCGAGATTGGCCGGCGTCAGCTCGAGCGCCTTCAGCGGAGCGCAGCCGGTCGAGACGCCGTTCTTCAGCGTGAGGTAGATTCCGCCCGAGGCGCGGACGAAAATTTCGGCGCCGCGATCCTTGTCGAACATGACGCGCTGGCAGCCGAACTTTTCCGCCTGGGCGAGCAGGAAGTTCTGCAGCACCGTTTTGCCGGAGCCCGACGGCCCGCAGATGAAGGTGTTGCCGAGGTCGCCTGCGTGGAAGGAAAAATGATATGGCGAGCCCGACGCCGTCTTCAGCATGGCGACCGACGGTCCCCAATGGTTGCCGACGAATTTGCCGGCCGGATGACTGTGGAACGGCGACAGCGCCGCAAGATTGCGCGAGGTGATCGCGCCGGACCGGGCCCGGTGCTTGAACAACCCCGGCATCTGCGCCCAGTAGGCAGCCTCGAGCCCAAGATCCTCGCGCGCCACGACCGCGCCTTCCTCGGCGAGCACGCGGCGCGCCTGCGCCATCGTCTCCAACAGCGCCTTTGGGCTTTCAGCGCGCACCAGCAGCGACAGATGGTGGTCACCCATGACGAAGCGGTTGGATTCGAGGTCGTCGAGGGCGTCGTTGAGGTCGTCGATCTGGGAGGCGGCGACATCCTGGGTCGAGACGAGCTGGTTCTGCTTTCGCGTCAGCACCGTCTTCGCGTCGGCCTTCGAGAGGAAGGCGAAGCTTTGCGAGAGCACGAACTCGAACGGTGCCGACAGCAGGCCGTTCAACATGCCGGGCCGAGTCGTGGCCGGGTATTCTTTCAAGCCGAACATGCCCGAGAAGAGCGAGCCACCTGCGGCGCGAACCTCGATTGCCTCGCGGCCGAAGATGACGCGGTTGGTGTAGATCGCCGAGCCGATACGGCCTTGCGGCAAGGCCGTCGGCAGATCCTCGCTGGACGCCAGCAGATGCAGGAGCCGCATTGGCTCCGAGAACAGCAGCCCGTTCTCTTCGACGAGGCTGAGTTGAGTGGCGCCATAGCGACCAAGGGCGGCGGTGATGTCGCGGGCGGCATCGTTCAGCCGCTTCAGCGCAGCAGCATCGACCTCCCCTCCCCCGCGACGTGCCTGGCCGAGACGGGAGACGAAGCCGGCGGCGGCCTCCGCCCGATCGCGGCCGGGATGCGCGACGATGGTGAGGTAAAGCTCGTTGCGGAACAGGTTTGTGCCCTGAAGCGCCTCGCGATAGCCGATGTCGAGATCGCAAGCGAAGCCAGAGGAGAATTCGCCATCGGGATAGGCAGTATCCCGCCGCCGGATCAGATGCGTCCAGATTGCGAGCCGATCGTCGGCGAGATTGCGCAGCGTGAGATTGAGTTTGGCATGGAGATCGTTGAGGTCGCCGACATCGGCGGTCTCGAAGGCGATGCCGTCCAGGCGGATCGTCGTCATCAGTGCCCGGGTCGAGAGGCTGATGACGGTTTCGGTCACATGCCGGACGTAAGGCAGATGAACGTCGGGCTCGATCTCGCGAGCCATCAGGCGGGCGGCGTCAGCCATGAGCCACCTCGCGAGCCCTGAAGCGCCGCACCAGTCGCAAAGGCGTCGGCGACGACCCGCCCCAGAACGCGCCGTTGCGCGCGCGCCCGCGCGTCTCGAGCCAGGCGACGAGGAGCCGGAACTGGTTTGGATCGTGCCGGCAGATTCCGCGACAGATCAGATGGATCGGCAAAGCGATCAGCCCATAGACGATCGAGCCCGCCATCAGGAACAGGATGCAGGAGGCCATCACGTTGATGGCCATCGCCTCCATCGTGACGCCCGCGATCATCGCAGGGCGCGTGCAGGCGAGGAACAGCGTATCCTCGGTCAGGCGTTCGGGGTCGCTCGTCATTGCGGCCGCGCCTCAGGTGCCGCCGGTCAGGGTGGAGACGATCTCGGATGCGCCAAACACGATGGCGACGCCGAGTACGACATAGGCTGCCTTGCGCCGATCGAGATAGCCGAACATCCACGCAATGCCGACGATGATGACGGCGAGCGTCGCCAGAAGGCGTGCGACATTGCCGGTCAGCATCGTGACGATGTTCTGCAGCACGCCCTCGATATTTGCCGTCTGGGCCAGCGCAGAATCGGCGGCGAGAAGGAGCGCGGCTGCCATGGCGGCGGGCGCTGCAAATGGGCGAAGCGGAACAGGCATGGAAATTCTCCGGGACTTGCAGGATCGACGCCGCAGGTTGCGTGCGGTCGAGCAATTGGAATTGGATGGGTCAGCGGCTGTAGATCAGGAGCGACGAGCCGCGCCGTGCGCCGTAGACGCTCCAGGACGGCGGATCCTTGGCTGATGCGATCTCTTCTTGCGGAAAAGCAGGCTCCTTCGCCGGCTCAACACTGACGCTCGGTTTGACCTCGCCGGGAGGCATCTGGTCGGCTCGAACTGGTATGAAAGAAGCGATCGCCCGGTCGCCTGCGACAGTGTCAGGGACGCCGCGGGCCAACAGTCGCGCCCTGCGCTCCTGAAACATGCGCCCGACGCCAGCGATGTGTTCACACGGATCGAATCCGGCAGCGATGGTGAGTCCGGCCGCTTTGAGATCGGCGGCATCCAGTTGGGCCAAACCGATCCGGACCGGTTGTCCCGCCGCGGCCGCTTCGCTGGTGAGCGCGATGGCCTCAGGCTTCGAATCGGCCAGAACTCGGATCGCTCGCTTGCCAGCGATAGTGACCAGCAAGGGCTCGAACTCGCTCGCCTGGCGCATGATCGCGGCAACCGGCCGCGCCAACGTTGGCGGGGTGCAGCGGTCGATCAATGTCGTAATATCGGCGGCTTCCATCAAAACCGCACCCGCGTGCTGACGCCGTCCGATCCGGTGACGTCGATGAAATTGGGTTGGGCGCGATGGCGGACCGCCTGAATGTCGTGTGGCTGACATGCCTCATTGGCGCGGTCGCAGTCGCGGACCGGCTTCGACGAGACGCATGCCGGTCGACTTGCGCCATCGCGCCCAAGCTCGCGCAGGACGTAGCCATACTCGCATGGCTCGTAAGGATCGTGGCCAACCGGCGAGGCGCTCGATCCAGCGCCAGAACAAGTCGGGAAGGTCCCTCCCCGCTTCAGATGCGACCAGAGCCGGGTCACGGGCAGGACGCAAGCCGCGTATTGCGTTGGTCCGCCCGGGTTGGCGAGGCAGAGCACGACAGTGCAGCCCCATTCGTCGGCGTCAGCAGCGCTAACAGAGAGACCGATAAGTCCAGCGGCAAGAAGCGTAGTCCTGATCATCCGCGTAGCCATCACGCGGCCAGCGGCATCGGGAAGTCGATCGGAAGCACCGGTGCGACGAGGCTGCCGTTGCTTCGAACTGCAGCGAGCGCATCCTGCTCGATCGGCAGCAAACCTGCGACCGCGACGGTCGATCCGCTGCGTCGCGGCGCGCCAAGGCGCTCAAGCGTCCACCCGGCCCGCCGCAGAATGCGCTCCATGCGCAGATCGGTCACGGTCGCGATTGACGCCAGTCCCCTCGCCTCGCCCCATTCGAGCATGGCTGCGAACAGCATGAACGTGGCCCGTCGCAGGCCACCATCGGTCGTGACGTTGGTCGCATCGGTATCGACACAGAAGCGCGAACTTTCTGCGACAAGGTTGGAGCGCGGCGCAGGACCGCCGTCGAGCAGCTCCGGAAATGTGTCGGCCAGCATGTTCGGCCCTGTCGTCGGCAGCAGCCGCACGCAGCCCAGCACTGCACCGCGTTCGGCCACGACCAGGTAGCTTGCATCCAACATGTCGTAGCGATCCATCTCGAGATCGCCCGTGGTCGAGACCGACCAGTCGAGCCGGTCCTTGAACACTTTTCGCCGCAGCCGATGCATGCCCATCAGCAGCGAGATGTTGGCGCCATATTCGGCGCGGCTCAGTTCGACGACCTGCATGGCCACCTCCGAATCGTTGATCTGGAGCCAACCAATCAGACGCAGGCTCTGAACGGACCTGTCGGATCTGACAGGGCGGCTTCTCTCCAAAGTTGTGGCCGCGCTATCGCCACATCTTTCCGGCAAAGCCGCCGCATCGATCGCAAGAGGATCATCAGGCGCGTGAAGCAAGGCGCCGCAACATAACGGAGACCCGATGAAATCGGTCGAAATGGCCTATCAGGAGCTGGTCGACGGGCTGCATTCGTCGGCGGCGGAAGCGGAGTTCGGGCGCGTTGGCCAGCGCGTCGCCGAGAGCATGGGCTTCCGGTACTTCGCCTATCTCGGCGTCAGCGAAGCCCATCCAGTCTTGATCTCGTCCTATCCCAAGCGCTGGAGCGAGCATTATTTCACGGAGGGCTACCAAGACGTCGATCCCGTGGTCGCCTTTGCCCGAAGCGGGCGCTCCACGCTGCAGTGGACCCGAGACGGTGGGCGCCAGTTTCCGCTGCGCGCTCAGAAACGGCTCTTCGACGACGCCGACGAGTTTGGCATCCGCCATGGCGTCTCTGTCGCTATCGCCGGCGGCTTCAATCGGTTCGCCGCCTTCACTTTCGCGGTCGATGAGGTCAGCTCAGCACATGGAAGGATGGTCACCGAAGCGAACGACATCGTGCAGTTAATCGGGCTGACATTCCACGCTCACGCCGATGCGAAACTGGGGCTTCGGCCCGCACCCCAGGAAGCTTCCCCGCTGACCCAACGCGAGCGGGAATGCCTGACATGGGCTGCTCGCGGCAAATCGATGGAGTCAACCGCAATGATCATGGGCGTCACGCCGCGCGCGGTGAAGTTCCACCTCGACAACGCAAGGGCGACCCTCGGTGCCGAAACCTTGCCGCAGGCGGTGGCGATTGCGCTTCAGAGACGGGTAATCCTGTGACCATGATTGATTGTTTAGCTAGATCCTCACCTTCCGGAAGGCCATCGCGATCTGGTTCTTCAGCGGCTCGGCGATAAATTCGCGCGGCATCCAGTCCTCGGTCTTGACGAAGACGTCGACCTGCATGCCCGTGGTGGTGCGCTTGGACGCGATACGGGACCAAATCCGTGGGCGCGACCGAGACCCTGACCGTATAGAAGGTCGCGCCGGTTCGCTGGTCGCGGCTGGTGTCGGCCAGTGTTCTGGTGGAAGCCCGGGCAAATTCCGCAGTCGTACATTGGTTAAAGGTTTGGAGTTTGATCTGCCACCGTCACTCAGCGCGGCACCCATTCAACAGTAGAAAGGCGCTGCCGCGGTCCGCTCGTTCCAGTTTTTGCCTGAAATCGCCTGCCCCGGCCTCCCATTCGCGCAGTTGGGTCTCGATCCCGTCGGCCTGCGCCAGGTTGAGGCCCGTCATCGTGCCCGGGGCTTGAAGACCGAGCAGCGCCAGCGTCGTCGGTGCGATGTCGATGATGCCGCAAGCGCGCGGATCGCGCTGGCCTTGCTTGAATCCAGCCCCGGACGCCATCAGCACCGTGTTGAGTTCATGGCGGTTCAGGCCGCCATGCATGCCGCCGCCGACCGGCACGTCGCCCTTCGTCAGCAGGCCGAGGCCGGGATAGCCATAGGCGTCGGGCTCGGCGCCCGATCGCAGCACATAGACCAGATCGGGCTGGCGGGCATGGTCGAGATCGACCAGCGACAAGGCGAAGCTGCCTTTGACCTGCCCCTCGACCTCGTTGCGGGCGCGCGAAAACAGCATGCCGAGGAAATCCTGCTCCATCAGCCAGGCGGCGATGGCGTCGCGGCGGGCCGTTCCGCCCTCCAGGATGCGGATTTCGCCCATATTGCCGCCGGTCATGCAAAATTGCGCGCCTTCCAGCGTGCGCTCCATGGCGCGGCGGCCGGCATGCCCCTGCGCGCCGAGCAGAGCCGAGAGCTCGATCGCGCCGCTGGTCGAGATCTGGCCGTGGTCGGAGGCGGCGATCACGGCGTAGCGCTCGGCGTCGGGCTGGGCGTCGATCCAGGCGAGGATGCGGCCGAAGGCGGCGTCGACGGCTTTCAGCACGGCGAGCGTCTCGGGCGAGCCGAGGAAACGGTAGTGGAAAGAGGTGTCGGGCTCGTTGAACCAGACCATCGCGACATCGGGCTTGAGCACCGCCAGCACATGCTCGCGCAGCACGCGCTCCGCATAGTCGACCTCGGCGAAGCGCGGCAGTTCGCGCGGCGGGAGCGGGCCGAAGCGGGCGACGACCTCGTCATTGGCGTCGGGCGTCTGGGTATGCTCGCGGCCAAAGATCGAGAAGGTCCAGTGGCCGTTGGCTTTTGCGCGCGGGTTCAGCAGATGGGCCGAGCCGGCCGAGCCGGTGTGGACGATGGCGAGGCGCTTGCCGGCCCGGGCCAGCACGTCGCCGAAACTCTCGGCCTCGACCAGCCGCCCGCCTGTGGCCGCCTGCGCCAGCGCGACGTCGTCGGCGCGGCTCATGTCGAGCACATGGTCGCGCGTCACCTCCGGAAAATAGAAGGCGTTGCCGACGATGCCGTGCACCTTGGGCGGCGCGCCGGTCGATATCGAGGTGGTGGCGACCCGCGTCATCGAGGGGAAGACGCTGCGCGCCTCGCGATACCATGTCCCCTGACCCGCAAAGCGCGCGAGGTTCGGCGTCAGCTCCGGCGTGACGAAATCGGGCCGCAGCCCGTCGAAAACACAGATGACGACGCGGTCGGCTGCCGGACTGGACGCGTTCATGCGATCCTCCTCAGGCCCTCGACCCGCGCCGTTGCGGCGAGCGCCCTGGTCGCGGCGACGCAGTCCTCGGCCGCATACCAGAAGCGCGGGTTCAGCTCGATGTTGAAGACGACGCCGTCCGGGAAGCGGCAGCCATCCATCAGCGCCCGCCACGGGACGTCGCCCCAGCCGACGGGCAGATGCAGGTCGCCATGGCCGAAGGCGAGGCGCTCGCTTGGGCTCCAGGTCTCGATCGCATCGGCGCGGCCGAAGGAATCGTGGATGTGCAGATGTTTCGACAGGGGCGCGAGCGCGGCGATCTCGGCCAGATAGTCGCCGCCGAAATAGCCGAGCCGAAGATAGGAATGGCTGAAATCCAGCGTCGCCCAGACATGGGAATGGCCGATCGCCTGCAGCTCTTGCGCCAGCCGCGAGGGCGTCGAGGCATGCATCGCGCCATGGTGGCCGCCGAACATCGTCTCGACGCAGACCAGCAGATCATGCTGGCGGGCGACATCGCCGGCCCGCGCCAGCCAGTCGCGCTGCCGGACATAGGCCGCTTCGATGACCTCGGCCGGCGCAACCGGCATGATGCCGGAGTGAACGACGTAGTGCACCGCGCCGATTTCGGCGGCGATTTCGAGCGAAGCCTGCATGACCTCGAAATGGCGCGGCAGCCGGGCCGGGTCGTCGAAGAAGTTGATCGCGAGCGGACCGTGCGCCGTGTAGGCGACCTTGCGGCCGGCGCAGGCCTGTTTCAGCAAAGCGAGATGGCCGCGCTGGATGCGCCCGCCGGCGATCAGGTCCATGTCGAAGATCGGCAGTTCGATGGTCTCGACGCCGAGCGCCTCGACCCGGTCGAGGATCGCCGGCAAATCCGAGAGATCGCTTTTGGGATGCGGCGCGGAAATGCCGGTGCCGAGAACGCCGTTGGACTGCATGGGAGGTCTCCGGGGTTCAGCGCAGGGTCGGGTCGAGCCTATCACGCAACCAGTCGCCGACCAGGCTGACGGCCAGCGTGGTCAGGACGATGGTGCAGGCCGGCGCGAGCATGATCCAGGGCGCGCGGGTGAGATATTCGCGGCCATAGCCGACCATGTTGCCGAGCGAGGTCATCGGCGGCTGCACGCCGAGCCCGAGAAAGGAGAGCCCGCTCTCCAGCAGGATCACCTCGGGAAAGGTCAGCGTCATCGAGACGATCAGCGTCGAGGCGATGTTGGGCAGGATGTGCTTGAGGTAGACCCGCGCCGGCGAGGCGCCGATCTGGCGCACCGCGCCGGCATAGCCCTGCGCGCCTGCGGAGATCGCGAGCCCGCGTGAGATGCGGGCATAGCGCTCCCAGCCATAAAGGCCCATCAGCCCGATGAAGAGCGGCAGGGCGTTGCCGAAGAAGGCCAGCACCGACAGCGCCAGGATCAGGAACGGCATCGCCGCCTGGAAATCGGCCAGCATCAGCACGAATTGCTCGACCCAGCCGCGAAAATGCGCGGCGAGGAAGCCCAGCGCCGTGCCCAGCGTCGCCGAAATGATGGTCGCGCCGAAGGCGACGAGCAGCGAAATGCGGATCGAAACGATCAGCCGCGAGAGCACGTCGCGGCCGAGTTCGTCGGTGCCGAGCCAGTGCAGCGGGTGGAAGGGCGGGGAGAGCCGGTTGCGCAGGTCGTAGGCGGTGAAGCGATAGGGCGTGATCCAATCGGCCGCGAGCGCGACGATGATGATGAAGCCGATCCAGACGAGGCCGATCCAGACCAGCAGCGGGATGTGCTGTCTGGGAGCGGGGCGGTCCTTGTCGGCCGGGTTGGCGAGCGCGGCGGTGGCTGCGGTGATGTCGGCCATCTCAATGGCCTCCCGCCTTCGCGCCGCTGCGCAGGCGTGGGTCGAGCACGCCGTAGAGCAGATCGACGATCAGGTTCGAGGTGACCATGGTCACCGCCACCAGCAGCAGGATGCACTGCACCACCGCAAGATCGCGGTTCGACACCGCGATCACCAGCAAACGTCCGACGCCCGGCCACGAAAACACGCTCTCGAGCACGACCGCACCCGCGATCAGGCTGCCGACCATGAAACCGACGATGGTGACGGTCGGGATCGCGGCGTTCGGCAGCGCATGGCCGCGCACCACGGCGGCCCAGGGCACGCCCTTGGCGCTGGCGGTGCGGATATAGGACTGGCCGAGCGTCTCCAGCATCGCCGAGCGGGTGAAGCGGGCGAGCACGGCCGCCCCGCCGATGCCCAGCGTCAGAACCGGCAGGATGGCGTGGCGCCAACTATCCTGCCCGCCCGAGGGCAGCCAGCCGAGCTGCACCGAGAACACCAGCACCAGCACGAGCCCGAGCACGAAGCTCGGCACGGTGAAGCCCGCAACCGCCGTCACCATCACGACCCGGTCGATCAGGCTGTCGCGATGCAGCGCCGCATAGATGCCAGCCGGGATGCCGATGCCGAGCTTCATCGCCAGTGCGGGCAAGGTCAGCGCCAGGGTGGCCGGGATGCGCTCGGCGACGAGCTGGATCGCGGGCCTGCCGTCGCGCATCGACTGCCCGAGCTCGCCTTGCCCGATGGCCGAGAAATAGCGCAGATATTGCAGCCAGATCGGATCATCGAGCCCCCAGGCCTTGCGGAAGGCGGCGATCGCCTCGGGCGGGGCGTCGACGCTCATGATCAGCAGCGCGGGGTCGCCCGAGAGCCGCAAAACGACGAAGGCGAAGGTGACGACGAGCGCCACGGTGAGCGCCGCGCGGCCGAGCCGGATCAGGAAGAACCGCAGCATCAGCTCGCGACTTTCAGGAAATGCGCCTGATCATGGGCGACATGGCAGGCGGCGAGCCGCCCATCCGGCAGCGGCAGGAGCGCCGGACTCTCGACCTTGCAGCGTTCGCGCACGGCATGGCAGCGCGGATGGAAGGCGCAGCCGGTTGGTCGCGCGGCCGGGTTCGGCGGATCGCCCTGCAAGACGATGCGCGGCCGGGCGCGGCGGCCGGGCACGGGCGAGGCCGAGACCAGCGCCTCGGTATAGGGATGGGCAGGGGCGGCCAGCAGCAGATCGGCCTCGCCCTCCTCGACGATGGCGCCGAGATACATCACCGCGACGCGGTGGCTGACCTGCCGCACCACCTTGAGATCATGACTGATGAACAGCATGCCGAGCCCGAGCTCCTGCTGGATGTCGACCAGCAGGTTGACGACCTGCGCCTGGATCGAGACGTCCAGCGCCGAGACCGGCTCGTCGCAGACCAGCAGGTCTGGCTTGGTGGCCAGCGCGCGAGCGATCACGGCGCGCTGGCGCTGGCCGCCGGACAACTCGTGCGGATAGCGTCGCCCCTGATCGCCGCGCAGGCCGACCGACTGGAGCAAGGCGAGCGCCATGGCGTCGCGTTCGCTCTTCTCGCCGAGCCTGTGAACGTCATAAGGTTCGCGGACCTGCTCCAGGATCGAGAGCCGGCGGTCGAGCGCGCCGAGCGGGTCCTGATAGATCATCTGCATGCGGGCGCGCATCGCGCGCCACTCACGCGTGCCATTGGCGGGCATGGCCGCGCCGTTGAACAGCACATCGCCATCATCGGGCTGCTCCAGCCCGAGCACGAGCCGGCCGGCGGTGGATTTGCCCGAGCCGGATTCGCCGACGAGGCCGAGCGTCCGGCCGCGCTCGACCGTGAGCGAGACGCCATCGACGGCGCGAACAGCGACCGGGCGGCCGAGCAGGCCCTGACGCATCGCATAGCGCCGCGCAACGCCGCGCGCCTCAAGCAGGGGTGAGGCGCTCATGCGAAAGCCGGCTCCGGCCGCTGCTGCGTCTGTGCCACAGGCGGCGTCATGATGCAGGCGGCCTGCCGGCCCGGCGACTTGAGATCGAGCGGCGGCAGACGCAGATCGCAGGCCTCGATCTTGCGCGGGCAGCGCGGCGCGAAAGAACAGCCCGGCGGCAGATTCCAGGGTTCGGGGACACTGCCCTCGATCGGATCGAGCCTGCGGCGCACGCCTTCCAGCGGCGGCAGCGCCGCGAGTAGTCCCTGCGTGTAGGGATGCAGCGGCTGCGCGAACAGCGCGTCCGCCGCCGCCGTCTCGATGATGCGGCCCGCATACATCACGCAGACGCGGTCGCAGGTCTCCGAGATGACGCCGAGATCATGGCTGATCAGCACCAGCGCCATACCGGTCTCGCGCCGGATTTTCGTGAGCAGTTCGAGGATTTGCGCCTGAATGGTGGCGTCGAGCGCCGTGGTCGGCTCGTCGGCGACGAGCAGATCGGGCTCGCCCGCCAGCGCCATGGCGATCATGACGCGCTGGTTCTGGCCGCCGGAGAGTTCATGCGGGAAGGCGTCGAGCCGGCGGGCGGCGTCAGGGATGCCGACGAGATCGAACAGTCGTTTCGCCTCCGTCCTGATGGCCTTGCCGGACAGCCCACGATGCAGCGCCAGCGCCTCGCCGACCTGCTTTCCGAGCTTGATGACGGGATTCAGCGCGCTGGCCGGGTCCTGGAAGATCATCGCAACGCGGCCGCCGCGCACCGTGTCGAGCGTGGAAGGCGCGGCACCCAGAAGCTCGCGTCCCTCCAGCGTGACGCTGCCGCTGACGCATGCCTTTTTGGGCAGCAAGCCGAGCGCCGCCAGCCAGGTCACCGACTTGCCGCAGCCGGATTCGCCGACGAGGCCGACCGCCTCGCCGCGTCCGACCGTGAGGTCGATGCCGTGCAGCGCCCTGACGCCGTCGAACGAAACCGCGAGATCGCGGATCGCGACCAGCGGCGCGGCGGGTTTGCCAGCGCCCGCGCTCACGAGCGGATGCCGCCCCAGTTGCGGGCGCGGAAATCCATCACGAAGGCCTGCGCCGCCTTCCACTGGATGGCCTTGCGCTTGGCGGTGAAGTTCGCCGTCTGGTGCAGCACGGTGTAGGCGGGGTCCTCGCGCTCGCAGATTTCGAGGATGCGGCGGAACATCGCCTTGCGCTGCGCCTGGTCGGTCGAGGTCTCCAACTGTTCCGAGAGCCGGCCCATCTCGTCATTGCGCCATTCGCCGATCTGCCATTGCTGGCCGGTCGGGCCGTGCTGGGCCGTGATCGAGGCGACCGGGTCGTTGAAGGAGGCGCTGTTGGACCAGTCGCGCACCGCGCGGCTTGGCCCCTTGGCCAGCACCTGCGGGAAATTCTCCTTGGTCTCGATCGCGACGTTGATCCCGATTTCGCGCCAGCTTTCGATCAGCACCTGCGCGGTCGAAACCTGGCCGGTGTAGTAGTTGTTCAGCAGGCGATAGGGGATCGGATCGCCCTTGTAGCCGGACTGCCGGACGAGGTCCTTCGCCAGCTTCATATCGAAGGCCGGCACCGCCCAGTCGGCATGGAACATGTCGCCGTAGAATTCCCATTGCAGGCCCTTGGGCACGCGGGTGCGGCCGCCCCAGAGCGCATCGACGATGGTCTGGCGGTCGATCGCATGCGTCATCGCACGCCGAATCAGCGGGTTCTCGAGTTGCGGATGCGTCTTGTCGAACACCGTCAGGCGGTGGTTGGAGATCAACCCGCCGAGCACCTCGTGGCGCAGGTCTTTCTCGATCTCGGCGATCTGGTCGGGCGGGATGTCGCAGGCGAAGTCGTATTCGCCCGAGCGCAGGCCATTGATGCGCGACGAGGTTTCCGGAACCTCGACGAAGCGGATCTGCTTCAGCGGCGGGCGGCCGCCCCAGTAATCTTCATGGGCGACCAGCGTCAGCGCGACGTCGGGCCTGAACTCGGCGATGCGATAGGGGCCGGTGCCGACGGGCTTGCGCGCCCAGTCGAGCCAGCTCGCGGCCTCGGAGAAAGCCTTGCGCGAGACGATGATGCCGACATTGCGCGAGATGCGGCCTTCCAGCGTCACGTCCGGCGTCTTGTTGACGAAGCGCACCGTGCGCGCATCGACGATCTCGACTTTGTCGAAGCCCGGATAGGCGCGTTTCGCCACAGCCACCACCTCGGCGGGCGGCTGCTTGCCGGCCTGGCCCGCCGTCACCGAGCCGAACAGCCCGGCCGAACCGGCCTGGGCCGCGCCGCCCCACATCCGCTCATTGCCGAAGGAGAAGGCGACGTCCTCGGCGGTCATCGTCTCGCCATTGTGGAATTTCACGCCCTCGCGCAGCGTGAGTTCGACCGTGCGGTCGTCGATCCGCCGCCAGGCCGTGGCGAGGCCGGGCTTCAGCGAGAGATCGCCGGCCCAGTCGGTGTCGATCAGGGGCTCGGCATAGGAATGGAAGGTGCGCGACCCGACATTGGACTGCTCGCGCAATGTCTCCAGCGTGTTGGAGTTGGCGATCTTCTGCACCGCGATCGTGATGCTCGGCCGGTCGTCGGTCTGACCGATGGCGAAGCGCGGCAGGATCAGCGTGCTAGCCGTGCCGGCGGCGAGGCCAAGCGCGTGGCGGCGGGTAAACTGGGCCATTGAAGCCTCCTGTTTTCAGTTTCGGACCTCAGCCCTCATCCTGAGGAGCCATTTCGGAGAAATGGCGTCTCGAAGGATCGTCCAGCGTGCTCTGGAGCATCCTTCGAGACGCCGCTGCGCGGCTCCTCAGGATGAGGGCTGAGGAAGTGTCGTCTTCAATCAGCTCCGACCGCCCCAGTTCTCGGCGCGGAAGTCCATCGCGAAGGCGGGCGACGACTTCCAGGCGATGTCCTTGCGCTTGGCGGTGAAGGTCGCGTTCTGGTGCAACACGGTGTAGGCCGGGTCCTCGCGCTCGGCGATTTCGAGCATGCGGCGGAAGGCAGCGCGGCGGCGGGCCTTGTCGGTCGAGGTTTCGAGCTCGACCGAGAGCTGGTTCAGCTCGTCATTGCGCCATTCGCCGGCCTGCTGCTGCTGGCCGTTGGGGCCGTGCTGGTTGACGAGCGACGAGACGGGATCGTTGAACGGCGCCGAGTTCGACCAGTCGCGCACCGCGCGCGACGGGGTGCGCTCGAGGATCTGCTGCCAGTTCTCCTTGACCTGGATCTCGACATTGAGACCGGCTTCCTTCCACATCTCGACGATGATCTGCGCGGTGGCGGTCTGGTTGGTGTAGTAGTTGTTCAGCAGGCGATAGGGGATCGGATCGCCCTTATAGCCCGACTGCCGGACGAGGTCTTTTGCCAGCTTTAGATCGAAGGCGGGTACCGTCCAGTCGGCATGGAACATGTCGGCGTAATAGGGCCATTGCAGCCCCTTGGGGATCACGGTGCGGCCGGCCCAGAGTGAATCGACGATCGCCTGACGGTCGATGGAATGCGTCATCGCGCGGCGCACCAGCGGGTTGACCAGCGTCGGATGGTTCTTGTCGAACACGGTCAGGCGGTGATTCAGGATCGTGCCGCCCTGCACCTCGAAGGCCGGGTTCTTCTCGATCTGCGCGATCTGGTCGGGCGGGATGTCGCAGGCGAACTGGTATTGGCCCGACAGGAGCCCGTTGATGCGCGATGCCGTCTCGGGCACCTCGACGAAGCGGATCGACTTCAAGGGCGGCCGGCCGCCCCAATAGTCGTCATGGGCCTCCAGCAGCAGCGAGACGTCCGGACGGAACTCGACAACCTTGTAGGGGCCGGTGGTGACGGGCTTGGTCGCCCAGTCGGAGTAGGTCTTGGCCTCCTCGAAGGCGCGGCGGTTCATGATGTCGCTGCCATAGCGCGAGATCCGGCCTTCGATCGTCACGTCGGGCGTGCCGTTGACGAAGCGCACGGTGTACTTGTCGACGATCTCGACGCCGAGCAAGGCCGGCCAAGAGCGGCGCGCCACGGCGGGCACCTCCGGCGGCAGCTCCTTGCTGGCGCGGCCGCCGCCGACGACGAAGTCCACCGAAATGGTCTTGCCGGCCGCTGGCTGCGTCTCGCCGAACATGCGCTGTTTGCTGAACGAGAACGCGACGTCCTCGGCGGTCAGTTCGTCGCCATTGTGGAACTTGACGCCCTGGCGCAGCTTGAGCTCGACAGTCCGGTCGTCGATGCGCTTCCATTCGGTGGCCAGGCCCGGCACGTCTTCCAGATTGCCGAGCCAGTTCTTGCCGATCAGGCTCTCCCAGAGCGACGAGAAGAAGATGCGCTCGCCGACATTGGACTGCTCGCGCAGCACGTCGAGCGTGTTCGAGTTGGCGATCTTCTGGACCGCGATGGTGATGCTCGGCCGGGTGTCGCCTTGCGCGATGGCGAAGCGCGGCAGGATGAGAGCGGAGCCGCCGAGCGCTATTGCGCCGCGACGCGTGATGGAACGGACCATGTCTCGTCTCCGGTTCGGGGGGCGTTGGGGTCGCGCTCCTCCAGCCCGCGCGGGCTGGAGCGCATGTGGGTCAGCGTCCGGTCGGCATGGATCAGCCGCCAGGACAGCGCCTTCTGGGCGTAGTCGCGCACGAGGCTCGCATAGGCCGGGTCGTCGGCCAGGTTGACGAACTGGTTGGGGTCTTTCGCGAGATCGAAGAACAGCGGCGGCAGCGCGGCGAAATGGACGTATTTGTAGGCGTCGTCCTGGATCACGCAGAGGCTGGACTGGTCCATCGACAGGCCGAGCACCTTTTCCGGCTCGGAGTAGTGCACGTCGCGAAAATCGTATTCGTAGTGCAGCTCCGTGCGCCAGTCGGCCGGCCGGACTTCGCCCAGGAACGGCATCACCGAGCGCCCGTCGCAGGCGCGCGGCGCCTCGCCGCCGAGCCAGTCGAGGATGGTCGGCATCACATCGACGCTCTCGGTGAAGGCCTGCTCGATCGCGCCGCGCCGGCCCTGCGCCCCGCGCGGGTCCTTCACCACCAGCGGGATGCGGAAGCTTTCGTCATGGAAGCCGATCTTGCCGAGCAGGTGATGGTCGCCGAGCTGCTCGCCATGGTCGGAGGTGAAGACGATCAGCGTGTCGTCCCACTGCCCGGTCTCGTCGAGATAGGAAAAGACCTGGCCGAGGCAGTCGTCGATCTCGCTGATCAGCCCGCAATAGGTCGCGCGCATCTGGGCGATCTCGCCTGCGTCCAGCGTCGCGCCCGAGCCTTCCGCCCCGTGGAAGAAGGAGCCGCGCCTGATCGCGTCGACATAATATTTGATCAGCGGATGTTGCGACCCTTCGGCTTCGGGCGACGCCGCACGAACCGGCGTTGGCATGTCTTCCGGCCGGTACATCGCGTGATAGGGCGCGGGCGCGACGAAGGGCGGATGCGGCCGGTAATAGCCGAGATGCAGGAAGAACGGCTTGCCGGCCCGACCCTTCAGATAGGTCAGCGCCCGCTCGGTGAAGAAGGACGAATCCGACAGCTCCTTGGGAATCCGCGCGGGGCGTTCGGTCGCGCCGGGCACTGCGTCCTCACCCTCGGGCAGCCAGATGTCCTCGCGATTCGGCGGCAGATCGTAGCCGTTCTGCGCCACCCAGCCGAAATAGCCGTCCATGTTCGGCTCGAACGCGCCGACCGAGCGGAAACCATCCATCAGGTCGCCGAGCACGAGAAAGCGCGGGTCCTGTTTGGCGGTCGAGCGCGGATCGGGCGTCGTCGTGGTGTAGCCGATCAGGGCCGGATCGTAGCCGATTTCGCGCAGCGCCTTGCCGAGATTGAAATGGCGCTGGTCGAGCGGCACCGTATTCTGCACGGCGCGGTGGTTCATCAGGTAAAGGCCCGTCAGCAGGCTGGCGCGGGCCGGGCCGCAGGGCACGCAAGCGGTGACATGGTTGGCGAAGGTCACGCCCTCGGCGCAGAGCCGGTCGAGATTGGGCGTCGTCAGGAAGGGGTCCTGCCCTTTCGCCCGCAGCAGATGCGGCACGAAATCGGCGCGCCATTGATCGACGACGATGAGAAGAACATTTCGACGCATACGTGCAGGCCTTTGCTGGGAACAGGGTGTGGGTATTGGCTGCCGATGACGCCCGGATGACCGGCCGGGCGGGTGATGGGACTCGCCTGCGGCCTCACTCCGCCGCGAGCGCCGGATGGCGCAGGCGCAATTCGGGATGGTCGCGGAAGGGCTGCAGCGGCGTCATCCAGCGCCGCATCGTCTGCGCGGCGTCGATGCGGACGCAGAACGGATCCTTGCCGAAAACGGTCCAGGAGATCGCGTCGTCGAGTTCGAGCAGGCCCCAGGCCGCGGCAGGCTCGGGCATGGTGGTGAAGCTCTCGGTCAACGACTGCAGCGTCAGATGCGGGATGCCGTCGACTGTGGTCAGCGTGTTCCAGTGTACATGGCCCGAGAGGCAGAGGACCGGCACGCGCGCGGCGCGCAGCACGGCCCGGGCCCGCTCCGCGCCGGGATAGGTCGAGAATTCGAGGTTGCGCTCGAAATAGTAGTTGCCGGTCTGGGCATGGCCCGAGATCGGGACATGGCTCATCACCGCGAGCGGCCGGTCGGCAGCCGCGACGACGGCCGAAAGCCAGAGCAGGTCGGCCTCCTGCAGCACGAAGCCACCCGGCCTGTGGATTTTCGCGTCAGCGGCCCAGAGCACGAGACGCCACGCGCCGAGATCGACGATGCGATGGCCGAGGGTCTGCCCGAGGATCGCGTCGTTCTCCGCGACGCTGAGATGGTCGCGGTCGTGATTGCCGCAAAGATGGAAGCGCGGAGCCGCGATGGCCGCGAAGGCGTCGGCGACCTCCCGTTCGAGGCCCAGATCGGTCGCATGATCGCGATCGGAAATGCGGTCGCCGAGGTCGATCACCGCGTCGGGGCCGGTTTCGGCCACGAAACGTCGGAACTCGGCCATCAGCGGCAGCGCATGGCCGCCCATCTTGGTGAAGCTGTTCTCGCCGTGATGGATATCGGCGATCAGCGCGAGGCGCAGCGGCTTGGCCATGGTCGGCTCACGAAATCGTTGGATCGGGAGATCGGCGGGGCCGGCGATGGCCGGCCCCGGTTCGCACGCTCAGCGGGCGGCGAGCGTCACGCGGCCGGCGCGGAAATCGAGCACATAGGGGATGTGCCCGGGCAGCGGCCGCCAGGACAGCGAGCGCTTCATGCCCCAGGATTCATAGGGCTGGTAAAGCGGCAGCACCGGCGGATCGTTCTTGATCGCCTGCATCAGCCCGGCATAGGCGGTCTTGCGCTCGGCGATGTCGGTCGAGAAGCGGAACTTCTCCCACAGCGCGATATAGGCTTCGTCCGCCTTGAAGCGGCCTTCCGAAGCGGAATTCCCGGTCGGAGCCCACATGATGCCGAAGGCGCCCGCGGGATCGGGGAAATACATCGGGTTCGACCAGTTGCGCGCCATCATATCGGGCTCGGAGCCGGTCCATTTCTCCGTGACGTTGAGCTGCGTCTTGACGCCGACGGCGGCCCACATCTCCTGGATCGCCTGCGCCGCCAGGAGCCCGTTGGTGTAATAGGCCGAATGGCTGTCGAAGCGGATCGGGAAGCCGTCATAGCCGGCCTCCTTCAGCAAGGCCTTCGCCTTGGCGGGGTCGTACTCGAAGGTCGCGAGCTCCGGCATGTAGAGCGCGCCGAACTGCGAGAAGGTGTGCGAGGTCGGCACCTTCGCCTTGCCGAACCAGAGCGCCTCGTTCAGCGTCTTGCGGTCGATGGCGTAGGACAGCGCCTGGCGCAGCTTGGGATTGGCCATCTTCGGGTTCTGCGTGTTGAAGATGACGACATGGAAGAGCGGCGTCTGCATGCCCTCCACCTTGAGCTTGGCATCCGACGCGATCGGATCGAGCTGGTCGGGCGGGATGTTGGTGATCAGGTCGACCTCGGCGTTCTTCAGCGCGGTCAGGCGTCCGGACAGCTCGGGGATGCGCTGCACCGTGACCTTCTGGAACGGGGCTTTCTCGTCCCAGAACCCATCGAAGCGCTCATAGACGAGCCGCTGGTTGGGGACGAACTCGCTGATCCTGTAGGGGCCAGTGCCGACCGGCTTCAGCGCGAACGCCTCGAAATCGGCCGGCTCTGCGACATTGGGATCCCCGGTCAGCGCCATGATGTATTTCTTCGGCACGATCATGCCCTGCTGGACGTTGAGCAGGGTCTCGAACAGCGGCTCGGGCCTGGTCGCCGTGATCTTGATCGTCTCGGCGTCGAGCGCCTCGATCTTGGCCATGTTGGGCAGCGTATCGCGCTTGCGCACGGTGTAGGGCGGGAAGGTCGAGTTGATGATGCGGTCGAAGGAGAAGACCACGTCCTCGGCCGTCATCGGGTCGCCATTATGGAAGGTCACGCCCTGCCGGATCTTCAGCTCGATCTGCGTCGGCGAGGTCTGCGTCCAGCCCGTCGCGATGCCGGGTTGCCAGACGCTTTCGGCGCGGTTGGCGTCCTTGCCGATCAGTGGGTCGAAGGCGTTGAAATAGAACTGCGAGCCGACATTGGAGAAGTCGCGGCCGGGGTCCAGCCAAGGCGCCATGTTCTGCACGCCGACTTTCAGTTCCTGGGCGGCGGCGAGGCTGCACATCGCGGTCGTCGCCAGCGTGGCGGCGATGGCGGTCGGCATCAGACATTTGAGCATGGGGGCGGCCCTTTCGGTACGAGCGAAGGAGATAGGCAGGCTTGGAAACGATCAACGTTCGCGCAGGCGCACATCGAGATGGTCGCGCAGGGCGTCGCCGAGCAGCATGGCGGCGAGGCTCACCAGCACGATCAGCATGGCCGGCACGGCCACGATCCACGGCGCCGAGGCCATGTAGTCGCGGCCCTGTCCGACCATGGAGCCGAGCGTCGCGGTCGGCGGCTGGACGCCGAGCCCCAGGAACGACAGCGCCGATTCGAGCAGGATCAGGTTCGAGAAGTTCAGGCTCGCCATCACCACGATCGGCGAGACGATGTTGGGGATCATGTGGACGGTCGCGATGTGCCAGCGACTCGCGCCCGCTCCCCGCGCCGCCTCGACGAAGGGCATCTCCCGAAGGCTCAGCACCTGCGCCCGCACCAGCCGGGCGAAATGAGCCCAGTAGGCGATGCCGAGCACGCAGATCAGTACGGCGACGTCGGTGCCGGCGAGCGCGATCACCAGCAGCGCGACCAGCGTGAAGGGCAGCGAGAGCTTGATGTCGACCAGGCCCATGATCAGCGCATCGGCCCAACCGCCGAAAAGACCGGCGAGCATCCCCAGCGAGACCCCGATGGCCAAGCCGATCAGCGTCCCAAACAGCGCCAGCGCCAGTGTCAGCCGCAGGCCGTAGAGACAGCGCGAGAGCAGGTCGCGGCCGAGCTGGTCGGTGCCGAACCAGTGCGCCGGATTGGCTCGCTCATAGCCGAGCGGCGGGCGAAGCCGCGCCAGGAGCTTCTGCTGGTCCGGCTCGAAGGGCGCGATCATCGGCGCGAACGCCGCCAGGAGCACGAGCAAGAGCGCCAGGAACGCGGCCAGCGCGACGAGCAGGTTCATGCCCTGCGGCCAAGCCAGAATGCGGCGTGGTCCGTCTCGCGGCGCAAGGACGATCTTGGCTTCGAGAACATCCGTCATCGGCGTCAGGCCCCGGCCAGGCGCACGCGCGGATCGACCAGCGCATAGGCGAGATCGACCAGCAGATTGACCACGATCACGGCCGTCGCGACGATCAGGACGCCAAACTGCAGCACGGGGTAGTCGCGCCGGATCGTCGCGCCCACCAGCAGGTCGCCGACGCCGTTCCAGGCGAACACGGTTTCGATCACCACCGCGCCAGAGACCAGCGTCGTGATCTGCAGCCCGAGCACGGTGATCACCGGGATCAGCGCATTGCGCAGGCCATGGACGAGGATGATGCTGCGCTCCGGCAGGCCCTTGGCGCGGGCGGTGCGCATATAGTCCTCGGAGAGGACATCGAGCATCGCATTGCGGGTGTAACGCACGAGCGAAGCGATGAAATACGCCGAGAGCGCCAGCGTCGGCATGACATAATGGGCGAGCGTCGCCGATCCGGCGCTGGGCAGCCAGTGCAGCGTGTAGGAGAAGATCAGCAAAAGCAGGATCGCCAGCACGAAATTCGGGATGGCGTAGCCGAGGAAAGCGGCCAGCAGCACGCCGCTGCCGCGCGCCTGACCGCGCCAGACCGCCGCCATGATGCCGGCGGGCACGCCGACGGCGACGGTCAGCGTCAGCGTCGCCACCAACAGCGAGGCGCTCTGCCAGAGCCGCTCTGCGAAGATCGTCGCGACAGGGCGACGCTCCATCAGGCCGAGCCCGAAATCGCCCGAGAGAAGCGACCGCCAGAACAGCCAGTATTGCTCGGGAACGGAGCGATCGAGCCCCCAATAGGCGATCATCTCGCGTCGCGACGCCGCATCCAGGCCCTCCGGCATCAGGAAGTCGACCGGGTTCCCGGTCAAGCGCGTGGTGAGGAAAACGATGGAAACGATCGCCCAGAGCGTGATCGCCATTCGCAGCAACCGGGCGCCGAGAAATTCGACCATGTCGTTCCTCCCGCCCTGTGCCCAAGGAGCGCCGGATCGGCTCCCCGTTGCGGTCTTGGCCCCCTTTCGTGACAAGACGATGAACTTAACTCAGTCGTGTCTGAAATTGACACTGAGTTAATCTCAGTTCATGGCATGCCTCCTGCTTCCGGTTTTTGGATTCGCGCATGGGTTCGCTTCGGGACGTTCGCGGCTGCCTCGTCGATCTCGATGGAACGCTCGTGCGCGGCCGCCAGGCCCTGCCGGGCGCGGGCGCTTTCCTCGACAGTCTGGATGGCCGCTTCGTCATCGTCTCCAACAATGCCGAGCACACGCCTCCGGAGCTGTCGCGGGGGTTGAAGCGACTGGGTCTGAGCGTCGCGTCGCGACGGATCGTGCTGGCTGGCACGACCGCGCTCGACGAAATTGCGAGCAAGCGATCCCGCGCCCGTGTCCTGATGCTGGCGAGCAAGAGTTTGATGATCCGCGCCCGGGATCTCGGCCTCGTGCCGGTCGAGGCGAGGCCCGACATCGTCTTCCTCGGCCGCGACAGGCATTTTTCCTATGAGAGGCTGATGAGCGCGGCCAACGCCGTGCGCGACGGCGCCGAACTCGTCGCCGCCAATCCCGATCTCGTCCATCCCGGCGAAGACGGCGCGGTGATTCCGGAGACCGGCGCGCTGCTGGCGGCGCTTTTGGCCTGCACCGGCCCCGTGCCCTATCGCATCGTCGGCAAGCCGGAACCGGCCCTGTTCGAAGCGGGCCTCGCCTTGCTCGGTCTGCCGAGACGGGCCGTCATCATGGTCGGCGACAATCCCGCGACCGACGGGGAGGGCGCGCGCCGCTTCGGCCTGCGCTATTGCGAGTTGCGCAACGGGCTCTTCCCGCGGCTGGGCGATCTCTGTTCGTCGCGCGCGACTGCCGACATGCTAGCCTCGCCGGCATGACATCGCCGAATCGCAGCCTCCGCCCTGTCGAAGCCGTCCCCGGCGAGGCGCCCGCCGAGAAGCGCAGAAGCCCTGGCGGAACGGGGCTGGAGGGCGCGCTCGATCGCCTTCAGGCCTTGCGGGCCAGCCTGCCCCCAACCGCCGCCCGCATCGCCGATTTCTTTATGGCCCATGCCGGCGAGGTCGTCCACATGTCGGTCACCGAGGTGGCCGAACGGACCGGGGCGAGCGAGGGCAGCGTCATATCGCTCTGCCAGCAGCTCGGCGCCCGCGGCTTCCAGCAGGTCAAGATCGCGCTCGCCCGCGATCTCGTCCAACCCGTCCAGTTCATCCACGAGGATCTGGAGCGCTCCGACGATACCGGCACGGTCATCGAGAAGATTTTCCGCAGCGACCTGCAGGCGTTGCACGACACGATGAAAGCCCTCGACACCAGGGCGATGGACGCTGCCGTCGCCGCGATCAGGCGGGCTCGGCGCGTCGAACTTTACGGCATCGGCAGCGCGGCTCCGATCGCCGAGGATGCCAATTACCGCCTGCTGCGCATCGGCGTCGAGGCCAAGGTCGTGGTCGATTCCCATATCCAGGCGATCAGCGCCTCGTTGACCGGGCCCGACGTGGCGGCGATCACCATCTCCCATTCCGGCAGCACGCATGAGACGGTGACGGCGACGAGGCTCGCCAAGGAAGCCGGCGCGACGACGATCTGCATCACCAATTTCGGCAAATCGCCCCTGCTCGCCCATGCCGACATCGTGCTGCACACCATGGCGCGCGAGACCCGGTTCCGCACCGAGGCGATGACCAGCCGGATCGCGCAGCTCGCCATCATCGACGCGCTGATCGCCTGCCTGTCGCTCGCCGATTACGACAAGGCGCTGGCGACCATCGGAAAGACATTCGACGTGCTGGCGACGAAGCGCTTCTGATCGTGACCTGCGACCGGGTGCCGCCATGACCTTCTGCCGGTCTCGTGGACACCGAGATTGGGTGTTTCATGAAACCGGAGGTGGCATATGCGGCAACGACACTTTGGGCGTGAGTTCAAGATTGAGGCGGTTCGCCTGATCAATGATCGCGGAGTGTGCGTGGCACAGGCGTCTCTGGACCTGGATGTCCATGAGAACCAATCGCGCAAATTATTAAAGCTCTTTTCTGCCGACCCTGCGCAGGCCTTTCGCGGCCACGGCCCGTTGAAACCGGAGAAGCGTGAGATCGACAAGCTGCGACGCGAGGTGGCCAAGCTCAAAGGCGGAGCGCGAGATCATAAAAAAAGCCGCAGTCTACTTCGCGAGGGACGTGACATGAGGTTCACGTTCATTGCGAAGTACCGGGAGATCTGGCCGGTGGCGTGGCTTTGCGAAGCGCTGGATGTGTCGCGCTCGGGTTTCCATGCTTGGCTCAACCATCGCCGAGCCGGCGTGCGCGCGACGACGAGGAGATTGGCGCCAAGGGTCTGGGCAAGCTTCGTGGGGTCGGATCGCACCTAAGGCGCCAGACGCATCTGGAGCGATGTCTTGGCGGAAGGCATTAATTGCGGCCTGCATCGCATCGAGCGGCTGATGCGCGCGCAAGCCTGGCGCGCCAGCCTGCGTCGGCGCAGTCTGCCCAAGGATGACGGCCAGCGATTGGCCATCGCCCCAAATACGCTCGGCCGGGAGTTCCATGCCGAACGGCCGAACCAGCGCTGGATCGCCGACTTCACCCATATCTGGACCGCAGAGGGTTGGCTTCACGTTGCAGCCGTCATCGACCGCCGGGCAACTCGCGTGTCGAGCGCAGCTGAAAATTCATAGTCACATCACGTTGGCGGACGTGATTGTGTAAGGCTCGGCCAGTGCGGTGAAGGTGCGGATCCGTAGCGTTCCTCGCGACAGCGACAGGGAGCACCAGCAGAACCTCCGACGTGCCACTGGTCGTTCCCGTCGGCTGCGCATCGCTGGTCATGCTGCTTTCTCGGCCAGGAGCACGGCATAGGCGGCCAATGCCGTTTTGACCGTCGTCTTCGGACGGTCGAGCCGGGCAGCCCTGCGCTCGATCCGTTCGACCGCCTCGAGCCGACCACGCAATCCATAGTGAACTGGGTCCGCCAAGCCGACCGCGAACCCGGCAGGCGGCCCAACGGCTCGAACTCGATCGTGTCGAGCGCCGAGGAATGGGTCCGACACCGCCAGCAGAACCAGTGCCCCGCGTCAATTCTCAGCCGCTTGATGGGTGCTTGCCAAGCCTGTCCTTTAGCGCAACATTATTAGCGCCCGGTGGTTACGTGGCCAAAATAGCCGACCGATTGCGGGCGGGGTAAACCAAAAAATCTGGAGGAAACACAGATGACGCTACGAACCAACTACGTGTTGCCTTGTGCGTTATTGGCCTCGCTTGCCCTGTCTGGATCAGCGGTGGCTCAAGGCTCCGGCGGAATTCCCAGCCTGACCAGTACGACCGTACTCAAGGACCGCGACAACGTTATATGGGACATGGCGTTCCTACCTGACGGCACGATGTTCTTCACCGAGCGATGCGGTGGACTTTCTGTGCGGCTTGCATCCGGCGCGGTCACCCCCCTTCTCGGGATCAAGGACTCTAAGGGCTATCCCCAGACGGCTTCCGACCTGTTCTGCGGCGGACAGGCCGGAATGGCTGGTGTGGCTATCGATCCTGAATTCGCCACCAACCGTTTCATCTACGTATACTCGGCATCAAGCATGACCGCGCCGGGCTCCAACCGCGTTTTGCGGCTGACGGTCAGCCCCGATCTGACCAGTGTTTCGAGCCGGCAGGATATTGTCACCGACATTGCCTATAAACCCGCTAAGAGCGACCATCCGTTCGGCGACCCTGGTGCGCATAACGGGGGGCGCCTCCGCTTTAGTCCGGCGGACGGCTTCCTGTATGTGACAACGGGTGACACCCATAACGGGGAGGTGCCACAGAGCCCGACGCTCCTCGGTGGCAAAGTGCTCCGAATTGACCGAGACGGAAAGGCGGCGCCCGGCAACAACCCGCCACAGGGCTTTGACCCTCGGGTCTTCACCTACGGGCACCGCAATCCGCAGGGCATTTGCTTCCGACCCGGCAACAATCAGCCGTTCACGTCCGAGAATGGACCTTGGCATAGCGACGAGGTGACGGCCCTTGTGGCTGGTGGTAACGCCGGATGGGACCCGCGGCCGAACGTTGGTGGACGAGGTGATTGTCCGGACAAGTACTGCGGATACTCGCCCAATCAAATGGGCGCGATGGATCCCAAAGAGCGCTCGGCATTCATGCCGATGACAGATACGAAGACATACCCGAAGGCCATGAAACCGGCCTGGAACAACGACGGGCTTTCGCAGGGAATGATGGGATGCGCGTTCCTGAATGGCGCCCAATGGAAGGACTGGAATGGCCGGATGGTGGTAACGTTCACGGGCATCGGCATTCACGGAACGCCGGTGGGCAACCGCCTCGACGTGCTCGACATCACGCCTGACGGTTCATCCGCTACCCGTACGACGGTATCCCTTCCCATGCCAGCGGGCCGGTTTCGTTCGGTTGTGCAAGGTCCGGATGGCAGCATGTACGCGTCGACGGACACGGGCGAAGTCTACCAGCTCAAGGCTAACTGAGCGCGATCAGGTTCAGCCGCGCCGTCACCCTGGCGGCGCGGCTGGGTAGCTATCGCAAAGACTGTAGCGCTCATCATGGGATTTAGCTGATGTTCAACGTCCGTTATGTCGTTGCAACCGTGGTTGCTTTATTCGTCTCCTCATCGGCCTTCGGCAGCCCTGAGTTGGCCAGGAGCAAGAATTGTGTCGCCTGCCATCATGTGGAACGAAAAATGATTGGGCCGGCCTATAAGGCTATGGCCGAGCGCTACGTAAAGGATGAGGCAGCCGTTGCCAAGTTGAGTGAGAAGATCATCAAGGGTGGCACTGGCAGTTGGGGCCAGACGCCAATGCCGCCACAAGCGAGCGTCACTCCGGCCGAAGCCGAAATTCTTGTAAAGTGGATATTATCACAGCAGTAGAAACGCCTAGAGCCGGCTGGGAAATCTGAACACCGGGCATAGGTGGATTTTCGGCCTGAACGCGGCATGATTGCCGTGAACAGGAGCTGATATGACGAGACGTGTGCCCGGAACCACAGCCCGGCTTTGAAGGCGAAGGTCGCGCGAGCAGCCATCCAGGGCGAGAAGGCGCTCGCCGGCCTGGCGCTGCAATTCGACGTCCGCCCCAACCAGATCACGCAATGGCGCAGGTAGAGTGTAGCCCTCCGGCGTGAGCCGCCTTTTTCCGCTGATGTCGATGGCCGATGATGTGCCGACGATTGGCGCGTGAGGGTGGTCAGTGTCCATTAAGGCGATGATGGACATGAGCGAGGCGCGGCGTGTTCGGCGGAGTTGGAGCGACGCGCAGAAGCGGGAGATCGTCGCGGCTTCTTTGGAACCCGGAGCGTCGGTGTCGGTGATTGCGCGGCGCTATGACGTCAATACGAACCTTCTTTTCATCTGGCGCCAGCTGTATCGCGATGGATTGTTGGCCGAACCCGGGGCGGGCGGGCCTTCGCTGCTGCCGATCACGATCACCGGTGAGCAGGCTGAGAAGTGGCCTGCTGCCGGTATCGTGGACACCGCGATTGGGTGTTTCATGAAGCCGGAGGTGTCGTATGCAACGACTGAAGTTTGGGCGTGAGTTCAAGATCGGTAAGCGGTGTTCTCAGGCCACGGCCTTGAGCGGCTGTGAGGCGTAGGCCCAAGGCAGCAGGTCGTCGAGCTGGCTTTGCGGGTGGCCGGCGACGATACGTGTGATGACGTCGACGAGGTAGGCTTGCGGATCGACGCCGTTGAGTTTGCAGGTCTCCACGAGCGAGGCGACGACTGCCCAGTGCTCGGCGCCGCCGTCTGATCCGGCAAAGAGCGCATTTTTGCGATTGAGGGCGATCGGCCGGATGGCGCGCTCGACCACGTTGGAGTCGATCTCGACCCGGCCGTCGTCGAGGAAGCGACTGAGGCCTGCCCATCGCGAGAGGGCGTAGCGGATTGAACCGCCCCGGCTTCACCGGAGGCCATTTGGTTTAAGTCACGCCGCCATTTGCTGCTCACCGAGCATGG
>JAESGM010000463.1_pt1 | contig 31334 bp, 29 predicted proteins | sample 9269721 | NCBI WGS metagenome assembly JAESGM01 (sample SAMN15720920, study PRJNA650825) | algae metagenome | isolation source: Komarekiella atlantica HA4396-MV6 and co-occurring heterotrophs from... | place: USA: Theobald House, Kauai, HI | collected 2009-07-29
CCGCAACCTTGTCTCCCGCTACCGCTCGCATACCTGCGCGGGTCTCAGCGCGAACGACATCGGCACCGAGGCCCGGCTTTCGGGCTGGGCGCACCGCATCCGCGACCATGGCGGCGTGCTCTTCATCGATTTGCGCGACCATTACGGCCTGACGCAGATCGTGGTCGATCCGGATTCGCCGGCCTTCAGCGACGCCGAGAAGGTGCGCTCCGAATGGTGCATCGGCGTTACCGGCAAGGTGCGCCGCCGCCCCGCCGGCACCGAGAACCCGAACCTGCCGACCGGCGAGGTCGAGATGTTCGTGACGGGCCTCGAGGTGCTGGGCGCGGCCGCCGAGCTGCCGCTCCCCGTCTTCGGCGACCAGGACTACCCCGAGGAGACGCGGCTCAGGTTCCGCTTCCTCGACCTCCGCCGCGAGCGGATCCACAACAACATCATGCTGCGCGGCGCGGTGATCGACGAGATCCGCATGCAGATGAAGGGGGCCGGCTTCTTCGAGTTCCAGACGCCGATCCTGACCTCGTCCTCGCCCGAGGGCGCGCGCGACTTCCTGGTGCCGTCGCGGCTGCATCCGGGCAAGTTCTATGCGCTGCCGCAGGCGCCGCAGCAGTACAAGCAGCTCATCATGATGGCGGGCTTCGACCGCTACTTCCAGATCGCGCCCTGCTTCCGCGATGAGGATCCGCGCGCCGACCGCTTCTACGGCGAGTTCTACCAGCTCGACCTCGAGATGAGCTTCGTCGAGCAGCAGGACGTGCTGGGCGCGATGGAGCCGATCTACCGCGCGGTGTTCGAGAAGTTCGCCGGCGGCAAGCCCGTGACGGAGAGCTTCCCGCACATTCCTTACGCTGACTCGATGCGGAAATACGGCTCGGACAAGCCGGATCTGCGCAACCCCATCGAGATGCAGGATGTCTCCGAGCATTTCCGCGGATCAGGCTTCAAGATCTTCGCCCGCATCCTCGAGGAGGCCGGAAACCAGATCTGGGCGATCCCGGCGCCCGGCGGCGGCAGCCGCGCCTTCTGCGACCGCATGAATTCCTGGGCGCAGGGCGAGGGGCAGCCGGGCCTCGGCTACATCATGTTCAAGGCCGGCGAGGGCGCGGCGATCGCGGGGCAGGGGCCGCTCGCCAACAACATCGGGCCGGAGCGCGTGGCGGCGATCGCGGCGCAGCTCGGCTCGAAGGACGGGGACGCCGCCTTCTTCGTGGCGGGCGACCCGAAGAAGTTCGTGAAGTTCGCGGGGCTCGCCCGCACGCGCGTCGGCGAGGAATTGAACCTCGTCGACCGGGAGCGCTTCGCCTTCGCCTGGATCGTCGACTTCCCGATGTACGAGTACAACGAAGAGGACAAGAAGGTCGATTTCAGCCACAACCCCTTCTCCATGCCGCAGGGCGGGATCGAGGCGCTGAAGGGGCAGGATCCGCTGACGATCAAGGCCTTCCAGTACGATCTCGTCTGCAACGGCTACGAGCTGGCGTCTGGCGGCATCCGCAACCATCGGCCGGAAGCCATGGTAAAGGCCTTCGAGATCGCGGGCTACAGCGAGCAGACGGTGATCGACCGGTTCGGCGGCATGTACCGCGCCTTCCAGTATGGCGCGCCGCCGCATGGCGGCATGGCGGCCGGCATCGACCGCATCGTCATGCTGCTCGCGGGCGAGCAGAACCTGCGCGAGATCGCGCTCTTCCCGATGAACCAGCAGGCCGTCGACCTGCTGATGAATGCGCCCGTCGAGGCCTCGAACAAGCAGCTGCGCGAACTGCACATCCGCACGAACCTGCCGGAGAAGGGGTGATGCTCCTTCTCCCTCTCCCCGTGTCGCGGGGAGAGGGCCGGGGTGAGGGGCCTTGTGATCGGGCGCAGAGCGAACCCACCCCGCCCCTCACCCCAGCCCTCTCCCCGCAGGCGGGGAGAGGGAGCCGGTGGCGCGCTTGACCCCCCCGGTCACCGCCATCCTCGTCGCCCATGACAGCGCCGCCGTGATCGGCGCCGCGCTGGCGAGCCTGCCGCCTGACACTGCCGCCATCGTCATCGACAATGCGAGCCGCGACGACAGCGCCGCAATCGCGGAGGCGGCTGGGGCGAAGGTGATCCGCAGTGCCGAGAATCTCGGCTTCGGCCTCGCCAACAACCGCGGCATCGCGGCGGCCGACACACCCTACCTGCTGTTCCTGAACCCGGATGCGACGCTGGCCGATGGGTGCGTCGCGACATTGCTCGCGGTGGCGGAGCGGCGTCCCAAGGCGGCGCTTCTCGTGCCGACGATCCTCAAGGCCAACGGCCAGCGCTTCGAGAAATGGCGCTCGCCGATCTGCGATCCGGTCTTCCGGGAGCAGCCGGCGGACGGGGAGGCGAAGGACATCGCCTTCGCCAGCGGCGCGGTGGTGCTGGCGCGGCGCGAAGCGATGGAGGCCATCGGCGGCTTCGATCCAGCGATCTTTCTCTACTTCGAGGACGACGACCTGTCCCGGCGCGTGCTCGACCGAGGCTGGCGCATCCTGCATGTGCCGGCAGCGACGGCGCGCCACGTCGGCAATGTCTCGTCGCCCGCCACCGACCGGATGACCGAGGTGAAGCACTGGCATCTCGCCTGGTCCGAGCGGCATGTGCGGAAGAAGCATGGCCTGCCCGTCTTCAGCCGCTGGCGGATCGGCGAATGCATCGTCAAGCTCGGCTGGGCGCGGCTCACGGGCGACGGCCAGGAGGCCGCCAAGCAGCGGGGGCTCCTGCGCGGCACGCTCGCCGCCCTGCGCGGCGTCGCGGCGCAGGACGTGCGGGACAGGATCGGGGAGGGGACGCGATGAAGGTCGCGGAGGCGATCCAGCGGCCGTACGACAATTTCACGGCGCTGCGCCTCGCGCTCGCCGTCGCGGTGGTGATCAGCCACGCCTTCAGCGTGGGCACGGGCCGTCATATCGACGAGCCTCTGACCACGCTCACCGGCTATACGCTCGGCGAGCATGGCGTGAACGGCTTCTTTGCGGTCTCCGGCTTCCTGGTGGCGATGAGCTGGGACCGCAGGGGCGGGGCGGTCCCCTTCGCGCTCGCGCGGCTGCTACGCGTCTTCCCCGGCCTGATCGTGGCCGTGCTCGTCACCGCGCTCGTGATCGGCGGGGCGATGACCACGCTGTCCGCTGCGGCCTACCTGCAGGATGGGCGCGTCTGGCGCATGATCTGGGTCACGGTCACGACCTTCAAGAGCGCGACGACGCTGCCCGGCGTCTTCGAGGGCAATCCGCTGCGCTGGCCGATCTCGACGGTCTGGACGCTGCGCTACGAGCTGATCTGCTACGCGGGCCTGCTGGCCTACGGCGTGCTCGGCGGTTTCCGGCGGCCGGTCGTGATGCTGGCCGGCGCCGGCGCCGCAGCGCTGGCGCTCGCCGTGCTGGCGGCGATCGGACCCGTCCCGAAGGGGCAGGAGACTGCGCTGCGCCTGCCGCTGATCTTCGCCTGCGGGTCTCTCGCCTATCTCTATCGCGACAGGCTCCCGCTGACGCCGCTGCTGGCGGCGGGCGCGCTTCTGGCGCCGATTCTGGCCGCGCTCGCGCTGCCCGCGCTTTATGCGCCGGCGCTGTTCGTCGCCTCGGCCTACCTGTTCCTGTTCATTGCCATGGCGCCCGGCCTGTCCCATCCGCGTCTGGAGCCGCGCTGGGACATCTCCTACGGCGTCTATCTCTACGGCTGGCCGGTTCAGCAGGCGCTGCAGGCGCTCTATCCGGCGGTGCCGGGCTGGATCATGCTCGGCCCGGCGCTCGTCGCGACGGGCCTGATCGCCGCGGCGTCGTGGCTCCTGGTCGAGCGACCCGCGCTCGACCTCAAGAGCCGCCTTATGCCGCGGCGCTGACTCCCGATTACATGAAACGGGCGACCTTGGCGGTGTAGCCGGAGCGGCCGCAGTTCGCGCGGAGACCGGCCTGATGCAGCTTGGCGGCGTTGAGCGCGTCGCCGCACTTCTTGTAGGCGACGGCCAGGTGCTTCACGCCGTAGTAGGCGCCCTGGAAGCCGTTCAGCGCGCCCGGCGCGCCGTTGAAGCCGAGGCCCCGCGCCGTCTGGTGCTTGATCTGTAGCGGACCGCGCACGCCGCCTGCGCCGGCGACGCCGTAGCGGCAGTGGCTCTCGACGCGGCAGACCGCGAGCGCGAGGTTGCGCGGCACGCCCATCTCGTCCGCCAGCCGCGCCACATCGGCCGAAGCGGTGCCCGAATGAAGCTCCGAGGCGAGCGTCCGTGCCGTGCGCGACGGCTTCGCTGCGGAGATCGTCGATTCCTGCGGCTCGATCGCCGCGACAGTCGTCTTGGCTTCTTCGATGGCCGGAGCGGCGTTCTCCTGCGTATTGAAGAAGGAAAGCGGGCTGGCGTCGCTCGCAAGAGCCGGAACCGACGTCAGTACTAACGGAAGAATGCAGAAAAGGGATCGCTTCATTTCGGTCCTCAATCGACAACGCAGTGCGAGGACCGCGCGATCAGCCAGGGTTGAACCCTGCCGGACCCGGTGGCGGCGCCCACAATTGCTCGTCTCGTTGCCCGCCCCGACAGCGCTCTTCGGCAAATTTTGATGAACGCCAGATGAACGAGGCAAACGGAGAGAGAGAGCGGACCTGCGTGCCGTCCTCACCGTTCCTCATGCTGAGGAGCGGCCAGAGGCCGCGTCTCGAAGCACGCAGGACCGTGTTGCGTCCTTCGAGACGGCCGCTGCGCGGCCTCCTCAGGATGAGGAATCGTGGTGATTTGCTTCGCGCCCGGCGCTTCTAATGCTGGTGCCTGTGCTGGCCCGTGCCGCCGCCCTCGGGTCGATAGCCCCGCAGCCGGCTGTAGCTCTCGATCTGCTCCGGCGCCAGGATCTCCATCATCTCGAGATGCGCCTTCAAGTGGATGGCGCGCAGGCGCGCCTCCTGGCCGGCGGCGACGGCGGTCTGGGCGTCGATGCGGTCCGGCGTCGCCTGGTTGAGCGCGAACATGCGGTCGAGATGCGCTTCCGCCGCGATCAGCGCCTCTCCGGCTGCGATCGCCTCGCGGCGCATCCGCTCGAAGACCTTCTTCGTCCTCTCGCGCTGCTCGGCATCGAGGCCGAGCTGGTCGGCGAGATCGAGCACATGCTGGGGGCCGGGGTAATTGTTGATCTCGGCCGCGAGTGCATAGCTGAGGCCCGCGCCGCGCCGCAGGCCCTCCAGGCGCTCGGTGGGGAGCGTCTTCACCTCCCGCGTCTCGAACCCGACATAGGGAGAGCGGTTCGACGGCGGGGCGACCGTGACGGGCGGATCGAGGCGGAACGGAATGTCGCGCGTCTGCGCGCCGGCGACGCCCGCACTGGCAATGAACAGGGCTGCTGCGAGACGCATCTTCGGCCTTCGTCTGGTTTGACCGCAACATAGTGACGCACTAACCCGGGTGAAAGTCACGATGACGACAAGTCCCCGGGAGCTGGCGACGCCATGAAGCACATTCTTGAACAGCTGGAGCAGCGCCGGTCCGTCGCGCGCCTCGGCGGCGGCGAGAAGCGCATTGCAGCCCAGCATGCCAAGGGCAAGCTCACGGCGCGGGAGCGGATCGAGCTGCTGCTCGACCACGGCTCCTTCGAGGAGTTCGACATGTTCGTCGAGCATCGCTCCTCCGAGTTCGGGATGGAGAAGCAGAAGATTCCCGGCGACGGCGTCGTCACCGGCTGGGGCACCGTGAACGGCCGCACGATCTTCGTCTTCGCCAAGGACTTCACGGTCTTCGGCGGTTCGCTGTCGGAGACGCACGCGCAGAAGATCTGCAAGGTGCAGGACATGGCCCTGAAGATGCGCGCGCCGATCGTCGGCATCTTCGACGCCGGCGGCGCCCGCATCCAGGAAGGCGTGGCCGCTCTCGGCGGCTATGGCGAGGTGTTCAAGCGCAACGTGGTCGCGTCGGGGGTGATCCCGCAGATCAGCCTCATCATGGGTCCCTGCGCGGGCGGCGACGTCTATTCGCCGGCGATGACCGACTTCATCTTCATGGTGCGCGACACCTCCTACATGTACGTGACCGGCCCCGACGTCGTGAAGACGGTGACGAACGAGGTGGTCACGCACGAGGAGCTCGGCGGCGCGTCGGTCCATACCACGCGCACCTCGATCGCGGACGGGGCCTTCGACAACGACGTCGAGGCGCTGCTGCAGACGCGCCGGCTGATCGACTTCCTGCCGGCCAACAATCTCGACGGCCCGCCCGAATGGCCGAGCGAGGATTCGCCGGACCGCGTCGACATGAGCCTCGACACGCTGGTGCCGGACAATCCGAACAAGCCCTACGACATGAAGGAGTTGATCCTGAAGATCGTCGACGAGCGCGACTTCTTCGAGATCGGCGAGAAGTTCGCAGCCAACATCGTCACGGGCTTCGCGCGGATCGAAGGCAAGACCGTCGGCATCGTGGCGAACCAGCCGATGGTGCTCGCGGGCGTGCTCGACGCCGACGCCAGCCGCAAGGCGGCGCGATTCGTGCGGTTCTGCGACGCCTTCGGCATCGCCATCGTCACCTTCGAGGACGTGCCGGGCTTCCTGCCGGGCACCGCGCAGGAATATGGCGGGCTGATCAAACACGGCGCCAAGCTGCTCTTTGCCTATTCGGAATGCACGGTCCCGCTCGTGACCGTCATCACCCGCAAGGCCTATGGCGGCGCCTATGACGTGATGGCGTCGAAGCATATCGGCGGCGACGTCAATTACGCCTGGCCCTCGGCGCAGATCGCCGTGATGGGCGCGAAGGGCGCGGTCGAGATCATCTTCCGCGGCAAGACGCCGGAAGAGATCGAGGCACAGACGAAGGCCTACGAGGACCGCTTCCTGTCGCCCTTCGTCGCGGCGGAACGGGGCTATGTCGACGAGGTGATCATGCCGCACTCGACCCGCCGCCGCGTCGCGCGGGCGCTGGCGATGCTCGCGGCCAAGGAGGTCGAGCGGCCCTGGAAGAAGCACGACAACCTGCCGCTCTGACTGTCAGTTTTGTTTGACGGAGGCCTTGGGCCGGGCTTTGATCCTGGAAAACAGGATTCCGCCCATGCGCCTGCGCCTCGCCGTCCTTCTCCTGGCCGCCTTGCCCTATGCCGGCGACGCCTCCGCGCAGTACGATGGTTCGAGCTGCGGGGAACTCTGGTACGCGCGCAACGAGATCTACAAGGACGCCGGCTACTGCTTCCGCACGCAGCGCGGCATCCGCGCCTTCGGCAACGCGGGCTGCCGCTACGACGACGTCGAGGACGTGCCGCTCTCGGCGAACCAGCGCCGCGCGGTGGCCGAGATCCAGCGCTGGGAGCGCATCAAGGGCTGCCCGCGGTAGGGGGGTGCCCTCATCCGGCGCTGCGCGCCACCTTCTCCCGCAGGCGGGAGAAGGAAGATCGCCTCCTTCTCCCGCTTGCGGGAGAAGGTGCCCGAAGGGCGGATGAGGGAGCGTGCCATCACCCCGTGGCCACCTTCTCCACCCCGCGCAGCACGCGGATGAAATTGCGGCTGGCGAGGCCGGCCAGCGCCGGCTCGCCCCAGCCGCGCTCCATCAGCGCCGCGATGAGGTGCGGAAACTTCGAGACGTCCTCAAGCCCGTTCGGGACGGGGCCGCCGTAGAAGTCCGAGCCGATGCCGACATGGGCGAGGCCGGCCTTGTCGGCGAGATACTCGACATGCGCGCAGAATTCCTCGAGCGTGGCGCGCGCCGGCGGGCCGGCTTCTCGCGCCTTGGCGGCGATGTCGGGCTTGATGTCGCGGTCGAGCGGCGCCTTGCCGTGGCGCTGCAGCGGCTTGAACCAGTCGCGCACGCGCTGGCTGATGAAGGTCGGCACGAAGGTCGCCATCACGATGCCGCCGTTCGGCTTCAGCCGCACGAGCACGTCGTCGACAACGTTGCGCGGGTGATCGCAGAGCGCGCGGGCGTTGGCGTGGGTGATCGCGACCGGCGCAACGGTGACGTCCAGCACGTCGTGCATCGCCTTCGGCGAGGTGTGCGCCATGTCGACCAGCAGGCCGAGCGCGTTCATGCGGCGGATGACCTCCCGGCCGAAGTCCGTCAGGCCGTCGTGGCGGGGCTCGTCCGTGGCGCTGTCCACCCAGGCGAGCGTCTCGTTGTGGCAGAGCGTCATGACGCGGGCGCCGAGCGCGTGGAAGACGTCGAGCATCTCCAGCCGGTCGCCGATGCCGATGCCGCTCTCGACCCCGATGAAGGAGGCGATCTTGCCCAGCCGCTTCGCCTTCGCGATGTCGGACGCGCGGAAGGCCGGCAGGAAGACGTCGGGATGGAGCGCGTTCAGCGCGCGGATCGACTGGATGAGCTCCAGCGTGAAACGCGTGGGGTCCGGCTGGTTGGACGGGCAGAAGGCCGCCCAGACCTGCCCGCCGACGCGTCCCTCGCGCAGGCGCGGGATGTCGGTGTCGTAGCCCTGATGCGCCCGGTCGAGGCCGAAGGCGGCGACGTCGCCGCGCGCCGTCGCATCCTGCCGCATCACGTAGGGCAGGTCGTTGTGCCCGTCGACGAACGGGATCCGCTCCAGGAAAGCGCGGGCGCGGGCGAGATGACGGTCGCTCACAGCTGGTCCTTCAGGCGGCCGAGGCTCTCCTCGCGGCCGAGCACGGCGAGCACGTCGAAGATGCCGGGCGAGGTCGACTGGCCCGTCAGCGCGGCGCGGAGCGGCTGGGCGAGCTGGCCGAGCTTTGCGCCGGACGTCTCGGCCTGCTGGCGCACCGCCGCCTCCGTCGTCGCGACGTCCCACGTGGGCGCCGCCTCCAGCGCCGCGTAGACGTCGGCGAGCCGCTTGCGGCCCTCGCCCTCCAGCAGCGCCGCCGCCTTCTCGTCGAGCTTCAGCGGCCGCGTCGCGAAGAGGAAGCGCGCGCCGTCCAGCAGCTCCTGCAGCGTCTTCGCCCGCTCCTTGAGGCCGGGCATCATGGCGAGCAGCCGGTCCCTGCCGCCGCCGGAGAACGCCTCGGCGAAGGCCTTGCCGCCCTCGACATGTGGCAGCATCTCCTCCAGCGCCGCCAGCAATGCGCGATCGTCGGTCTGGCGCATGTAGTGGCCATTGAGATTCGACAGCTTGGCGAAGTCGAAGCGGGCGGCCGAGCGGCCGACGTTCTTCAGGTCGAAGAGCGCGATCATCTCATCCGTCGAGAAGACCTCCTGGTCGCCGTGGCTCCAGCCGAGGCGCACGAGATAGTTGCGGAGCGCGGCCGGCAGGTAGCCCATGGCCCGGTAGGCCTCGACGCCGAGCGCCCCGTGGCGCTTCGAGAGCTTCGCCCCGTCGGGCCCGTGGATCAGCGGGATATGCGCCATCGACGGCACGGACCAGCCGCAGGCCTGGTAGATCTGCGTCTGGCGCGCGGCGTTCGTCAGGTGGTCGTCGCCGCGGATCACGTGGGTGACGCCCATGTCATGGTCGTCGACCACGACGGCGAGCATGTAGGTCGGCGTCCCGTCCGAACGCAGTAGCACGAGATCGTCGAGATCCTTGTTGGCCCAGGTGACGCGGCCCTGCACCTGGTCCTCGACGACGGTCTCGCCCTCGAGCGGGGCGCGCAGGCGGATCACGGGCTTGACCCCGGCCGGCGCCGTTGCCGGGTCGCGGTCGCGCCAACGCCCGTCGTAGCGCATGGGGCGACCCTCGGCCTTCGCCTTTTCGCGCATCTCGTTCAGCTCGTCCGGCGTGGCGTAGCAATAGTAAGCATTGCCCTTGGCCACGAGGTCGCGCGCCACCTCGGCATGGCGATTGGCGCGCGCGAACTGGTAGATCGTGTCGCCATCCCAATCGAGGCCGAGCCACTTCAGGCCGTCGATGATGGCCTCGATGGCTTCCGGCGTGGACCGCTCGCGGTCGGTGTCCTCGATGCGCAGCAGCATCTTGCCGCCGTGGCGGCGTGCGTAGAGCCAGTTGAACAGGGCCGTGCGCCCGCCGCCGATATGCAGGAAACCGGTGGGCGAGGGCGCGAAACGCGTCACGACAGGGGCAGGCATCGCAATCTACCTTAGTTTTCAGGGGCTTCCTGCTGGATTCGACAGAGGACCCGCAGAAGGCGTGGCTGTAGCATGGCGGCGGTGGCGCGTTAAGGGCGGGATGCATGCAGCCGCTGCGGGGCAGGCGAGGGACGAGGGCGGCCGCGCTCGACGCGGGCGGGCTCGCGGTCGCCCCGGGCGCACGCTTCCTGACGGGGCGGCTGCGAGCGGCGCTCGACCTGCGCGGCGCGCTGCTCGCCGAGGTCGATGCGCGGCGGCTCTTCCTCTGGATCCCCGTCGGCATGGGCGTCGGCATCCTGCTCTTCGCGGTGGCGGAGGGCGTGCCTTCGCCCTGGCCGCCGCTTGTGACCGCGCTTCTCCTGTTCGCCGTCGCCTTCCGCGCGAGGGCGCGGCTGGCGCCGCAGGTCGCCTGCGCGGCGCTCGGCTGCGTGGCGCTCGGGTTCGGCTGCATGGCGCTCCGCACGGAGCAGGTCGCCGCGCCCGTCCTCGACCAGACCGTCTTCGCGCGCCTCTCAGGCTTCGTCGACACCGTCGATGCTGGGCCGGTCGGCGGCCGCATGGTGCTCGTGGTCACCGGCCTGGAGACGGCCTTCGCCGTCACGCGGCCGGAACGGCTGCGCGTCACCTTCAAGGGGCCGGGGCCTCGCGCCGGCGACCATGTGTCGGGCCAGGCCCGGCTGATGCCGCCGCCGCAGCCCGCCTTTCCAGGCGGCTACGACTTCGCCCGCGACGCCTGGTTCCTGCGGCTGGGCGCCGTAGGCCGCTGGGTGGGCCCCTTCGCGATCTCCCCCGCGCCCCGGCCGCCGGGGCTGGGTCTCGCCGTCGCCGCCGCGATCGACAATGCCCGCACCGACATGACGAACCGCATCGCGCGGATCGTGGGCGGGCAGGCGGGGGCTCTCTCCGCCGCGTTGGTCACGGGCAAGCGCGGGCTCCTTGAGGAGCGCGTCAACGACGACCTGCGCGCTTCGGGCCTCTATCACATCGTCTCGATCTCCGGCCTGCACATGGTGCTGGCGGCCGGCGTCTTCTTCTGGCTGGCGCGGGCGCTGCTGGCGCTGATCCCGGGCGTGGTCGAGCGGCACCCGATCAAGAAGTGGGCGGCCGGCCTCGCGATGCTCGGCGCCACGGCCTATTGCATCTTCTCGGGTTCGGAGGTGGCGACGGAACGGTCGCTGGTCATGACGCTGGTGATGCTGGGCGCGGTGCTGTTCGACCGGCCGGCGCTCTCGATGCGCAATCTCGCCATCGCCGCGATCATCGTGCTGCTGCGCGAGCCCGAAACGATGGCGGGGCCAAGCTTCCAGATGTCCTTCGCCGCCGTCGCCGCGATGATCGCCGCGCATGAATGGTGGGCGTCGCTGCCGCGCGCGCCGCGCGAGCCGACGGGCTGGGGCGGCATCCTGATCAGGCGGCTCGGTCTGGTCCTGGCCGGCAGCCTCGCGACGACCCTGATCGCCAGCGTCGCGACCGCGCCTTTCGCGGCCTTTCATTTCCAGCGGCTCAATCCTTACGGGCTCATCGGCAACGCGCTGGCAATCCCCTTCGTCTCGCTGATCGTGATGCCCTCGGCGGTGGCGGGAACTCTCCTGATGCCGTTCGGACTCGACGGGCCGATCTGGCGACTGATGGGCGTCGGCAGCGCCGTGGTGGTCGAGGTCGCGGCATGGGTCGCCCTGATCGACGGGTCGGTCCGCGGCGTCCGGGCCTTCCCGGTCGAGCATCTGCTCTGGATGGCGGCGGGCTTCGTCTTGCTGGTGCTGGTGCGCACGCCGCTGCGGCTCGCCGGCGTGGCGCTGGTGGCGCTGGCGACGATCGCGGCGGCGCGGACGCCCTCCGCCGACGTCGTGATCGACCGCCAGGGGCAGGTCGCCGGCCTGCGTGGCGCCGACGGCCGGCTTGTGATCCTCGGCCGGGCGAGCAGCCGCTTCACCGTTGACCGCTGGCTGGCGGCGGACGGCGATCTGCGCAAGGGCAACGATCCCGGCCTCAGGACCGGCACGATCTGCGACCGCGCCGGCTGCGTCGGTCGCCTGCACAACGGGAGCACCGTGGCGCTGGTGCTTCAGCCGGAGGCCTTCGAGGAAGATTGCATGCGGGCGCGGCTGGTGGTGACGCCGCTCACGGCTCCGCCGTTCTGCGCGCGAACGGCGCTCGTCGTCGATCGCGGTAGCCTGAGCGCGTCGGCCTCGCTGGCCCTGCGTCTGGAGGGCGGCCGGTTCATCGTCAGCGAAACGCGCCCGCCCGGCGCCTGGAAGCCGTGGTTCGGACGGCCTCCGACCTCGCCGCCGCCGCAGACCAACGCAGAGGCGTCACAGCCCGAGGCCGCCGCACCCGACGACGGCAGCGATATCCTGACGCCGTGAGGGGCGGGCTAATTCCTTCTCCCCTTGCGGGAGAAGATGGCATTCGCGTTAGCGAAGGTCGGATGAGGGGTATCGCAGAGCGAGCCTACCGCTGTCGCCCCCTCCCGACCAGGGATGGCTGCGCCACACCCCTCATCCGTCATGCTTCGCATGACACCTTCTCCCGCAAGGGGAGAAGGAGTGGTTCAGCGCGTTATTCCTGGCCGGAGCGAAACAGAGGGGAATCCAGACGCTTACGCTGACCTTCCCAATTCCTTCTCGGCGCCTGCGGCGCGCCGGGGATGACAGAAGGGTCAGTACCGGCGCAGCAGGCTCACGAGCTTGCCCTGGATGCGCACGCGGCTGGGGCCGAGCACGCGCGTCTCGTAGGCGGGGTTCGCGGCTTCCAGCGCGATCGAGCTGCCGCGGCGGCGCAGGCGCTTGAGGGTCGCCTCTTCCTCGTCGATCAGCGCGACGATGATGTCGCCGTTGTCCGCGCTCTCCTGCCGGCGCACGATCACCGTGTCGCCGTCGAAGATGCCGGCCTCGATCATCGAGTCGCCGCGCACCTCGAGCGCGAAATGCTCCCCGTGCGACAGGAAGTCCGGCGAGACGTTGATGGCGTGGCTCTGCGTCTGGAGAGCAGAGATCGGCGTGCCCGCCGCGATGCGGCCCATGACCGGGATCGTGACGGAGCGGATATCCTCGTCCTCCGAAGCGCGGGGGCGCGACTTGCCGAGGCCGCCCTCGACGACGCTGGGATTGAAGCGCTGGCGGCCCGGCCGCGCGGTGGGAGAGGCGGCCTCCGGCATCCGGAGCACCTCCAGCGCCCGCGCCCTGTTCGGCAGACGGCGGATGAAGCCGCGCTCCTCGAGCGCGAGGATCAGGCGGTGGATGCCGGACTTCGACTTCAGCTCGAGCGCGTCCTTCATCTCGTCGAACGAGGGGGGAACGCCGGTCTCCTGCAGGCGATCGTTGATCAGCCTCAGCAGTTCGCTCTGCTTCCGTGTCAGCATGGCCTGGTCGATCCCCTTGCTGGTTGCGACTCATGGGTCGCACAAACCATGAACATCTTTACATGTTCCCGCTGCGTTCGGCAAGCGTGCCGCTTCCGGCGGTCAATCCAGCAGGAGAAACCGGCAGGCATCGCCCGCCGCCGCGGGCGGCGCGTGGGGCGGTCGGATGACGAGCGCATCCGCCGCGGCGAGGATCGCGGTCAGGGAGCTGTCTTGCGCGGGGAGGGGCGTCAGGACGGGTACGCCGTCGCCGTCGACACCGAGCGTGGCGCGCAGGTAATCCTGGCGCTGGTCGTTGGCCGGAAGGCCGGCGGCGAGCCGGCCGGGCCGGGTCGGATCGCGCGGGGGCTCGCCGAGGAAGGCGGCGATCAGCGGCTTGAGGAAGAGGTGCGCGCAGACGACCGCGGAGGCGGGATTGCCCGGGAGACCGAGGACGCGCATCGCGCCGAGGCGGCCGAACATCAGCGGCTTGCCGGGGCGCATGGCGATCCGCCAGAAGCCGAGCTCGAGGCCCGCCGCGGCGAGCGCGGCCTTCACGAGGTCGCGGTCGCCGACCGAGGCGCCGCCGAGCGTGACGAGGATCTCGGCGCCCCAGTCCCGCGCCGCGGCGATCGAGCGGTCGAGCGTGGCCAGATCATCCGCCGCGATGCCGAAGAAGCGAGGCTCGGCCCCCGCCTTCTTCGCGAGCGCCATGACAGAGAGATGGTTCGAGGCGACGATCTGGTCTGGGCCGGTGGCCGCGCCAGGCGCCACCAGCTCGTCGCCGGTCGCCAGCACCGCCACGCGAGGCCGGCGGCGCACGTCGACCGTGCCAGCCCCCAGCGCCGCCGCGAGCGCCAGATCCTTGGCGGCAAGGCGATGGCCCGCCGCGAAGAAGCGCTGGCCCGCCGCGAAATCGAGCCCGGCGGGGCGGATGTGGCGGTTCACCGCGAGGCTCTCGCGCGGTGTCACACGGCCCTCGGCCTCCTCGGCATTCTCCTGGATGAGGATCGAATCAGCGCCTTCGGGCACCGGCGCGCCGGTGAAGATGCGGACGGCCTCGCCAGCGCCGACACGGCCGGGATAGCGGCGGCCGGCGGCGCTCTCGCCCACAAGCGCGAGCACAGCGCCGGGGCTCACGTCTCCGGCGCGCACGGCGTAGCCGTCCATGGCGGAGGCGGTGAAGGGGGGCTGCGTCCGGGTCGCGACCAGCGGCGCGGCCAGCACGCGGCCGAACGCCTCCTCGACGGGCACGGTCTCGATGGCGGTCGGTGTCTCGACGGATCCGGTGATCCGCGCCAGCGCTTCGTCGACCGGGAGCAGGCCGCTCATCGGCTCGTGCGGTCTGCGTCGCGCCGGTAGTCGCCGCTCTTGCCGCCGCTCTTCTCCATGAGCCGCACGCCGCCGATCGTCATCTCGCGGTCGGCGGCCTTGGCCATGTCGTAGATCGTGAGGCAGGCGACGGAGACCGCGGTCAGCGCCTCCATCTCGACGCCGGTCTGCCCGCCCACCCGCACCGTCGCGGTGATGCGGACGCCGGGCAGATCGTCGTCGAGCGCGAGGTCGAGCGAGACCTTGGTGAGCAGCAGCGGATGGCAGAGCGGAATCAGCTCGTGCGTCTTCTTCGCCGCCATGATGCCGGCGATGCGGGCGACGCCGAGCACGTCGCCCTTCTTGGCGCCGCCGGAGCGGATCAGCGCCAGCGTCTCCGGCTTCATCGTGACATGGCCTTCCGCCACGGCAGTGCGGTGCGTGACGGCCTTGTCGCCCACGTCGACCATCACGGCCGCGCCGGTGTCGTCGATATGCGTGAGTCGGCTCATGCCGTTGCCGCCGGCGAGCCGGTGAGCAGGACGCGCGCCGCCGAGGTCACGTCCGCCTGGCGCATCAGGCTCTCCCCGACGAGGAAGGTGCGCGCGCCGGAGGCCGCCATGCGCTTGCAGTCCTCATGCGTGAAGATGCCGCTCTCGGTCACCAGGATGCGGTCGGCCGGCACCATCGCGGCCAGCTGCTCCGTCGTCTCCAGCCGCGTCTCGAAGGTGCGGAGATCACGGTTGTTGACGCCGATGAGGCGCGCGGGAAGCCGCAGGGCGCGGTCCATCTCGGCGCGGTCATGGACCTCGACGAGCACGTCCATGCCGAGTTCGCCCGCCGTCTCCACGAGGGCGGCGGCGAGCGCATCGTCGACGGCGGCCATGATCACGAGGATGCAGTCGGCGCCCCAGGCGCGCGCCTCGTGCACCTGGTAGGTGTCATAGAGGAAGTCCTTGCGCAGGCAGGGGAGGTCCACCGCCGCCCGGGCCTCGCGCAGGTGCTCGGGCGCGCCCTGGAACCAGGGGCTGTCCGTCAGGACCGAAAGGCAGGCGGCACCGCCGGCCTGATAGGCGCGGGCCAGTTCGGCAGGCTGGAAATCCGGGCGGATCAGGCCCTTGGACGGGCTCGCCTTCTTGATCTCGGCGATGAGCGCGAAGCCGCCGCCCGCCAGTTTATCTTCGATTGCGGCGATGAAGCCGCGCGGCGGCTCGGCCATGGCCGCGAGACGCTTCAGGTCGGCGAGCGCCAGGCGCGTCTTGGCCTCGTCGATCTCGGCTCGCTTCGTCGCTTCGATCCTGGCGAGGATGTCAGGCATTGGAGACGGCGCTCAAGGTGTCGAGCGTCTTCAGCGCGGCGCCGGAGTCGATCACGGACTCGACCATGCGCGCCGCGTCGGCAAGCGTGCCGGCGCGCTCCGCGACCACGAGGCCGGCGGCGGCGTTCAGCACGGCGATGTCGCGGTAGGCGTTGCGCGCGCCCTGCAGGACGCCCTTGAGCGCCACGGCGTTCACGGCCGGGTCGCCGCCCTTCAGCTCGTCGATCGTGCTGGTCTTGAGGCCCGCGTCGGCCGGCGTCACGTCGAAGCGCGAAATCTTGCCGTCCTTCAGCTCCACCACATGGGTCGGCCCCGTGGTCGTCATCTCGTCGAGGCCGTCTGAGCCGTGGACGACCCAGACGCGCTCGGAGCCGAGTTCGCGCAGCGTCTCGGCGATCGGCTCGAGCCAGCCGGGCGAGAAGACGCCGACGACCTGCCGCTTCACGGAGGCGGGGTTCGAGAGGGGCCCCAGCAGATTGAAGATGGTGCGCGTGCCGAGCTCGATGCGGACCGGGCCGACGTGGCGCATGGAGGCGTGGTGCGTGGGCGCCATCATGAAGCCGAGCCCCGCCTCGCCGATGCAGCGGGCGACATGGTCCGGCGGCAGGCCGACCTTGACATTGAGCGCCGTCAGCACGTCCGCCGCGCCGGATTTCGAGGAGGCCGCGCGGTTGCCGTGCTTCGCCACCTTCACGCCGCAGGCCGCCGCCAGGATGGCGGCCAATGTCGAGACGTTCCAGGTGCCGACATTGTCGCCGCCGGTGCCGACGATGTCGATCGCGCCGTCGACGCCGTCCACGCGCAGCATCTTGGCGCGCATGGCGCGCACCGCGCCGGTGATCTCCTCGACCGTCTCGCCGCGCACGCGCAGCGCCATGAGGAAGCCGGCGGTCTGCGCCGGTGTCGATTCACCCGAAAGGATGCGCTCGAAGGCGGTCTCGGCCTCGGCCGCCGACAGCGGGGCTCCCGCCGCCACCTTGGCGATCATGGGTTTGAAGGCGTCCATGAGGCTCGTTTCGTCCTGTCTCTTGACCGCGGGCCATATGCTGGCCGTCGGCGTCCTCCGTCAATGGCGGCGTGTCAAGCGGCGCGGCGGCCGTTCCAGTCCTTCGCGAGGCTCAGGAAGCGTTCCGCGATCCGCGCGCCATGCTCGGACAGGATGCTTTCGGGATGGAACTGCACCCCATGCAGAGGCAGCGTCCGGTGCGACAGCGCCATGATGAGCCCGTCCTCGGTTTCGGCGGTGATCTCGAGATCGTCGGGACAGCTGGCCCGGTCGACGACCAGAGAGTGGTAGCGCGTCGCCTGGAACGGGCCGTTGAAGCCATGGAACAGACCGCGGCCCTGTTGGCGGATCGTCGAGACCTTGCCATGCCGCGGCGCCGGCGCGCGCACGACCTTCCCGCCAAGCGTCTGGCCGATGGCCTGCAGGCCGAGGCAGACTCCGAAGATCGGGATCGTCTCCTTCGCCGCGGCGATGAGATCGCAGCAGATGCCCGCCTCCGACGGAGAGCAGGGGCCGGGCGACAGCACGATCGCGTCCGGCCGCTTCGCCATGGCCTCCGCGACCGTGATCCGATCGTTGCGCACGACCTCGGCCTCGCAGCCGACGCCGCCCAGGAGATGGACGAGGTTCCAGGTGAAGCTGTCGTAATTGTCGATCAGGAGCAGGTTCATGGGCGCCTCACTGCCCCCGCCCCGCGCGGGCGGCGATGGCCGCAGCCTCCTCGGCCGCGCGGAAGAGGGCGCGCGCCTTGTTGACGCATTCCTGATGCTCGGCCTGGGGCGACGAATCATGCACCACGCCGGCGCCGGCGGTCACGTGCATCTTGCCGTCCTTGACGATGGCGGTGCGCAACACGATGCAGGTGTCCATCGAGCCGTCCGCGCCGAAATAGCCGATGCAGCCGGCGTAGATGCCGCGCCGGCCGACCTCCAGCTCATCGATGATCTCCATGGCGCGGACCTTGGGCGCGCCGGAGACGGTGCCGGCCGGGAATCCAGCCGCCAGCGCATCCAGCGCGTCGAGGCCGGGCCGCAGCCTGCCCTCGACGTTCGAGACGATGTGCATCACGTGGCTGTAGCGCTCGAGGAAGAAGCTGTCGGTCACCGCGACGCTGCCGATCCCGGCCACGCGGCCGACATCGTTGCGGCCGAGATCGAGCAGCATCAGATGCTCGGCGCGCTCCTTCTCGTCCGCCAGCAACTCCTCGCCCAGCCGCTTGTCCTCCGCAGCGTCGGCGCCGCGCGGGCGCGTCCCGGCGATGGGACGGATCGTGACCTTGCCCTCACGCAACCGCACCAGGATCTCGGGGCTCGAACAGACGATCTCGAACGAACCGAAATTGAGGTAGCAGAGATAGGGCGAAGGATTGACCCGGCGCAGCGCGCGATAGAGCGCGAAGCCGCCGAGCGTAAAATCGGCCGAGAAGCGCTGCGCCAGCACGACCTGGAAGATGTCGCCGGCGAGGATGTATTCCTTGGCGCGGCGGACCATCGCGAGATAGCGGCTTTCGTCCGTATTGGAGACCGGCGTCGATTGCGGCGCGGCCGTGACGTCGGCGCGCGCCCGGGCGGGCAGGGGACCCTCGAGGCAGCGGACGATGGCGTCGATCCGCTCGCGCGCCGCTTCCTCGGCCATGCGCGCGCTGACGCCGGCTTTCGGCCGTACGGGGGTGACGATGACCATCTCGTCCTTCACCGCGTCGAAGACGACCATGACGGTCGGCCGCAGGAAGATCGCGTCGGGCGTGCCGATGAGGTCCGGCCTGGCGCGGGGCAAGCGCTCCATCTCGCGCACCATGTCGTAGCCGAGATAGCCGAAGAGGCCGGCGGCCATGGGCGGCATGGAGTCGGGCTGGGGCACCCGCGATTCCGCCACGAGCCGGCGGAGGCTCTCGAGCGGCGGAAGCGCCTCGGGCGCGAAGGCCTCGGCATCGTCGAGCGCCTGCCGGTTGATCTCGGCCTTGCCGTCCTGGGCGCGCCAGATCACGTCCGGCTTGACGCCGATCATCGAGTAGCGACCGCGCACCGCGCCGCCTTCGACCGACTCCAGCAGGAAGATCGGCCCGCCGAGCTCGGCGAGCTTCATCTGCGCCGAAACGGCGGTCTCGAGGTCGGCGATCATGCGCTCGACCACGAGCTGCGGCTCGCCGCGATGGTAGGCGGCGGCGAAGGCGTCAGCCGAGGATGTCATGGCGGCATCCCCCCGATGCGGCCGGTCAGCGCGACAGGGACGCGCCGGCCGCCAGCGCGAGGGCGCGATCGTTGACGCTGACCCCGAGCTGGTTCTGGACGCGCGCCACGTATTGCGTCAGCCATTCGTTCGTGAGCGTCTGCTCGAACTGGCTCTTCAGCGCGCGGATCGATGCATCCTCCGCGTTGAAGGGCGGCGTGCTGGTGCCGTCGAGCCGCAGGATCATGCGGTCGGCGCCACGGCCGGTGGCGGCCACGGCGAACTTGCCCTCGGTGAGCGCGAAGGCGGCGGCCGCCGCCGAGGGGCTGACGCCCTCGCCGCCGTTGCGCGTCACGCGCTCCGCCGTCTCGATCGTGGCGCCGAGCTCGTTGGCGATCGCCTCCAGCGTTTCGCCGGCCTCGATGCGCTTCAGATAGCCGTTGGCGCTCTCGTTGGTGATGCGCACGGCCTCGTCGTTGCGCCAGGCCTCCTCGACCTGGGCGCGCACCTCGTCGAACGTCCGCTCCCGCGCGGGCTCGATGCCCTGCACCTCGAACCAGACATAGCCGTTGTCCGGCGTGCGGATCGCCTCGTTGTCGACGCCGCGATCGGACTGGAAGACCGCCTTGAGCACATCCGCCTGGCCGGGCAGGCCGGCGATGGGCTGCCCCTGCTTGTCCAGGCCCTGCGTATCGGTCGCCTCGATGGTGACGATGGGACGCGAGAGCGATTCCGCCACCTGCTGCAGCGTGCGGCCGGAGGAGCGGATTTCCTCGATCTTGTCATGCAGCGCGTCGAGGTTGCGGCGCGTCTCGCGGTCGCCCGAGAGCTTGGAGGCGCGGAGGTCCGCGACGATCTTGTCCCTGACCTCCTCCAGCGGCTGCGTGCTGCCCGCCTCGATCGCGGTGACGCGCAGCAGCACCGTGCCGAAGGCGCCCTGCACCGGCGCGCTGACCGCGCCCTCGCCGAGCGCGAAGGCAGCGTCGCGGACGGCGGCGTCCACGAGATCGGTGCGGCTCTTCAGGCCCAAGTCGACGTCCGACGGCTTGAGCTTCAGCTCCTCGAGCAGCGCCTCCCAGGCGAGGCCGCCCTTCAGACGCTCGGCCGCGGCGGTCGCTTCCGCCGCGCCGGGGAAGACGATCTGCTGGATGGCGCGGCGCTCGGCCTTGCCGTAGCGGCCCGCGGCGACTCCCCGGTCGTAGGCCTCCCTCACCTCGGCGTCGCTGACGGCCACGTCGCGGGCAAATTCAGCCGGGCTCAGGACGAGCGCCACGAACTTGCGGTATTCCGGCGCGCGGAAGGCGGCCTTGCGCTGCTCGTGGAGCGTCTTCAGCTGCTCGTCGGTCGGCGCGGGCAGGGCGGAGGCGATAGCGCCCGGCACGGTGACGGTGGAGATCGTGCGCTCCTCGGCGCGGTAGCGATGCAGCATCTCCAGCAAGGCCTGCGGGGCGGCGAGGCCCCCGGTCACGGCTTCGCCGAGCTGCTGGCGAAGCGTCACGAGCCGCTGCTGCTGCAGGAAACCGGCCTCGCTCAGGCCAACCTCGCGGAGGTAGGCGTCGAAAGCCGGCCGGTTGAACCGGCCGTCGGGGCTCTTGAAGACGGGGGCGTTCGTGAGCTGGCGGGCCACTTCCTCCGGCGAGACGCCGAGGCCAAGGCGGCGGGCCTCCTCGTCGAGCGCGGCCTCGCCGATCATCTGGTTCAGCACCTGCCGGTCGAGGCCGATGAGGCGGGCCTGCTCGCTGGTGAAGCCCCGGCTGCGCTGCTGGATCTCGGCGACGCGCTGCTGGAAGGCGCGGCGGAAGGGCTCAACGCCGATTTCCGTGCGGCCGACCGTGGCGACGCTGTTGGCGCCGTAGCCGCGGAAGATGTCGCCGATGCCCCAGATCGCGAAGCTGACGATCAGGAAGCCGAACAGAATGACAAGGACGACCTTGCCGAGCCATGTTTCGGCTGCGCTGCGAATGCCTGACAGCATTGAACCTCCGGCCTCCCCAAGCGTCGCGACAGGCCGGCCGCGGCGCGTTGTTTGATCAGCGGCGCCGTGATAGGCGGGTTTCCAGACCAAAACAACGGAAGAAACGCATGACATCGGCTCCGCGCGCCCTGATCGCCGGCAACTGGAAAATGAACGGCCTCAAGGCTTCGGGCGCGGAGTTCAAGGCGATGGTGGAGGGGGCGGCCCGCGTCGTGGACCGGGCGGACCTGCTCGTCTGCCCGCCTGCGACGCTGCTGCTCGCCTTCGCCCGGCTCGCCGACAGCGCGCCCGTCTCGCTCGGCGCGCAGGATTGCCATGCCAAGCCGTCGGGCGCCTACACGGGCGATATCTCGGCGGAAATGATCGCCGACGCCGGCGGGACGGCCGTCATCGTCGGCCATTCCGAGCGGCGCACGGATCATGCGGAGAGCGACCGGATGGTCCGCGCCAAGGCGTCCGCCGCCGTGGCGGCGGGCCTGACGGCCGTGATCTGCATCGGCGAGTCGGAGGCCCAGCGCGACGCCGGCATGACGATCGACGTCGTGTCCTCGCAGCTCGCGGGTTCGGTGCCGGATGACGCCCCGGCCGCGCGTCTGGTGATCGCCTATGAGCCCGTCTGGGCCATCGGCACGGGCCGCACGCCGCAGACCAGCGAGATCGCGGATGTGCATGCCGCCATCCGCAACGCCCTGATCGCGCGCTTCTCCGACGCCGGCGAGACGATCCGCATCCTCTATGGCGGCTCGGTGAAACCGTCGAACGCGGCCGAGATCCTGGCGCTCCCCAACGTCAACGGCGCGCTGGTCGGTGGCGCGAGCCTGAAGGCCGAGGATTTCCTGGCGATCGCGGCGGCCTGCCCGGCGGCAGCCTAGAGCTGGGCCGCCGCGCGCTCCTGGCGGCGCACGCGCTCGCGGTGGATGGTGTAGAGGCCGCTGGCCGCGATCACCGCCGATCCGATCAGCACCCAGCGGTCGGGGAAGGCGCCGAAGAAGATGTAGCCGCAGGCCGCGGCGAAGACGAGCTGCGCATACGCATAGGGGGCCAGCACCGAGGCCTGGGCCCGGCCGTAGGCCACGACGATCATCGCATGGCTCATCGCGGAGCCCAGTCCCACGAGCGAGGCGAATCCGACCTCGGCCAGCGTCGGCGTGCGCCAGACGAAGGGCAGGGCGCAGGTCGAGGCGAGGAGCGTGAAGCAGGCCGACCAGACAATGGTCGACTCGGACCGGTCGGTCGCTGACAGGACGCGCGTCATGACGCTGGCCGACGCCCAGCAGGCGGCGCCGAGCAACGGATAGATCGCCGCCGCCTGGAAGGCGTCGGAGCCCGGCCGCATGATGATCAGCATGCCGGCGAAGCCTGCCAGCGTCGCCGCCGCGCGCCGCACGCCGACCTTCTCGCCCAGGAAAAGCACCGACAGGATCGTCACGAGGATCGGCCAGATGAAGTTGATCGCCGTCGCGTCGGCGAGGGCGAGCGACTGGAGGGCGGTGAGGAACAGGATCGAGGCCCCGAAGACGAGCACGCCGCGCGCGAGTTGCAGGCCCGGCCGGGCGGCGCGGAAGACCCCGGGCCCCTGCCGCCAGACCACGACGGGCACCGTCAGGAGCACCACGACGACGGACCGGATCCAGAATGCCTGAACGGGGTCGAGGGTGCCCACGACCTTCTTGGCCGACGAGTCCGCCAGCGCGAAGATCAGGCTCGCGCCGAGCACGAGGGCGATGCCCATGCCGGCTCCGTCGGAACGCGGCGATTCCTTGCCGGTCATGTGCGCTGGGTACCCTCCAGAACGAAAAAAGCGCCGGCGTGCCGGCGCTTCAGAATCGGTCGCTGGGGGCGATCTTACTTGATCTTGCCCTCGCGGTACTCGACGTGCTTGCGCGCGACCGGGTCATACTTCTTCATGACCAGCTTCTCGGTCTTCGTGCGGGCGTTCTTCTTCGTGACGTAGAAATGGCCGGTGTCCGCGGAGGAGTTCAGGCGGATCTTGATCGTGTTGGCCTTGGCCATGGCGTGTCTCCTGCAGTCGGCCCGCCGTGGAGGCGCGAGAGCGGCCGCGAAATCGTTGAAGCGGGCGTGCTATCGGATGCGGACGGAAAGTCAAGGAAAAGCTTGGCTCCCGCCCGCTGCCACGAGCGCGATGGCGAATCCCCACCATTCGACAAGCTCAGGGTGAGGATTCTCCTCGCTTCCGGTCAGAGCTGCGGCAGCGACGCCTCGACGGCGGCGCGGCGCGATTCCAGCCAGGGCGGCAGCATCAGCTTGCCGCCAAGCGACTCGGCCGGCTCGTCGACCGCGAAGCCCGGATCGTCCGTCGCGATCTCGAACAGCACGCCGCCGGGCTCGCGGAAATAGACGGAGCGGAAGTAGTTCCGGTCCACCTGCTCCGTCGCCTGCAGCCCACGCGCCGCGAGCGCCGCCACCATGCCCTGCTGCGCCGCGTCGTCGGCCGCCCGGAAGGCGACGTGATGCACGGTGCCCGCCCCCGAGGCGTGCCGGGAATCGCCGGACGCATCCCTCACGTCGATCGTCGTGGCCAGGCCGGCCGCGCCGGTGGTCCAGCGCGTGACGCCGTCCTCGGTCGCGGCTTCCGTGTAGCCCATGACGCTCAGCACGCCGGCGGTCGAGTCGAGACGCGCGGACTGCAGCGTGATGCCCGCGAAGCCGCGGATCGCATGCTCCGCCGGAACGTCGCCGTTGGCCCAGCCGGGCATCGCGCCGGCCGCATCGGTGGCGCGCAGCTCAAGGCTCATGCCGTCGGGGTCGCGGAACGCAATGACGGTTTCGCCGAAGCGGCGGACCGGCGTGTCATGGCCGACGCCGAGGTCGGCGAGCCGGCCGAGCCAGAAGGAGACGCTCGCGGTCGGGATCAGGAAGGCGGTGCCCGACGCTTCGGCCGAACCCCGCCGGCCCGGCCGCGCGCCGGGCCAGGGGAAGAAGGTCAGGATGGTGCCGGGCGAACCCTGTTCGTCGCCGTAATAGAGGTGGTAGGTCCCCGGATCATCGAAATTGACCGTCTTCTTCACGAGCCGGAGCCCGAGGCTCTTCGTGTAGAAGGCGACGTTGCGCGCCGGATCGCCGGCGATGGCGGTGATATGGTGGATGCCGCTGGTGCTGGACATGGCGAACTCCTGTCGGTTGCTGCCTGGCCGCTAAAGTGCATCAACGCAGTGCATTTCGAAAGAGTAGCAAGGTTGGCTGGCGTTTATGCAAAGAGGGCGTTGGCATTCCTTCCCCCTTGGCGGGAGAAGGTGATCGCCGGATGACGACCGTATGAGGGGTATGGCGAAGCCATTCCTCGGAGCGGCCGGCATCGACGATGGCAGGGTCGCTCCGCGGTACCCCTCATCCGATCTTCGCTGACGCGAAGGCCACCTTCTCCCGCAAGGGGAGAAGGAGAACGCCTCACGACGCCAGGCTCAGCCATTCCTCCTCGGTCTTCGCCAGCTTCTCGGCCAGATTGTCCCGATCCCGCGCCAGCTGGCTCGCGACCTCGGGGTTCTTCTTGAAGACGTCGGGCTTGGCCAGCGCTTCGTCCACCTTGGCGATGAGGTCGGTCAGCTTGGCGATCTGGGCCTCCAGCTTCTCGACCGCCTTGGCCGAGGCTGCGGGCTTCGCCGGGGGCGGGGGCTCCGGTGCGGTCTCCGGCTCGCTGCCGGGATCGCGCGAGGCCGCGCCGTCCTTGGCGCCCTTGCGGGCCTGCAGGATGAGCTTCGTGTAATCGTCGAGGTCGCCGTCGAAGGGGCGGACCGCGCCGCCGGCGACGAGCCAAAGCCGGTCGCAGGTGGCGTCCAGCAGGAAGCGGTCGTGGCTGACGATGACGACCGCGCCCTCATATTCGGCGATCGCCTGCACCAGCGCCTCGCGCATGGGGATGTCGAGATGGTTGGTCGGCTCGTCGAGGATCAGGAGATGCGGCCCGTCGAAGGCGGCGAGGCCGAGCAGCAGCCGGGCCTTCTCGCCGCCGGAAAGGTTCATCACCGGCGTGTCGGCCTTGGCGAAGGGGAAGCCGAGCTGCGCGGTGCGGGAGCGGATCTTCGATTCGGCCTCTCCCGGCATCCTGCGGCCGACGAGCTGGACCGGCGTCTCCTCGATCGGCAGCTCGTCGAGCTGGTGCTGGGCGAAATAGGCGACCTTGAGCTTCGACGAGCGCACGGCTTGGCCCTCCATCGGCGGCAGCCGGCCGGCGAGCAGCTTCACGAAGGTCGACTTGCCGTTGCCGTTGGCGCCGAGCAGGCCGATGCGGTCGTCGTTCGAGATGGAGAGCGAAAGCTTCTTCAGCACCTTGCGCTCGCCGTAGCCGACATCGACCTTCTCGAGCCGGATGATCGGCGGGGCGAGCTCCTTCTCGGGCGAGGGGAAGCGCACCGAGGCGCTCTCCTCCGCCGCCATGGTCTCGACCATCTGCATCTTCTCGAGGCGCTTCATGCGCGACTGGGCCTGACGCGCCTTCGAGGCCTTGGCCTTGAAGCGCTCGACGAAGGCGACGAGATGCTTGCGCTCCGCCTGCTGCTTGGCCGCCGCCTTCTCCAGCAGCACGCGCTGCTCGGCCCGCTGGCGCGCGAAGCTCGAATAGCCGCCGCGGTAGAGCGTCAGCTTGCCGCCGTCGAGATGCAGCGTGTGGTCGGTGATGGCGTCGAGGAAGTCGCGGTCGTGGCTGACGGTCAGCACCGTGTGCGGATAGCGCGCGAGGTAATCCTGCAGCCAGAGCGCGCCTTCGAGGTCGAGGTAGTTCGTGGGCTCGTCGAGCAGCAGCAGGTCGGGCTGTAGGAAGAGCACGCTCGCGAGCGCGACGCGCATCCGCCAGCCGCCGGAGAAATCGGAGCACGGCCGCGCCTGCGCCTCGGCGTCGAAGCCGAGGCCGTGCAGGATCGCCGCGGCCCGGGCGGGGGCGGCGTGGGCGTCGATGTCGAGAAGGCGCGTGTGGATGTCGCCGATGCGCAGGGGATCCGTCGCGGTCTCGGCCTCGGCCAGCAGCGCGGTGCGCTCGGTGTCGGCCTCCAGCACCGTGTCGATGAGGCTCGTCGTGCCGCCGGGCGCCTCCTGCGCCACCTGGCCGAGGCGGAGGCCCCGCGGAATGGTTACGGTCCCGCTTTCGGGCGAGAGGTCGCCGGTGACGATGCGGAACAGGGTGGTCTTGCCCGTGCCGTTGCGGCCGACGAAGCCGACCCGCGCGCCGGAAGGAACGGTCGCGGAGGCGCTGTCCAGCAGGGTCCGGCCGGCGACGCGGCAGGTGATGTCGGTGAATTGCAGCATGGCCCGGCTCGTATCGCAGAAACCGGCGCGCCCGCAACGATGGATAACATTAACGCTCGGGCGCGATCTGTGAGCCGTTTAACGGCGGTGCAACCGATGGTGCCCGAAACTGCCTCCAACGCCGCCAAGAAGCGGCGATCGGGATGCGGAGAGGTATTGCCATGACGATGATTTTCGGCGGCCAAATCGACAATGCAGTGGATCTGGCCTCGCTGCCTGAGCAGGGCATGCGCGCGGTGCGCGAGGCGACGAGCCGCTCGGGCCTTGCGTCGCGCGAGGAGGCGGAGTTCCTGTTCATGCTGGACAGGATCGGCCATATCGGCGGCCCCGACTGGTTCCCGGTGGCCGTGCGCGCGATGCGCGACTTCGTCGTCTGGGAGCGGCGCCCCACGGGCCATGTGACCGAGGCCGACGCCGACTGGTTGCTCGGGCTCATCGGGGACCGGCCGACGGCCTTCGGCCGCGCCGTCGTCTTCGCCATCGTGCAGGAGGCCGAGCAGCCGCCGCCGCGGTTCGGCGAGATCGCCATGCGCGCCGCCGTGGGACGCTGCCTGCTCGTCTGACAGCGGCTATCCAACCCTCTCCCCGAGGGGGAGAGGGCAGGGTGAGGGGGCTCCGAGCTTCCCACTTTTGCGCCGCAACCCCTCATCCTGTCCTTCTCCCCCTCGGGGAGAAGGGACGATGATCGAGCCTCGCGCTGAACCTCCGTCGCGAAGCCCTCGCTTTCATGGAGCAAACTTTAGCCGGATTGCCCGGCTTCCGGCCCTTCGCTAGAGCAGGCCCCTGGAGAGCGGGCCTGTCGGGACCGCGGCGAAGGGCGTCTGCGATGTTCAAGAAGATTCTGATCGCCAACCGTGGCGAGATCGCCTGCCGCGTCATCAAGACGGCGCGACGGATGGGGATCGCGACGGTGGCGGTCTATTCGGACGCCGACCGCGACGCCGTGCATGTGGCGATGGCCGACGAGGCGGTGCATATCGGTCCGCCGCCTGCGGCCGAGAGCTATCTGGTCATCGACAAGATCATCCGCGCCTGCAAGGACACCGGCGCCGAGGCGGTCCATCCGGGCTACGGCTTCCTCTCGGAGCGCGAGGCGTTCGCGCAGGCGCTGAAGGACAACGGAATCACCTTCATCGGCCCCAATTCGCACGCCATCGCCGCGATGGGCGACAAGATCGAGTCGAAGAAGGCCGCGGCCGCCGCCGGCGTCTCAACCGTGCCGGGCTTCCTCGGCGTGATCGAGGATGCGGCGCACGCGACCAAAATCGCGGACGAGATCGGCTATCCGGTGATGCTCAAGGCCTCCGCCGGCGGCGGCGGCAAGGGCATGCGCATCGCCTGGTCCGCGGCCGAGGTTAAGGAAGGCTTCGAACGCTCGAAATCGGAAGCGAAATCCTCCTTCGGCGACGACCGGATGTTCGTCGAGAAGTTCATCGTCAACCCGCGCCATATCGAGATCCAGGTGCTGGGCGACAAGCACGGCAACGTCATCTATCTCGGCGAGCGCGAATGCTCGGTGCAGCGGCGCAACCAGAAGGTGGTCGAGGAGGCGCCGTCGCCGCTGCTCGACGAGGCGACGCGGCGCAAGATGGGCGAGCAGGCGGTGGCCCTCGCCAAGGCGGTGAACTACGATTCCGCCGGCACGGTCGAGTTCGTCGCCGGCCAGGACCGGTCCTTCTTCTTTCTCGAGATGAACACGCGGCTCCAGGTCGAGCATCCGGTGACCGAAATGATCACCGGCGTCGATCTCGTGGAGCAGATGATCCGCGTGGCCTATGGCGAGAAGCTCGCGCTCCGGCAGGAGGACGTGACGCTCACGGGCTGGGCCGTCGAGAGCCGCATCTACGCCGAAGATCCGACGCGCAACTTCCTGCCGTCGATCGGTCGGCTCACGACCTACCGCCCCCCGGCGGAGGGCGAGAGCGACGGCGTTACCGTCCGCAACGACACGGGCGTGGAGGAGGGCGGCGAGATCGCCATCCACTACGATCCGATGATCGCCAAGCTCGTGACCCACGCCGCGACGCGCGGCGAGGCGATCGAGGGGCAGGCGCGGGCGCTCGACGCCTTCGCGATCGACGGCATCCGCCACAACATCCCGTTCCTCGCGGCGCTGATGGCGCAGGAGCGCTGGCGCGAGGGCAGGCTCTCGACCGGCTACATCGCGGAGGAATTCCCCGATGGGTTCACGCCGCCCGCGCCGACCGGCGCCGTGGCGCGCAAGCTCGCGGCGGTGGCGGCGTCGATCGATCATCTGCTGAACGACCGCAAGCGGCGGATCTCCGGCCAGCTGCCGCGCAGCAAGCCCGTCGCCTTCGAACGCGACCGCGTGGTCATGCTGGGCGCGCAGCAGCACTCGCTCTCGATTTCGGGCGAGTCCGGCGACAATCTCCTGATCCTCGAAGGCGAGGACAAGCCGCTGGCCGTCACGTCGGGCTGGCGTCCGGGCGACCCCGTGTGGGTGGGCATGGTCGGCCGCGAGCGGATCGCCGTGCAGGTGCGGCCGATCCTGAACGGCTTCCGGCTGGCGCATGCCGGCGCGGAGGCGGAGGCCCGGGTCTACACGCGGCGCGAGGCCGCGCTTGCGGCGCTGATGCCGGAGAAGAAGGCCACGGGCAGCGCCAAGGCGTTGCTTTGCCCGATGCCGGGGCTCGTCAAATCCATCGCCGTCACCGTCGGCCAGGAGGTGAAGGCCGGCGAGACCCTGGCGATCGTGGAGGCTATGAAGATGGAGAACGTGCTCCGCGCCGAGCGCGACGTGACCATCAAGGCGCTGAAGGCGAAGCCGGGCGACAGCATCGCGGTCGATGCGGTCATCATGGAGTTCGTTTGACGTTGCGAGGACGGCCGCGGCGCCCGGGACGTGCGCCTTAGCGCCTCGTTAACGAATAAGACGGAAAATTTGCGGGCGAATTTCGGAGTCGCCCCATGTTTTTCATTGATCGATTGCCCCGTATTCTCCTCGATCCGCGCGGCCGCGCAGGCCGCATGGACATGCTGATCGCCGCCGCGGCCATGGTCGCGATCGAAGCGCTCCTGACTGTCGCCGGCCTGAGCGACGGCGTCCTGTCCTGGGCGGCGAAGGCCTTTGCGATGTGGATCGGCATCGCGGCGAGCGCGAAGAGGCTCCATGACCTCGGTCTCAGCGCCTGGTGGCTTGCGGCGGGCGCGGGCGTGCTCTGCATCTGGTCGGCGCTGGTCGCCTTCGGCTTCCTGATCTTCGTCGGACCGGAGGCTCTGTCGGACGGGTCACTGGGCATCCTGGCGCTGGTTGGACTCACACTGATGCCGGCCATCGGCTCCGCACTCTGGCTCCACCTCGCGGAAGGCGACGTGGGAGAGAACCGCTTCGGTCCCGCTCCTGTCCAGGTCCGCGACACCATGGACGCGAGCCAGGCCCGGGAAGCCTGAGCACGCCACCCTTTTCAACGGCTGGTGCCCACACCATCTCCTGTCCTTGAGAAGGCCAGGAGACCCGGATTGTTCACCCTGTCACGCCCCCTCGGACGCCTGCCGTTCCTCGCAGGCGTGAGCGTGGTCAATATCGCGATCGCGGCCGCCGCGACGCTCGCCCTGACGCTGCTGCCCGCCAGCGGCTTCAGCATGGCCGCGTTCGTCATCGTCGCCGCCCTGCAGGGCGCGTGGCTGGTGCTGCACGCGCGCCGCTTCGCCGACGCGGGCCGCGGGCCGGCCTGGCCGCTGGGACTCGCGCTCGTCTGTTTCGGGGTGTTCGCGTTCGGCTATATCCTCTCGGCGTCGCTCTGGTCCGTGCCTGAGGTGCAGCAGGAGGCCTTCCGCACGGCCGGCGGCATCGGCGACAGCCCGCGCACCCCGATGGAGACCTATGTCGTGATCTCGGAGACGGGCCGGGCGCTCGTGTCGTTCCTCGGTGCGGCGGCGGCCCTCGTGGTCACGGGTCTGGTCGCCGTCCTGTTCCTCGTCGTCGCCGCCGTCAGCGCCGTCTTCTCGACCGTCACGCTGATGCTCGCGAGCGGCAACGGCGGCGCGGTCCCGCCGCTTCGGCAGGCCCGGACGCAGCCGTATCTGCGCCAGGGCTGACCGCCGCCGCGTGAGCCTCTATCCACAGGCTCATGATTTCGCTGCTTTTTTGCCTGATTTTGGTCGATCACGATCGCGTATAGCGCCGAGCAATGGACGCTACAATCGAGCGTCCGGGGCTGGCGGGCGCTCGCTCCCTCGATCCCGAGGGACTCCTGTTCGCAGACGATGAGCCTGTCGTCTGACGAACGCTGAAGGATCGGACTGGGTCCATCCTTCGCTAGTCAAAAGGACTGACCTTCCATGATCGGAATGCGTGCATTGGCCGCCGTTGCGGCAGCGATGACTTTTGCCTCCACCGCGAAGAGCCATGGCACCGAAGGGCCCATGGTCGTCGCCTTCTTCAGCCAGCAACAGTCCTCCGCGGTCCCCGATGTCACCAGTTCGATCCCCCGCGGCCTCTCCTCGGACAGCGAGCGCAAGGGCACGGGGCGCGGCGGCATCGAGAAGCAGATCGCCAGCGTCTCGATCGGGTGCCTGAAGCCCGAATTGACGCGGCTGCTGCGCGAGGCGTCCAGCCATTTCGGCGCCAATGCCGTGATCACCTCGGGCTATCGGCCGGGCCGCCACTCCTATCACGGTCGCTGCATGGCGGCCGACGTCCAGATCCCGGGCGTCGCGCCCCGCGCGCTGGCGCGCTGGTTCCGCGCCCAGCCCGGCGTCGGCGGCGTCGGCACCTACGGCCATACGCGCTCCGTCCATGTGGACGTGGCGCCGCGCCAGTACTCCTGGCACCACGGACGCCGGAAGCGCTATGCGGCGAGCCGTTACGCGCGAGCGTGAGGCAGGCGTCATCGAGGGGCCGACGGCGTTTCAGCACGATCCGCCGCGGTGGACCCCTCCCCAACCCTCCCCTTGCAGGGGAGGGAGTTCAGCGCGGCACCCGTCTTCTCCTCCCCCTGCAAGGGGGGAGGCCGGGTGGGGGTCGACCGCGCTCCAGGA